>Ga0114952_1003966_pt1 | contig 10262 bp, 8 predicted proteins | sample SidtaG_2_FD_87303 | JGI IMG/M metagenome (GOLD analysis project Ga0114952, IMG submission 87303) | Marine algal microbial communities from Sidmouth, United Kingdom - Sidmouth_Asex2 metaG | ecosystem: Host-associated > Algae > Red algae > Unclassified | place: Sidmouth, United Kingdom | collected... | reverse complement strand
GCGGTGCATTCTGATCACTGTCCTGTTTATTTGGAAATAAATTTGTAAGAAATTGGTAAATGGCTCCGATAATGATCTTAGTATTAGCTGTAGGTAAGTATGTGTATGGGGGGGTATTCAGAAGTAAAGCACATCACCACAGCGTAGCCCGTTCCGATTTTCGGGAGTAAAATATTTATAGGCCTGGGTTTTTAACCCAGGATTATCATCAGAGTTAGAACCAATTTGGCGTGATTTTTTTGGAAAAAATCATGACAAATTGCCAACAAGAATTATCCAGTTTTTAGCGAAAAAATTAGAAAAATGGAGTAATCCAAACCCTTAAATTTTGATTAACTCCCTATGGTTCTGCAGTTTAATCTTCTTACGAATATCCCTATGGGAATTAGTGTACTTCCAAAAAAGCGCTTACCTTACTTATTACAACGTCCCATTATTTTGCCGATAAACCGCAGCGGTAACTACTCTACCAACCGCTTTTAATACACGCCTATCAATAACTTCAATATTGTCATCGTGCGTATGCCAATGATCTCCAAAAGACTGCGTATTTTTAGGAGATAGATTTATAATGTCAATCATAGGAATCTGTCTATGTTTCATCACAAAGTAGTGATCATCTGTAATAGGATTTCCTTTTTCAGGAACGAAGTAGTTAGCAAAACCCATGGTCTTTGCTAGTCCCCAAACTTTATCTAAAGTAGGGCCAGCATTTCTAGCAGAGTGTCCTTCGAGTGGAAAGCGTGCACCTTTGGCACCGACCATATCTAGGAGAATTCCAAAGCGCGCGGTATAGTTTGGAATATGTGGATTCTTTCCCCAATGTTGAGAACCGAGGCACCATGTTTCCGCATTGGCCATGGCCTGTGCTTCGTTCTGCGGTGCATCACTACTGCTGCCATTATCTTCCGCATCGAATAGGATAATATCTACTCCAATATCAATTCCGTTTTCTCCAATAAGTCTTGCGATTTCTAGTAATACGCCAACGCCAGAGCCTCCATCATCTGCACCATCTATGGGTTTCTTTTGCAGTGTAGCATCGTCGTCTGCGTCACCAATATGACGGGTATCCCAGTGGGCAGCAAGCAATACTCTTTCTGTAGATTCAGGATTGTATTGTGCAATGATGTTGGTACCATTAAAAGTTACCCCATAGTAAGCCTCCGCAGTAAAATCTTGCTCTATTACATTTGCTTTATAAGACTTAAGTTTATTTACTAGCCAATTTTTGCAAGCAGTATGCCCTGGGCTATTAGGCACTCTAGTACCAAAAGAAACCTGCTTTTGAATGTGCGCATAAGCAGAGTCTTGCTCAAACTTCGGCACCTTTCTTTGATTGGCTTGCGGTTTTCTCTCGGTAGTCTTTACCGTAGGAGTATTCTTTGTTGGCGGCTCAGGATTGCACTGCCATACTAAAAGAGAAAGGATACATAAAGTAAGAACCTTATAAAATGTATTGAAAAAGTTGTCCATGATTCTTTTTAGTTTTTTGACCAGCTTGTACCTTCTTTACCGTCTTTCAATTGTATCTCTAACTTTGCTAGCGTGTCTCTTATTTTATCAGAAGTACCCCAATCTTTGCTTTCGCGAGCACCTTGACGCAATTCGATTACTAGCTGCATCAATCCGTCCATGGAGCTATTGCCACTAGCAGAACTATCTAGTTCATCCTTTAACCCAAAAATAGTATAAATAAAATCAGAGAAGGTCTGCTTTAGTTTATCAAGCGTATCAGCTGTCAAGTCAGTAAATAATAAGTGTCCCTCTTTGAGGCCATTTATCTTTGGGACCAACTCGAACAAACGCGCCATAGCCATGGGCGTGTTGAAGTCATTGCTCATGTCCGTATGCGTTTTTTCAATCAGCTCATTTATTTCACTGTCTAGCTCATTTGCTATTCCATTTTCAGGCTTAGCAAAACCTTGTAAAATCTTGTTCGCCTCCATCAAACGTCGATATCCTTTCTCGGCTGCTATGAGTGCAGCATCCGTCAAGTCGAGCGTACTTCTATAATGAGATTGCAACATAAAGAAGCGAATGACCATCGGGCTAAATGCTTTTGAAATATTTGCATTATCTCCAGTGAATAATTCTTCAGGAGTAATAGAATTACTTACTCCTGTTTCTGGATCAATGGACTTAGACATTTTCTTGCCATTCATCAAGAGCATATTGGTATGTAACCAATAGTTAGCTGGCTGGCAGCCACAGGATCCAAAATTTTGTGCAATTTCATTTTCGTGGTGCGGAAATTTTAAATCATTTCCACCGCCGTGTATGTCAAATGTTTTTCCAAGATATTTGGTACTCATCGCAGAGCACTCTAGATGCCATCCTGGGAAACCTACTGACCAAGGGGAGTTCCAACGCATGATATGACTTTCGTCTGCTTTGATCCAAATGGCAAAGTCCGCTGGATTCTCTTTTTCACTTTGATTGTTTAGTTCCCGTGTTTCTACCATTAAGTCTTCAAGTATACGACCGGATAATTGACCGTAGACATCTTTGTCTTTAGCAAACTTTATAGTATTGAAATATACAGATCCATTCTTCTCGTAAGCAAAACCATTATCGATAATGGCTTGTACCATTTCTATTTGCTCTATGATGTGGCCTGTAGCACGTGGCTCAATGCTCGGTGCTTCTGTATTGAGAGTATTCATTATTTCGTGGAAGCCAAGGGTATAGCGCTGTACCAACTCCATTGGTTCCAGTTGCTCAATCCGTGCCTTTTTGGCAATTTTGTCTTCCGCCCCTGTATCGACATCCCCTTCTAAGTGCCCTACATCTGTGATGTTACGCACGTATCTAACTTTGTATCCCAGATATTTCAAATAACGAAAGATCACATCAAAGCTTACAAAAGTTCGACAGTTGCCAAGGTGTACATCACTGTAAACCGTAGGACCACAAACATACATACCAATATGCCCTTCTATGATGGATTTAAACGTTTCCTTTTTATTACTTAGAGTATTGTGTATGACCAAATCTTTATTCATGGCTGCAAAAGTATATTAATTTATAAACAATGATTACATGTGAAACTACTGATCTGACGTGCTTCCTAGGTTCAAACGACAAAGAATGGGATAATGATCCGAAAAGTTGACTTTAGGACATTCATAGCTAGTGAATTTGATGCCTTCACTAGCCAATACATAATCTAATCTTAAGCCAGGTATATTACCTGCATAGGTTATGCCAAGACCGTTGCCTTTTTTGCAAAAAGCGTCTTGTAAATTTCTAGAAATATGTCTGTAGGTATAGGATAATGGAGTGTCATTAAAATCACCAACTAGTATAACTGGATAAGAGGAGGTGTCAATGAAAGTTTTTGACTCTATAGTTTGCAGAGTGCGCATCTTTGTAGCATGTTTGATCTTGCTGATCACAGATTTTACATTACGCCATGTCTTTTTTTCTTTGAAGTCGGCATTAAGGATGAGGTCGTCAGCTTGGTCACTAACCTTGTTAGACTGAAGATGTACATTAACTAAACGAAAATTTTTTCCTTTGTAATTAACGTCTGCCCATATAAGGCGATTAGAAGAACTTTCAAATGGAATGCTTCCTTTATGGACAATATCTAAATCAGTCAAGATGGCTATGCCTCCTTGACTATAATGATTTTTATATGCTAGACTATCTTTATAAAATTGTACCCACCCTGCCTCTTGCACTGCCAAGATATCTGGTTTATTTCCCTTGCGGATAAAATCTATAAATCCGTTTTTCTTTGCAGCAGCGGCTTCGGGAGATTTGCCTTGAAACTGTCCACCAACATTATAAGTCATTAGTGTTAGATCGTTTGGCTGGGCATTGCTGAAAGAAATACCTATGTAGGAGCCAATATGCTGCACGCCTAATAGTATAGCTAAAAAGGAAAGCAGCCAGAGTTTTTTCTTCATCATCCACCAGAATGCTATGAACATTACATTTGTGATCAGTAACCAAAAATAACTGGTTGCAAAAAAAGGGAAAATCCAAGCCCTAATAGGATTGACATAAGGAGCAAGATAACACATAACCGTTGCTACAAAGAGTAGGATATTGGTTAATATGAAAATCTTCTTAAGCGCTTTCAAGGAAGTGGTTTATGATAAAGAGGCTACTACTTTTTGCTTTCTTCAGCTAAGAATTTTTTTTCCGTCTCACTAAGACTTTCATATCCCTTTAGCTTTATCTTATCAAGTATAGCATCCAAGCGATCTTGATTAGAAAGGCGATCATCGCTGACAGCATGTGCCCGTTGATTGCGTTTCATAGGGTTCTTATTCTTATAAGCAACGGTCAATTTCTTTTCACCAAAGAATCCAATTATTTTATCTAGAATATTATTGATGGGTATAGATAGGTCGCGGCCAACATTAAGATTACTAATAAAAAGAAATCCCATTACAGCGCCACCCAGGTGAGCGACATGACCACCTGCATTGCTATTGCCAGTTGCTTGGACGAGATCAATTAAAACCACTGCTGCTGCTATCCACTTTAATTTAACATCACCTATAAAAAGTAAACGCATGCTATATTCGGGAGCTACCATCGCAGAAGCAACCACTATAGCCATCACTGCCGCGGATGCACCCATAGCAATTCCGCCAACCGCCATAAACTGTGCCGCAAGCATATAAGCAAGCGCCCCAGCCAATCCACCCAATAAGTACAAAGGGAAAATCTTTTTGTCCCCAATAAGATCTCCCATGATATTACCAAACCAATACAAGAATAGCATATTGAACAGCACATGAAAGAATCCTTCATGCACAAACATGTGGGTTATTACCACCCAGATATGGGTGAGTGTATATAAGGGAGAACTAGAAAGCGAAATCCAATGTAAAAATGCATCATAATATTTAGCAGAAGTCGCAGGGTCGCCACCTATAACATTGCATCCAGCCCACACCAAATTGACAGCAACAAAGACTGCTACGTTGATGATAACCAAGCGGGTAACCATATTACCTGTTTGGACCTGATATTTTACGTCTTTCCAAATGGACTCAAACATCTAATTTATTCATTTTTTATTCTGCTAAAAGGTATCCCTTTTCTAACGTAATAATTTGGGCAGATGTTTATGATTCTAGTACTTAGAAGCTAGACCTTTATTTAAATCGTCTAAAATCAACAAAACCCCATAACTGCATGAGTATAAAGCCACATAGTGCTCCTCCTAGATGCGCGAAGTGCGCGATACCAGTAGAAAAGCCGCCAACGCCACTAAATACATCGAACAAGACCAACGCACCCATCATATACTTCGCCTTAATAGGAATGGGTGGGAAAAGGAGCATTAGTTTAGTATTAGGAAATAGAAATGCAAAAGCTATAAATATCCCCATAATGGCACCAGAGGCACCTACTACTGGCACAGCTCCAATATACCCGATATAAGAGAGCAACATGTGTAATCCCATTGCCGCAAATCCGCAGGCTAAATAAAAGATAAGAAAACGTTTTGGTCCTAGGACTTGCTCTATGTGTGGTCCTAAAAAATATAGGCCCATCATATTAAACAGTAAGTGCGTTATACCAAACGGAGAATGCATAAACATATGCGTAACTAACTGAATAGGGGCAAACTGATCTTCTGGACCCCATGGCATATGCAAAATAGAGTACTCCTGAAACTGCGGTAATAACAACACAAAGGTGATATAAACAATCACATTGATGATGATCAAGTGTTTTACTACGTCTGTTAATCTGCCCATATAAATTTTGAAAGTATTAAGTCTAACACAATTTTAGCATAAATCGGGTAATGCCCAAATATATTCGACAAAATAGGTAAAGAATAGTTTGAATTACTTTGCGTTTATCCTTGTGCAATACAAAAAAAGAACATATTTTTGCCCCGCTTATAAAAGCATTTAGTTTTCTCTAAATGATACAAGAGCAGGTTTGGTGCCTTAGCTCAGTTGGTAGAGCAATGGACTGAAAATCCATGTGTCCCTGGTTCGATTCCTGGAGGCACCACATAAATTGACCTTTCGATTTAGTTCGGAGGGTCTTTTTTGGTTTTAGAGATATTCACTTGCGCTCAGGGGAGAAGTGATATGAGGTGCGCCAGGATGCTGATGAAGGAATGACTGGCGACGGATGAGCGAGTAAGCGAATACTAGCCAGGCATATCCTGAATAGCATCTTGGGGTATCGAATACAAACGGATCACCTGATAAAGCGCCCAAATAAAAAACACCACCAAACAGAAATAAAATCCCCTACTTTTTACTTGCCTTCAATATCTCTTTCACCACTCCAGGGTTGAGTAGAGTAGAAACATCGCCGAGTTTGTTGCCCTCGCCCGATGCGATTTTGCGTAAAATTCGGCGCATGATCTTACCAGAGCGTGTCTTTGGCAGACCACTTACTACGAGCACCTGATCAGGTCTGGCGATAGGGCCAATCTCTCGCTTGACTACGGCGGCCAACTCGGCCTCGAACTTGCTTTTGTGTTGCTTGCCATCGGTAATGATATACGCGAAAATACCCTGTCCTTTGATCGCATGCGGGTAGCCGACGACTGCCGACTCTATGACCTGAGGATGTTCGTTAATGGCATTCTCGACCTCGGCAGTTCCGATACGATGACCAGAAACATTGATCACATCGTCCACTCGACCGATGATTCGGTACATACCTTTGCTGTCGCGCTTGCATCCATCCCCCGTAAAGTACTTACCTTTGAAAGCGGAAAAATATACTTGTCGGCAACGCTCATGGTCGCCGTAGGTGGTGCGTATCATGGATGGCCACGGGTACTTGATACAGAGTAGACCTTCTTTATTATTGCCCTTAATTTCCTTGCCGTCTTTGTTGACTAGACAGGGTTGGATGCCAGGTAGGGGAAGCCCCGCAAAAGTCGGCTTCATCGGGGAGTGCGCACCGAGTCCCGAGATCATGATCCCGCCCGTCTCAGTCTGCCACCACGTATCGACAATGGGGCATTTGCCTTTGCCAATTTTTTGATCATACCAGTGCCAAGCTTCTTCATTGATAGGTTCGCCGACGGTACCCAATATACGTAGCTGGGACAAGTCGAAGTGACTAGGCCAGTGATCACCACAGGCCATCAATGCGCGGATGGCAGTAGGAGCGGTGTAGAATTGATTGACCCGATGCTTTTCGCAGATATGCCAAAATCGACCCGCATCAGGGTAGGTAGGAACGCCCTCGAACATCATGGTCGTAGCACCTGACAGCAGTGGTCCGTATATGATATAGGAGTGGCCCGTGATCCAGCCGATGTCGGCGGTACACCAGTATACATCTCCATCTTTATATTGAAATACATTGCGAAATGAAAAGCAAGTGTACACCATGTATCCGCCGCAAGTATGTACGACGCCCTTGGGCTTGCCAGTAGAGCCAGAGGTGTAAAGGATGAACAACATATCTTCGCTATCCATTACTGTGGGTTTGCAGGTTTTGCGTCGCTTAGGGACTTCGTTGTGCCACCAGATGTCGCGGTTCTTTTTCATTTTTACCTTACCGCCAGTATGCTTGAGGACGAGGACTTTCTCGATGGACTTGCATCCCTTTTTTAAAGCTTCGTCTACTACTTCTTTGACGGGAATTATTTTTTGACCGCGCTGATTATAATCCGCGCAGATCACCATTTTGCAACTTGCATCTTTTATCCGATCTGCTAATGCCGTCGCAGAGAAGCCTGCAAAAACTACCGAATGCACCGCTCCTATCCGCGCACAAGCCAATACTGCTATCGTCAGCTCAGGCACCATGGGCATATAGAAACAGACGCGATCTCCTTTCTTGATTCCGTTTGCTTTGAGCGCATTGGCACACTGACAAACTGCCTCGTATAATTGTTGATAAGTATAGGAACGATAAGCTTCACTCGGGTCATTAGGCTCCCATAATAGTGCGGTTTGATCGCCTCTTTTTTTGAGGTGGCGGTCTAGACAATTTTCTGTAATATTAAGTTTACCACCCACAAACCATTTTACATCTGGCGTCTCAAATTCCCACTCCAGTGTCGTCTTCCATTTCTTTTGCCAGGTAAAAGTTTTGGCTTGTGCAGCCCAGAATTTTTCTGGATTTTTGACGGAGTCAGCGTACACTTTTTTGTATTCTGCGAGGCTGGATATTTGGGTAGTCATGTGGTTCTTTATTTGAGTGATTCCTAAAGATAAGATTGTTTTGTGGTGATTTGCTGACTATTCTATTTTTTTGTTTGAACTATGATTTGTAGGATTAGAGGATTGAAAGATTAGATCATTCATAATTCTAGCAATTACAAAATACTGAACATCTGTCTTAAAAGTGATAGGCATAAAAAAAATCCAAGCCCCGAATAAATCAGAACTTGGATTTTTTTACTTAGCCAAAAGCAGCCCGCTGGACTATTTCAACAAACTCTGATACTTCGCATCATTGTGAAGCAAGTCAATTGCCTCTTTAATTTCTTCGTCATTACGCAGACCCATTTTAATTTTACCCTTCTCGTAAAGAAAACGACCAGCGATTTCTTTCTCGATCAGACTAGAAATCTTATCCTCGTAGCGAGTAATATCTTTAATCTTAATTGTATTAATTTTTGCAGCAGCATTCTTAAGCTCATCGCTAATCTCGAACTCCTCTTCTTGTGCTTTACGCATCAACTTATTAAGCATCTTTTCGCTTTCACTTTCATAGCTATATTCACGCTTTTCTAAGAAATCAATAAACTGATCGAAACCATCAAATTGATAATCCTCGATAGAAATAGATTCGCCCATATTCGCAACATACTCATTGACAAAAGAGAAGATAAGAAATTTACTATTGAGACTTTTGATTACACGTAATTCTTCATTTTCACCGACTACAAAGTCAGGCTTTACGCCACCACCATCAAGTACAGGTCTGCCACTCTTTGTCTTGAAAGGCGTACGTTCTGCATCTGGTATATCTAATGGTTCCCCATTGTCATACTTCACACTTTGTATACATCTACCACTGGGTATATAATACTTCGCTGTGGTCATCTTTACCTTAGAGTTGTATCCAACATCTCTGGTGTTTTGTACTAGCCCTTTTCCATAAGAACGCTGTCCCAAGAGTACTCCTCTATCCAAATCTTGTAACACACCAGATACTATCTCCGAGGCAGAAGCAGAACCATGATCTATTAATACTACTAATGGAATTACCTCATCTACAGGCTTGTTAAGCGTCTTAAATGATCTATCCCAGTCCTTCACTTTACCGCGTGTAGTTACCACCAATTCATTCTTTGGGATAAATACGTTACTCACATCTACTGCCTCAGTAAGCAGTCCACCACCGTTACCTCTAAGGTCAAAAACAACACCCTTGAGCCCTGGATTTTCTTCTTTCAGTTTCTTCACAGCGTTACCCACATTCTTGCCAGCGTTTCTAGTAAAGGTTGTCAAGGCAACATACCCTATATCTTCAGAGATCATCCCAGAGTAAGGTACATTAGGTACATTTACCTCATCTCTTATCAGCGATATTTTTCTTTCTTTGCTTTCACCAAATCGCTTAACCGTCAGGATCACTTCAGTGCCAGGATACCCCTTGAGGATATCACTTACATCTTCCGTGTTTTTGCCGACAGTAGACTTACCATCTACAGCTAAGATTACATCCCCCGCTTTGAGACCTGCCTTTTGTGCAGGTTGACCTTCCCATGGTTCAGTGATCATGATCTTGTCATCCACTTTACGGAACAGGGCACCTATACCATTGTACTTTCCTTCCGTCATGTATCGGAAGCCCTCTATCTCCGATTCGGAAATATAGTTGGTGTATGGATCCAGAGATTCTAGCATTGCATCTACGCCTATGCGCATCAGCTTGGCAGGATCTATATCATCTACATAGTAGGTGTTGATCTCCTTATAAAGGTTGGTGAAAATTTCTATGTTTTTGGATATCTCGAAGTACTTTTCGTGATTGGGTGGTGAGTCTATCGATGCGCTTGTAAAAAAGGCAACGAGAACCAAACCTAACATTTTCCCATTTATGTTATTCTTCCACATAATGTTATACTTTACTTTTTCTGACTTGAAATGCGCTAAAAAATCATTCGTCGGGAGGGAAATTGAATGATGCTAATTTAGCAAAATATGTGGGAGGTATTTCCCTACATACATACAAAATGATGCCAAAAGCACCCCCGACTACCTCTCTTACACTAGCCCACCGTCCAAGTCAATATTTCTTTAATCTATAAAACGCTAGTGTCACGCAAGATAGCATTATCCTTGCGATAAAAAATCCCT
>Ga0114952_1003963_pt1 | contig 10267 bp, 10 predicted proteins | sample SidtaG_2_FD_87303 | JGI IMG/M metagenome (GOLD analysis project Ga0114952, IMG submission 87303) | Marine algal microbial communities from Sidmouth, United Kingdom - Sidmouth_Asex2 metaG | ecosystem: Host-associated > Algae > Red algae > Unclassified | place: Sidmouth, United Kingdom | collected... | reverse complement strand
TGGTCACCCGCGGTACTCGCGAGCCTTACCGGATGTTCACCAGCCGCGCCGAGTACCGCCTGCTGCTGCGCGAGGACAACGCCGATCTCCGCCTGACCGAGCGCGGACGCGAGCTCGGCCTCGTCGACGATGCCCGCTGGCGGGCGTTCGCCGCCAAGCGCGACGCGATCGAGCGCCTGCGTGCCCGACTCGGCGAGCTGTTCGTGCGTCCCGGAACGCCGGCTGCCGCGCGTCTCGAGACGGTCACCGGTATCACGCTCGCCCGTGAGCGACGCCTGTCGGAGCTGCTGAAGATGCCCGAGGCCAGCCTCGCCGAGGTGTTGCCGTTGCTCGCTCCGGACGAGCCGCGCTTCGCACCCGCGGTCGTCGAGCAAGTCGAGATCCAGGGCAAGTACGCCGGCTATCTCGATCGGCAGCGGGCCGACATCGAGCGCGCGCGAAAGCACGACGACACCCCGCTGGGCGAGGCGCTCGACTACGCCGATGTCCGCGGACTCTCGAACGAGGTTCGCCAGAAGCTCGAAGAACACCGTCCCGAGACGGTCGGGCAGGCTGCCCGCATCGCGGGGGTGACGCCCGCGGCCGTCTCGCTGCTGCTGGTGCATCTCAAGCGGCGGGCGCTTCGCGAGAGTGCCTGACGGAACCGTTTCGGCGGTAGTGACCGAACGCGCGACGGCGGGGTCATGACGGACGACGGGAAGGCCGGCGAGGGGAAGGCGGGCGAGGGGGCGGTTGACGTGCTGTGCAGGCGGCTCGACGAGGGGCTCGCGCGGCTCGGCGGGCCGGCCGCGGCGCTCGATGACGGCACTCGCGAGCGTCTCGTCCGATTCGTCCGGCTGCTCGAGAAGTGGAACCGGGTTCACAATCTGACCGCCGTGCGTGAGGCGCACGAGATGATCGGGCGGCACCTGCTCGACAGCCTGGCGCTGCTGCCGTGGCTCCCGGCGCCGGAGGGCGAGGCACCCGGGACCGACGACGCCGTCGATCTGCTCGATATCGGTAGTGGGGGAGGGCTCCCGGTGATCCCGCTCGCCATCGCTCGACCGGCGCTCGCCTGTCTCTCGGTCGAGGCGGCCGGCAAGAAGGTGCGTTTCCAGCGTCAGGCGGTGCTCGAGCTCGGGCTCCCCGGCGTCGAGGCGCGCCACGCGCGGATCGAGGACGTCCGGACGCGTGCGCTGGTCGTCGTATCGCGGGCATTCGCCGCTCCCGCGGACTTTCTCGAGCGGGCCGCCCCGCGCTGCGCGACGGGGGGCGTGGTGCTGGTCATGCTCGGACGGCGCGAGCGGCTTCCCGAACCCTTGCCGGCGCCGTTCGCGCTCGAGGCGATCGAGGCCCTCGACATCCCGTTCGATTCCGGGGTCAGACACGTGGCCGTCTGTCGCAAACCCTGAGCTCGGCACGGGTGCGGGGCGACCCTCCGATCGACTACACTCGGCCTTCATGAGCCGGATCATCGCCATCGCCAACCAGAAGGGCGGCGTCGGGAAGACCACGACGTGCGTGAATCTGGCGGCGGCGCTCGCGAGCATGCGCAAGCGCGTGCTGCTCGTCGATCTCGATCCGCAGGGCAACGCGACGATGGGCTGCGGCATCGACAAGCACGAGCTCGAGCGCAGCGTGCTCGACGTACTCGTGGACGGCTTGAGCGTGGCGAGCGCACGCCAGCGCTCCACGGCCAACGGGCACGACGTGGTCGGCTCGAACGCCGACCTCACGGCCGCCGAGGTCGAGCTGATGGACGGTGAGTCGGAGGGCCGCGAGCGGCGCCTGCGGGACGCTCTGCACGCCGAGAGCGGGACCTACGACTACGTGCTCGTCGACTGCCCGCCGCCGTTGAACATCCTGACGCTCAACGCCTTCGTCGCCGCCGACAGCGTGCTGGTGCCGATCCAGTGCGAGTACTACGCCCTCGAGGGGCTCTCGGCATTGCTCGACACGATCGAGGGAGTGCGCGAGTCGGTCAACGCGGGGCTCGAAATCGAAGGGCTCCTGCGCACGATGTACGACGGTCGCAGCCGCCTCGCCGTCGAGGTCTCGGCCTATTTGCTCGAGAACTTCGGCGACCAAGTGTTCGGCACGATCGTGCCGCGCAACATCCGTCTGGCCGAAGCGCCGAGTCACGGCATGTCGATCGTGCAGTACGATCGCGCCTCGCGCGGCGCCCTCGCCTACCTCGCCCTCGCCGGCGAGATCATCCGTCACCGCTCGCGTGTGGAAGGGCAGCGCCGACGCGAGGCGGACGGCGACGGTGGAGCCGAGAGCACCGATCGCCCGGCGGCGGTCGGCGGTGGAGCGGTCGGTGAGGGAGGCGAAGAGGCGGCCCCCGACGGGGACGACGCGGATGGCGCGCATTCGGTCAGTCTGCCCACCTCGGCCCGTGCCTCCTCCGGGTTCAACCACTAGAGCGCGAGCGCGAGAAACCGACGAGCGATGGCCAGAAAACCCCGCATGGGCCGAAATCTCAACGCGCTGCTCAACAGCGCGGTCAGGGAGCGGCGCGAGCAGTCGGTCGAGCGCGCCGGCGAGGAGGCTGCCGACGAGAGCTCCTCCGGGCGAGCGGCCGGTGGCGCGGCGGAGGAGGGAGGGGCGAGCAACGACGCGTCGTCCGAGGAACGGCGAGCGCTCGACGGGGGCGAAACCGACGCTCGAGCGAGCGACTCCCAGGCGGCCGATGTCGCCACTCTCGTCGTCCCCCGCGCGCGTCCCTTCGCACGCCCCTTCGGCGTGCCCAGACCGCGTGCGGTCCCGTCCCCGACCGACGACGGCTCCGATACGGGAACGGGCGACGTCGGCTCCGCCGAGGCGGAGCCCGACCCCGAATCATCGCCCTCCGCCGCGGAGGCGCCGCGCGAAGGCGACGGAACCGACGAGGAGGCGGGCGTGCGGGCGGATCCCGTCGAGCCGCGCGTCACCCGGGTCGTGCAGGTCGAGCAGCTGCCACCCGCGCCGGGCGATCCGCCGCGACCGGGCGATCGCCTGCGCATGATCGGTGTCGAGCGCATTCGCCGTGGCGTGTTCCAGCCACGGCGGTTCTTCGATCAGGAGGCGTTGCAGGAGCTCGCCGACTCGCTCAAGGCGCAGGGCATGATCCAGCCCGTCATCGTCCGCCCCTTCGGCGACGCGTTCGAGCTGATCGCCGGGGAGCGTCGCTGGCGGGCGGCACAGATCGCGGGGCTCGACGAGATCCCGGCGATCGTGCGCGAGATGGAGGACCGCACCGTCGCGGCCGTGTCGCTGATCGAGAACATCCAGCGCGAGGATCTGAACCCGCTCGAGGAAGCCCAAGCGTTGACCCGCCTCTGCGACGAGTTCGGCATGACCCACGCCTCGGTGGCGGAGTCCATCGGTCGTTCGCGGGCGGCGGTGTCGAACCTGATGCGGCTCCTCGAGCTGCACGACGAAGTCAAGGTGCTCGTCGACAAGGGCGAGCTCGACATGGGTCACGCGCGGGCGCTGCTGCGGGTGCCGAAGGTCGATCAGCCGGCACTCGCCCTCCGGGTGGCCAAGCAGGGGCTGACCGTCCGGGCCGTCGAGAAGCTGATCCGCACCGGCGTGGACAAGGAACCGAGCGCCTCGCCGGCGGCCGAGACGCCCGACCCCGATGTCGAGCGCCTCGAGCGACGCCTCTCGACGCTGCTCGGCGCCGCGGTCAGCATCCGCTCCAAGGCGGGCAAGAGCGGTGCGGGACGGCTGGAGATCCGCTACAACTCGCTCGAGGAGCTGGAGGGAATCCTCGATCACATCAAGTAGGCGGGAGGCGGTCAGGAAGTGTTCAGGTGCGAGGGTGAGCGGCTTGTTTTGCTGTTACAATCCGGCCGTTCGTCGCCGTTGTGTTCGTCGCCGCTGTTGTGTCCGTCGCCGTTGTCCCCCCGCCTCTCCTCCGAACGCCCCGCCACCCCAACCTCGTTATGCCCAAGGAGGAGCGCCGACTGCGCGTGATCAGGCTCATGCTCCTCTGGCAACTGATTGCCTCGATGGGGGCGGGGGTCGTCGGACTGTTGCTCGGCGGTCGGGTCGGTGGACTGTCGGCGTTGCTCGGCGGTGTGACTTGCTGGTTACCGACCTGTTGGTTCGCCTTTCTCTCGTTCCGCCACCGCGGCGCGCGTGCGGCGCGTAAGATCGTGCGGTCGTTCTACGCCGGAGAGGCCGGCAAGATTGTGCTGACGGTGCTCATGTTCACCGTCGTGTTCGTCAACGTGGAGTCCGTGAACGCCCCGGCGCTGTTCGCCGGCTTCGCGGGCGTGCAGCTGGTCAACTGGATCGTGCCGCTCGCCGCGGCCCACGCCGATAACCGGGCCGACAACCGACAGGCTCCGTACTAGACACTCCATCATGGCATCGAGCGAAGCACCGACCTCGTCCGAATACATCCAGCACCATCTGCAGAACCTGGTGGTCGGCATCCACCCCGAGCACGGGCTGAGCCTCGCTCACGGCGCCGATGAGGCGGCCGCGATGGGGTTCTGGGCGCTGCACATAGACTCCATGTTCTGGTCGATCCTGCTCGGCGTCCTGTTTCTCTGGCTGTTCAAGAAGGGGGCGGAGCGAGCCACCGCGGGCGTGCCCGGGGGGCTCCAGAACTTCGTCGAGATGCTCGTCGAGTTCGTCGACACGAACGTACGCGACACCTTCCACGCCAAGAACGAGCTGATCGCCCCGATGGCGCTGACGGTATTCGTCTGGATCTTTTTGATGAACCTGATGGATCTGGTTCCGGTCGATCTCATCCCTCGCCTGAGCGAGCTGATGGGGATCCCGTACATGAAGGTCGTGCCGACCACCGATGTCAACGTCACTCTCGGGCTGTCGCTGTCGGTCTTCGCCCTGATGATCTACTACAGCTTCAAGATCAAGGGCCCGAGCGGCTTTCTCAAGGAGCTCGCGCTGCAGCCGTTCAGCAGTGACAACATGCTCGTGCAGGCGTTGTTCGTACCGATCAACCTCCTGCTCGAGGGCGTGAGTCTGCTCGCCAAGCCGGTCTCGCTCGGGCTGCGGCTGTTCGGCAACCTGTACGCTGGGGAGCTGATCTTCATCCTGATCGCGCTGTTGCCGTTCTACGCGCAGTGGGCGCTGTCGGTGCCGTGGGCGATCTTCCACATTCTCGTCATCGCGCTCCAGGCGTTCATCTTCATGATGCTCACCATCGTGTACATGTCGATGGCTCACGAACACCACTGATCCCGCCGGACGGCACCAGGTTCGTCCGCTGACGCCTCTTTCGCCGTCCGTCCCGTCCCGTCTCTACCCTTCCCTCCACCACACCTTTCCACCCGGAGTCAATCATGGAAACTGTCGTCGGCCTCACCTCCATCGCGGTCGCTCTTCTCATCGGTCTCGGCGCGCTCGGTACCGCCATCGGCTTCGGTCTGCTCGGCGGGCGCTTCCTCGAGGGGGCGGCGCGGCAGCCGGAGATGACTCCGATGCTGCAGGTCAAGATGTTCATCGTCGCGGGGCTGCTCGACGCGGTACCGATGATCGGTGTCGGCATCGCGCTGTTCTTCACCTTCGCCAATCCCTTCGTCGGCCAGCTCGCGGTCTGAGCGTTCCGAAACCGAACGGAGGACAGCAGACGTGAACCTGAATCTGACACTGCTCGGTCAGGCCATCGCGTTCAGCATCTTCGTCCTGTTCTGCATGAAGTACGTGTGGCCGCCGATCATCGGCGCGCTGCGCGAGCGACAGGAGAAGATCGCCGCGAGCTTGGCCGAGGCCGAGAAAGGCGAGCAGCGTCGCGAGGAGGCCGAGGCCGAGATCGCCACGATGGTGCAGGACGCCAAAGCGCAGGCGGCCGAGATCGTCGCCCAGGCGCAGCGTCGGCGCAACGAGATGATCGAGGAGGCGGAGAAGGATGCCCGGGCACGCGGCGAGCAGATCGTCTCCCAGGCGCACGCCGAGATCGAGCAGGAGGTGGTCAGCGCGCGCGAGACGCTCCGCAAGCAGGTCGGCTCGATCGCCGTCGATGGCGCCCGGCGCATTCTCGGTACCGAGGTGGACGAGCGTGCGCACGCAAAGGTCATCGACGATCTGGTCGGGCAGATCTGACCGTGGCCGATCACACCACGACGGCACGGCCCTACGCCAAGGCGGTCTTCGAGGCCGCTCGTGAGGACGGGCGCTTCGACGAGTGGTCGGGACGGCTCGGGTTCTGGTCTTCGCTGGTCGAGAACCCGGAGATGTCCAGACGGCTCGAGGCGCCCGGACTGACCCACCAGGATCGCGCGTCGATGATAGAGTCGGTCATCGGCGACGAGATCGACGAGGAGAGCCGGAACCTGATTCGTCTCCTTGCCGAAAACGATCGTCTCGCGGCCATCCCCGACATCCACGCGATCTACGAGGAGCTGCGTTCGGACGAGGAGGGCGAGATAGAGGCCTCGGTCACGAGCGCCTTCGAGCTCACCGACGATCAGCGCGAGCGGATCGCCGAGGCGCTCGGAAAGCGTCTCAACCGCAAGGTACGCATCGTCAGCTCGATCGACAAGGAGCTGATCGGCGGTGCGGTTGTCCGTGCCGGGGATCTCGTCATCGACGGCTCTTTGCGCGGTCGCGTCGAGAGGATGAACCGCTCCGTCGCGGGCTGATCCGTCGCGAGCGGCCGATCCGTATCGCCGCGGGAGCGGACATAACGTCTCCTCGAGAACGGGGTGGCTATCAAGTTACGCACGACCGGGCAGGACAGCCGGTTTCGGACAAGTTGGTCGAGGCGGACGGCTCGGGATGGCCGACCGGGGCGGTCGCCCTCGGACGATCGGTTCGGACGACCGGCACTGAACGGCCGGCGCCGAACCGCCGGTTCGCGGTCGAGCGCCGCCGGACCGGTGGCGGCGGGAGCTGCCGCGGCACGACCTACCGACATCAAGAGGAGAGGACACCATGCAGCAACTCAATCCCTCAGAAATCAGCGAGCTGATCAAGCAGCGGATCGGCAGCTACGAGGCCTCGGCCGACGCCCGTACCGAAGGCACGATCGTCAGCCTGAACGACGGCATCGTCAAGATCCACGGCCTGGCCGATGCACAGTCGGGCGAGATGCTGCAGTTCACCGACTCCCTCTACGGCCTCGCGCTGAACCTCGAGCAGGACTCGGTCGGCGCGGTCGTGCTCGGTGACTACGAGGAGCTCACCGAAGGCGGCAAGGTGCAGTGCACCGGACGCATCCTCGAGGTACCGGTCGGACCGGAGCTCCTCGGGCGTGTCGTCAACGCGCTCGGTCAGCCGATCGACGGCAAGGGCCCGATAGAGACCACGCTCACCGATCCGATCGAGAAGGTCGCCCCGGGCGTCATCGAGCGTCAGTCCGTCGACCAGCCGGTGCAGACGGGTCTGAAGGCCATCGACGCGATGGTGCCGGTCGGGCGTGGCCAGCGCGAGCTGATCATCGGTGACCGGCAGACCGGCAAGACCGCCGTGGCCATCGACGCGATCATCAACCAGCGCAAGTCCGGCATCAAGTGCGTCTACGTCGCGATCGGCCAGAAGCAGTCGACGATCGCGAACGTGGTCGCCAAGCTCGAGGAGCACGGTGCGCTCGAGAACACGATCGTCGTCGCCGCCGGTGCCTCGGACTCCGCCGCGATGCAGTACGTCGCCCCCTACGCCGGCTGCTCGATGGGCGAGTATTTCCGCGATCGCGGCGAGGACGCGCTGATCGTCTTCGACGACCTGACCAAGCAGGCGTGGGCCTACCGTCAGGTGTCGCTGCTGCTACGCCGTCCGCCGGGTCGCGAAGCCTATCCCGGCGACGTCTTCTACCTCCACTCGCGTCTGCTCGAGCGCGCCTCGCGCGTCAACGCCGACTACGTCGAGAAGTTCACCGACGGCAAGGTCACCGGCAAGACCGGCTCCCTGACCGCGCTGCCGATCATCGAGACGCAGGCCGGCGATGTCTCCGCCTTCGTCCCGACCAACGTCATCTCGATCACCGACGGGCAGATCTTTCTCGAGACCGACCTCTTCAACGCCGGTATCCGCCCGGCCATCAACGCCGGTCTCTCGGTCTCCCGCGTGGGCGGCGCCGCGCAGACGAAGATCATCAAGAAGCTCGGCGGCGGCGTGCGTCTGGCTCTCGCCCAGTATCGCGAGCTCGCCGCCTTCGCTCAGTTCGCCTCGGACCTCGACGAGACCACCCGCAAGCAGCTCGAGCGCGGCCAGCGCGTCACCGAGCTGATGAAGCAGAAGCAGTACTCGCCACTCACCGTCGCCGAGATGGGCGTCTCGCTGTTCGCCGCCAACGAGGGCTACCTCGACGATGTCGAGATCGACAAGATCGTCAGCTTCGAGAACGGCCTGCACGCCCATTTCCGCTCCGAGCACCAGGACCTCCTGAATCAGGTCGAGGAGTCCGGCGACTGGAACGAGAACATCGAGGCGGCGTTCCGAAAGGGCATCGAGTCCTACAAGGCCAACGGCAGCTGGTAGAGGGCGGATCTCCGGGGGCGATCCCGGGTCTCACGAAACCGACGAGGACCGACGCGCAATGGCTTCCGGCAAGGAAATCCGTACGCAGATCAAGAGCATCCAGAACACGCAGAAGATCACCAAGGCGATGGAGATGGTCGCCGCGTCGAAGATGCGCAAGGCGCAGGAGCGCATGCGTGCCAACCGTCCGTTCGCCAGGAAGATGCGCAGCGTCATCGGGCACGTGGCCTCGGCCAACGTCGAGTACCACCACCCCTATTTGATGGATCGCCCGAACGTCGAGCGGGTCGGCTACATCGTCATCTCGACCGATCGCGGGCTTTGCGGGGGGCTGAACACGAACGCCTTCAAGCGCGCCGTCGGCTCGATGCGCGAGTGGCAGGAGCGCGGCGTCGAGATCGACATCGTCACCATCGGCAAGAAGGCCGCCCAGTTCTTCGGTCGCCTCGGGGTGAACATCGTCGGGCGCGTGGCCGATCTCGGCGACGCACCGAAGCTCGAGGAGCTGATCGGCTCGATCCGGGTCATGCTCGACGCCTACGACGAGGACCGTATCCAGCGTCTGTTCATGGTCGAGAACGAGTTCGTCAACACGATGACCCAGCGCCCCGAGGTCACCCAGCTCCTGCCGGCCTCCCCCGATCGCGACGAGAAGCTCGAGCACCACTGGGACTACATCTACGAGCCGGACGCGAAGGATGTCGTCGATCATCTGATGACGCGCTACATCGAGTCGCTGGTCTACCAGGCCGTGGTCGAGAACATCGCCTGCGAGATGGCCGCGCGGATGATCGCGATGAAGAGCGCCTCGGACAATGCCGGCGAGCTCATCGAAGATCTTCAGCTCGCCTACAACAAGGCCCGTCAAGCGGCGATCACGCAGGAGATCTCCGAGATCGTCGGCGGCGCCGCGGCGGTCTGACGAACACCACGCCGCGGCGGCGGCATCGCGCCGGCGGACGAACCAGCATCACGAACACGGGAGCACCTTCATGAGCACAGGAAAGATCGTCGAGATCATCGGCGCCGTCATCGACGTCGAGTTCCCGAGAGACGCCGTACCGAGAACCTACGACGCGCTGACCCTCGAGGGCAGCGACACGATCCTCGAGGTCCAGGGTCAGCTCGGCGACGGCATCGTGCGCACGATCGCGATGGGCGTCGCCGAGGGGCTCAAGCGTGGCACCGCGGTCGAGAACACCGGCGCCCCGATCCAGGTGCCGGTCGGAGAGGCGACGCTCGGGCGGATCATGAACGTGCTCGGTCGACCGATCGACGACGCCGGTCCGATCGAGACCGAGGAGCGCATGCCGATCCACCGCGATCCGCCGACCTACGCCGAGCAGTCGGGCTCGACAGAGCTCCTGGAGACCGGCATCAAGGTGATCGATCTCCTCTGCCCGTTCGCCAAGGGCGGCAAGGTGGGGCTGTTCGGCGGGGCCGGCGTCGGCAAGACGGTCAACATGCTGGAGCTGATCAGGAACATCGCCATCGAGCACTCGGGCTTCTCGGTCTTCGCCGGTGTCGGGGAGCGCACGCGCGAGGGCAACGACTTCTACCACGAGATGAAGGACTCGAACGTCCTCGACAAGGTCTCGCTGGTGTTCGGGCAGATGAACGAGCCGCCGGGCAACCGCCTGCGCGTCGCGCTCTCGGGCTTGACGATGGCCGAGTACTTCCGCGACGAAGGTCGTGATGTGCTGATGTTCATCGACAACATCTACCGCTATACGCTCGCCGGCACCGAGGTCTCGGCTCTGCTCGGTCGCATGCCCTCCGCGGTCGGCTACCAGCCGACGCTCGCCCAGGAGATGGGCGCGCTGCAGGAGCGCATCACGTCGACCAAGAC
>Ga0114952_1003956_pt1 | contig 10277 bp, 10 predicted proteins | sample SidtaG_2_FD_87303 | JGI IMG/M metagenome (GOLD analysis project Ga0114952, IMG submission 87303) | Marine algal microbial communities from Sidmouth, United Kingdom - Sidmouth_Asex2 metaG | ecosystem: Host-associated > Algae > Red algae > Unclassified | place: Sidmouth, United Kingdom | collected... | reverse complement strand
CGTTGGCCGCTTGAGTATCTCCCCAATCCAATTTTTAAAGAACTTTTAGAGCCGATGGAGGGACTCGAACCCACGACCTGCTGATTACAAATCAGCTGCTCTAGCCAGCTGAGCTACATCGGCCTTTCTACCCCGTTTCCGGCATAAAAAAGTCCGCTATTTCTAACGGACTGCAAATGTATACGTTTTTTTGTTTATTCAAAACAAAATTCGAAAAAAATTTATCATGCCTGAACACGAGATTTTTCCTTATGTTTTATTAGCTTCCTTTCCAGTGAGTTACAAGCCGCATCTACTGCTTCCTCAAATTTCTTACACTGCTTTTTTATCATGAATTTATCTCCGGGTATATTCAATTTGATTTCTACAATTTTATTTTCCTTTGAACTGGTGTTTTCAACCTTCATATAGACATCTGCACTAATTACCTTGTCATAGAAGGTTTCTAACTTGTCCAATCTATTCTGTAAAAAGTCGATAAGCGTTCTATCCGCATTAAAATTGACTGACTGCGCATTTACTTTCATAGGTTATGGTTTTTATATTAATCAATGTGAAATGGCTCAACTACTGTTTTCCTCTTGGGTGAGCACTAGCGTGCACCTTTTTTAACTCGGCAATACTATTGTGCGTATACACTTGTGTAGATGCCAAACTTGCATGACCCAATAGCTCTTTTACAGAATTCATATCAGCTCCTTTGTTCAAGAGATGGGTTGCAAAGGTATGCCTTAGGATATGAGGACTCTTTTTAACCTTAGACGACACCTTACTAAAATACTTATTTATTAGTCGATAAACAAGATTTTCATATAATTTATTACCCGACTTCAACAAAAATACATACTCTTCATCGGTTATATTATCCAGCATTTTCCTTTCCGTCAGGTAAACCTTAAAGAGTCTTGCAACAGAAGGCAATAATGGCACCATGCGTTCTTTATTTCTTTTGCCCAACACCTTCAAAAGTTGTTGTGAAAAATCTACATCTACAATTTTTAAATTAATAAGTTCTGCTCTACGCATTCCGGTTGTATACAGCAACTCTATTATTAGTTTATCTCGAACTCCTTCAAAATCATTATCGAATTCAATCAGAGAAAGAACATTTTCCATTTCTATTTCAGAAAAAGGAACTTCAATTTTTTTAGAAGTTTTTAAGGCTTTATGTTTTGCTAAAGGGTTTATTTCTATTGCGCCTATATTTTGAAGAAATTTATAGTAAGCTTTTAAAGAGGCGATCTTTCTATTAATAGACCTATTAGACATACCTGAGTCCACCAAATAAACCACCCAGCTTCTTACAAGTCCATACGCTATGGCGTCTATACTTTTACAGTCATGGTTCTGGTTGCAAAAGTCACTAAAGGCCTCTAAATCCTTTTTATACGCCGTTACCGTATGAACAGAATACTTCCTTTCTAAAGCCAAATATGATATAAAGGATTCCAAAGACATAATACTAAGTTAGTGAAGTTGGCTATAACGAGCAGATGTAACAACGTGAAGATAAGTTAGAGATTGTAATTTGACTCTTAAATGTACGACCAAAAAAAAATCCCATCATTAGATGGGATTTTTTTATTTGTACACTAAACAAGCTTTACTAGATTTCTTCTTTATCTCTTAAACCTTGAATGTATTCTGCTTTCTGTATCTGCGCTCTGCGCTCAACGGAAGGTTTTGAAAATTGTTGACGCTTACGCAATCTGCGCATCGTACCCGTTTTATCGAATTTACGCTTGAAACGTTTCAAAGCCCGATCGATGTTTTCTCCTTCTTTTACTGGTATAATTAACATTGGCTACAACCTCCTTTCTTAATGATTAAAGCGGCAAAGATATAAACAAATTTACAATTGGGCACTACAATTTTCTAATTATACTATAAAATAGCCAACAAAGAAAAAACATTTGCTCTTAAAAATTTTTATAAACTATCCCTTTGGCATTCTGTACTCTTTTTTATCTATGACAATTTTTGCAATTATTTCCTTCAGAATTTCAGAAGTTCCACCCCCTATAGGCCCCAAACGACTATCCCTAAACATACGAGCCATAGGATAATCTTCTATATAACCGTAACCGCCTAAAAACTGTAGACAGTCATACGCGACCTTATCGGCCATTTCGGTAGACTTTAATTTAGAAATGGTTGCTTCACGAACTACATATTCTCCCCTGCCCATTTTATATGCTACTCCGTAATTATATTGCTTACATATATCCATATCTGCATGCAAGTCAACCAGTTTATGACGTAATGCCTGATATTGATTTATAGATTTACCGAATGTTTCCCTTTCAGACATGTATTGCAACGCATACTCCAAAGCATACTCTGCTCTTGCATGGGCGTTAATACCCATAACCAAACGCTCCAAAGCAAAGGCTTCCATTATAAAAGTGAAACCTTTTCCCTCCTCACCCATTAAATTACCAACAGGAACCTTTACATTATCAAAAGCAAGTTCTGCAGTATCCGATGCTCGCCAACCTAATTTATTCAACTTGTTAGAAGAAACTCCTTCTTTATCCAAATCAACTATAAAGATACTTATACCTTTATTTCCTGCAGACGGATTTGTCTTAGCAGCAAGAATACAGTAATCTCCATACACTCCATTAGTAATAAAAGTCTTAGAGCCGTTAATTATATAATGATCACCTTCTCTTACAGCCGTTGTTCGCATACCCGCAACATCACTACCCCCAAAAGGTTCTGTAACACCAAGGCAACCTATTTTTTTGCCATTTACACTAGGCGTTAAATATGCTTTTTTCTGCTCATCATTCGCATTCTTATTCAAATGGGTCATTGCCAAATACTCATGTGCCCACATAGCAGCGGCAAAACCGCCGGAATTTATTCTTTGAAGTTCTTCCAAAAATATTACGGTATAGAAAAGGTCCAAGCCTAAACCACCATAAGTTTCTGGAGTTGCAAGGCCAAAATACCCCATCTCACCAAACTTTTCCCATATGAACGATTCAATGGTTCCCGAAGCTTCCCATTTTTCTATATGAGGTACAACTTCTTTCTTTAAAAAATCCCGGAGACTCTCTCTAAATAATTGATGTTCTTCCGTAAAGTACATGCTTTGCATTCCAATTAAATTTATAGGATCAAATATAACTTAATTCTATCAATCTTCTCCACTGGAAAATTTTCTATTTTTGATAATTCATCAAAAGAAAGTATGATTCCGTTGTCACTTCTGTAATTTACTATGCTCTCAGAGACATGTTTTTGAAGATATACTAATTTTGAAAGTTTTTTAGCTGATGCAGTGTTAATGTTAATTTTCTCGATTATTGGCTTTTTAATCACTTGAAACCTCTTTAAAGTGCGTACTACAACCTCTGGTTCTAAACCATACACATCATATAATTGATCATTGACCAAAAACCCTCCTAACCTATCTCTAAATTTTATAATTCTAGCCGATAACTTCTCTCCTATTCCATTAATTTCACGTAAATCTTCTGCCATTGCCAAATTTATATCAGAAATAGCACTACTTGAATCGCTCGTTTGAGCAGATTGCCTTTTTTCTTTACTTGACGTTGCGTAGGATGACGTAGATTTTGTTTTACCCTTTGTCCATTCAGGAAACTTAAAATATGGAGAAATAGCTTGAAGTAATGAATCGGAAATTAGTGTGACTTTTTGAAAGTCTTCAGCAGAATTGGCAAATTTCCCTTCTTTTCTAAAATCATGCAGTCTATCTATTTCCTCTAAAGACATACCTAATGTATACCCTTTATAGTCTGTAATAAAATTAGGATTGAAAGGATAAATCTTAACAGCGTCTTTTTTTTGTGCCCTGGCCTTAAGACTGTCTATTTGAAGTTGAAGTTGTACATCCTCTTGAAAACTATCATTACTGTCTACAGGTTCTGAATAGCGGAAAGCAAAGTATGCTACTTGTAGTCCTACAATTATAAACAACAAATAAAAAACCCCACTTCGTTCCTGTTTATTGAATCTGAAGTGGGATTTAAAATTTTTCATCCGCTATATAAAAGGCAAATTATTCCTTAGCGGTTACTTGTTTTTGAAAAAGCTCATTAGCCTTTAATTTCTTCCAGTACACCCCTAAATCGCGTTTAACTTCACCAGACATTATATAAAGACCTATAATATTCGGGAAGGACATGGCCAGAATCATCATATCTGAAAAATCCAATACCGCACCTAAACTTACAGAAGCGCCTATAACTACAAATACCAAGAAAAGCATTTTATAGATCATCTCTGATTTTTTACTTTTTCCAAAAAGGTAAGTCCATGCACGCATACCGTAATAAGACCATGAAATCATAGTAGAAAAAGCGAAAAGAAATACCGCTAAAGCCAACACGTAAGGGAACCATGAAATCTGGCTACCAAAAGCATCTGACGTTAATTGCGCTCCCGCCATACCCTCTACCTCATGCATACCTGTAAAAATAAGTACAAGTGCAGTAAGTGTACAAACAACTACCGTATCAAGAAAAGGCTCAAGAAGCGCTACAAAACCCTCTGAAGGAGGATGATTAGTTTTTGCCGTACTATGTGCTATGGCAGCAGAACCAACACCTGCTTCATTGGAGAAAGCTGCTCTTTGAAAGCCAATTACCAAAACACCAATTATTCCCCCTTTAAGAGCTGATGGACTAAAAGCTCCATCAAATATTGCCGTAAATGCAGGTCCAATATTTTGTATGTTCATTATAATTACGGCCAAAGCCGCAATAATATAAATTGAGGCCATGATAGGAACAACCCTACCGGTTACCTTTGCAATACTATTTATCCCTCCTATAATCACAACACCTACAAGGATAGCCGTAACTACACCAAACCAAAATCCATGACCTACCAATGCCGGAAACTGACCCGCTAATTGCTCAAAAGATTGGTTGGCCTGAAACATATTACCACCACCAAAGGAAGCTCCAATGGCCAAAACAGCAAATAACCCAGCTAGGACCTTACCGAAACCTTTCATGTTACGCTTTTCCAGTCCATATCTTAAATAGTTCATCGGACCTCCAAAAACTCTTCCATCAGGTAATATATCTCTATATTTCACACCCAATGTACATTCTACAAACTTGGAAGACATTCCTAACAAACCACAGACAATCATCCAAAAGGTAGCACCTGCACCACCTAATGATACCGCAACCGCAACACCGGCAATATTCCCCAAACCAACAGTTCCTGAAACTGCTGTAGCCAACGCCTGAAAATGGGTAACCTGACCAGGTGCATCCGGATCATCATATTTACCTTTAGCAAGATCTATGGAATGCCTAAATCCTTTAATATTAATAAAGCCCATTCTAATTGTAAAGAATGTTGCTCCTAACACCAACCAGATTACAATAAATGAAATACCATTGGTTATAGGATCTCCATTAGGATGCGTCATTACTAAAGGCTCATCATACTTAATTTCAGCCAAATAGTGTGCCCCTTGTTCTATAACGTGTTTAGCATTTTCGGAATTGTAAATTACTTTTCCTTCTGCTACCAAGTACTTTAACTCACCCGTAGCGGTTGCAGAAACCGTAAGATCTTCCTCGTCATTGCTAGATATAACTGCAATATTTTCTCCTTTTTTAACTTTAGCACCTTCTGGCTTAAGCCATTTTTTAAGTACAAATCTATTTTGAATATCGTTTGTCCATCCCGGGGTGCCTATCAATTTTACATCCGCATAAACAACAGGATCGTATATTCCTATGGCAGCAAATGGATCCCAGAAAAGTATAGAACCCAGCGCTCCTACCGCAGGCGTCATGGTACCGTTAAAAACCTCAGCTATTGCCCCTGTCTCTACTTCAAATACTTTTGTTTGAGAATTACCTGCTGCATCCGTAACTAAAACAGTATATGGCACACCTTCCACTAGTCCGCTTGCTCTTTTTGAAGATAATGGAGTAGATTGATTGCTCCATTTATAAATATAAGGAGGGGTTCCTCCTGTAACATCTACCTCAACTACACCATCATTAATTTGCGATGATGGATTGTAAACTTTGCCTTTTACAACAAGTTCCTGAGAAAAGGCTACTACACTAAGTAGTAAGAAAAACGATAAGGTAAATTTCTTCATATGTATCTTTGTGGGTTCAGTATTGTATCAAGGGTTTAACACAATTTCGGCAATATCTTAAAAAATAGTAACACAATCAAATAATAATGTTCAATTAACGTAGGTTAGTACTAGCCTATCTGAAACATTTCGTTCAATTTTCTTATCTGTTCTGGTCTACCTAAAACAATTACCTTGCTTTTAGGTTGTAATTGCAAATCTGCTTCAGGGTTGATAATGTAATTTCCATTTGGCTCTATATAACCAATTATAGTACATCCGGTTCTCTTTCTGAGGTCTAGGTCCCTTAGAGAATTACATTCAACCTGATCTTTAAAATCCTCAATTGCAACTTCTTCCAAATTAGTCGTATGTTCACCCTCAACGCCCAACTTATCCATAAAAGTAATAAGGTCTGGCATGACAATTAACGAAGCCATGTGATCTCCTCCAATTTTATCGGGCATGATAACCTTATTTGCTCCGGCCAAAAGCAATTTTTTCTGGGAGTTGACCAATGAAGCTCTAGTAACTATAAATAAATCTTTATTTAGTTGTCTTGCTGAAAGCACCACAAATAAATTTGCTGCATCATCTGGAAGCGCCGTTATCAAATAGCGTGCTCGGTTAAGTCCAGCTTCATGTAAAATCTCATCTTCATTGGCATCGCCCTCTACGAACAAAAAATCCTCGTCGTACTTTTCAATTACCTCTTTATCCCTCTCTATTACTACAAAGGGTTTATCATATGCTTTTAGTCTCTCTACTGCTTGCATACCATTTCTACCAAAACCACAAACAATAACATGATTGGTTAAGTTGTCAATTTTATTTTTCACTTTTTTCTTTTTTAGTTCTTGTAGTGAATTTCTACTCAAAATATATTCGGTAATGACTGAGATTGCAAATGCAAAAATGAAAATACTAAGTATAATCAATACCACTGTGAATAATTTCTCTTGGGTATCCATTGGCCCTACTTCGGAAAAACCAACAGTGGTAACGGTAATTATGGTCATGTAAAGTGCGTCCACCCAGGTAAGATCAGATAAGAAGCGATACCCAAAAACGCCAATTAACAACACACTGAACATTAACGTCAGCGCGATATTCATTCTAGATTGAAAGAATTGTGTTACTCTCATAAATCAAATACAGAAGTACGCTTAGTATACACCAAGTCCTTAATACGCAACCAAAAGGCTAAAAATAAATATAGTGCAAAACCAAAACCTAGAGTTACGAAAGCTAGGTAGATAAACGATGTTCTAACCACCCTAGCCCGTATCCCTAATCTTTCGGCTATTCTACGACATACCTCAAAACCTCGTTTTTGAAAATAATAAAGTAATTTATAGAAGATATTCATAACAAAGTTTTGAAACTAACTAGTGGTAAAGTCTATCAAAGTACTTTTTCCAAAATACTCAAAATCAAATTTAACCATTTCAGCTTAATAAATTAGTGCCAATTGCACATTGTAAACATTTGTTTTGCGTACAGTAGAAATTATACAATTGCAATAATGACTGACTTTCTTGAGCATTTGTAGCAGAAAGACCATGAACTTTAAAATTACGGATGACTGTGTTTTCCTCTCTTTTAATATTTGATATGATATTACTTATGTGCTCATTGCATTCCTTACCTTGATATTTGGCATAACAAAATTGCAGTGGTAGAATTACATTTACGATTAAGAGATCTATAAATTTTGATGTTAGCTTCTTACTACTCCTTTTTGATTCTTTACCAAAGGTATAATGGGTATACCAGTATGTACTAGCCGAAACCTTAAATAGTAGGAACATCTCATCTAGACTTGATGCTGAAATAACTTTTTGAAATAGAGACGAATGCAAAGCGTATAAATTAGCCAATTGCGATAAACGGATAGTTGGAAAATTAGGGGGTCTAAGTTTAAAGAATTGAGGTTTAAGAACACTTTCATTTTTTAAACCGTATTTTTTCTTCTGATACGCAAATTCTTTTTTCAATTGAATATAATGCTCATCTAAAACCTCATTTTCTTCCAGTAAATGTGCCATACCAAACAGCAGACTCTCCATCTGAAATATATTTTCCCGCTGCTTCCTAAAAACAGGGAATTCCATAGCAGCCCCGAGACTTAAAAAAGACGCTCCGTTTATTTTCAGTCCAAAAGTTTTTAAAAGCATGGTAAATAGTACCTGCTCCCAATCGTTATTTGATTTTTTTAAAAGCTCAAAGATAAAATCCGCTTTGTCCTCTAGTCGTTCAAAGTACAATCGCTCTAACCAGCTTTTAACTAAAAAACCATCAACTTCTTTAAGGTCTTTTTCGCAATTGATAAAACCGACGTCTTTCTTTTCAAACAACTTTTGATAGGATTGCAGTAGCTGCAACGAAATGTACTTACACAGTTCTAGAGTAGGTATAGTACTATTATCGTTTCTAAAAACTTCAACATCATCTTCCCAAACCACATGCAATATTACATTATTATAGTTGTCATCTTCTTCGTGATGATGCGCATACCAATCCGAAGATTTTAAATGCATCTCAACATTACCTGCCCATACTTGACCCTCAATATCTATTTTAGCGTTAAAGAAATCAGGGCCTGCTAAATGGTTATGAGTCCCAAAATCCAAAAGAAGCAAACGTTCTCCTTTAGTAGTTATTAAATCTGTAAGCTTCAATTTTTTATACTTCCAAATAAAATGGAGAAGGTCTTCGCGCATAGCAAATGGTTTATTTTTGGAATGTACAATTTAGACACAAAAAACGCAAAAACTAAAAAAGTCTTTATTGAACACCTATTATAGTATCCATTAAAGACTTCATTGTAATTTTGCTAAGAGATAATCCTAACAGTTGCCAAGGAAACAACTACTCCCCTTCTACGGCACCGTTCCAATTCATGAAACCACCCTCAAGGTTATATGTATTTTCAATACCAACACTGTTCATAATAGCACACGCCTGACCACTTCGGTTACCGCTGCGGCAATACACATAGTAGTTCTTGGTTTTATCAAGTTTTTCTATCTCGTTCAAGAAATCTTGTCCAAGGTAAAAATCTATATTTGTAGAATTAGGAATATACCCTTCTTCTATTTCTTCTGGAGTTCTAACATCTAAGACAAACGCATTGTCATCTTTAGCCAACTGCTCTTCCCACTCTTCTTGTGATAAATTCATAATATTATTTTTTATCGCTACTGCGCATATCAATTAAAATTCAAAATTACGGATTTTGGCTCAAAAGCTTTTCCTAATTATTTAACAAAATTTTACCTTCATAATATTTTACCACACCAAACATTCATTATACATTTGTATATACAATAGTTGTAGCGACATGAATGTTGAGAATATTTTAAAGACCGATAAAAAAATCCCTCTAAAGAGTAAGACGCTAATTCACTTTTTATTGGTAAACAACGCGGTCAACGCGGCCTTGAGCGCTGCTTTAAAACCTCATGGGGTATCCTTACAACAGTTCAATGTATTGCGCATACTGAGGGGACAAAATGAAAAACCTGCCAGTCTTGCTACATTAAATGAACGTATGGTAACTAAAATGAGTAATACCACCCGTTTGGTGGACAAACTATTATTAAAAGAATATGTAGAAAGAAAGGTTTGCCCTTCGAACCGACGAAAGATAGAAATACGTATAACTAAAAAGGGATTATCCATTTTAAAAAAAATGGATGAATCTATGTCCAAAGCTGAAGACCAATTACTTCAGAATCTATCAGATCAAGAAATGGAACAACTAAATATATTGTTCGATAAATTTAAATAGAAACACTAATATCAATTAATTTTAAACACCAATTATGAAAAAAGGAGTATTAAGTTTAGCATTCGCTATGATTTTTGGAGTAGCAACAGTAACTGCAACTGAACCAGTGGCTGAAGAAAAAAAAGAAGTAAAGACAGAAACAAGCACTATTACCTGGAAAGCTTATAAAGTAACAGGGTCACATTACGGTACTGTAGATCTTAAATCAGGTTCTTTGGTTTTTGATGGCGATAAATTAACAGGCGGAGAATTTGAAGCCGATATGACTACTTTGGTAGCAACTGACCTTGAAGGAGAATCCAAAGGAAAATTAGAAGGCCACTTAAAGTCTGATGATTTCTTTGGAACCGAAAAGCACACTGCCGCTAAATTGGTTTTCACCAAAGTTGAGCCTACAGG
>Ga0114952_1003950_pt1 | contig 10294 bp, 5 predicted proteins | sample SidtaG_2_FD_87303 | JGI IMG/M metagenome (GOLD analysis project Ga0114952, IMG submission 87303) | Marine algal microbial communities from Sidmouth, United Kingdom - Sidmouth_Asex2 metaG | ecosystem: Host-associated > Algae > Red algae > Unclassified | place: Sidmouth, United Kingdom | collected... | reverse complement strand
GCTCTTGACGGCCACGATCCTGTTCACGAACGTGACCAATCACGTCAACGACACGCCCCCGCCCCGATAGACCGACCGGAGAGCCCTGCATGCCCGATCGCCCGAGCACCAAGACCCCCGCGCACGGCTCGAGCGCCCGGCGAGCGGACGAGACCACGAGCGGGCCCGGCGGCGAGCGGGTCGCGAAGAACGTCCTCGGCGAGCCGCTGGTGCCCTGCGGGCTCGACCCCGTGACCGGCTTCTACCGTAACGGCTGCTGCGACACCGGGCCCGAGGACCGCGGCTCGCACACCGTCTGCGTCGCCGTCACCGACGAGTTCCTCGCCTTCACCGCCGCACGCGGCAACGACCTCTCGACGCCAGTGCCCGCCTACGGCTTTCCAGGCTTGCAGGCGGGGGATCGTTGGTGCCTCTGCGCGAGCCGCTGGCGCGAGGCGTACGCGGCGGGCAAGGCGCCGCGGGTCTACCTTGCCGCGACGCACGAGGCGGCGCTCCGGGTCGTCGCCCTCGAGGAGCTGACGGACATGGCCGCCGACCTCAACTGAGCGACGCGCGCTCGACACCGGGTGGCCCGCGAGTCGGGGCGCTTCCTCCGACCCGCCGACGGGCTCCGAGTCCCTCGCCGTCGAGGCCAAGGAATCGTCAGCCGAGCCTTCGGCGAATCTCCGTCAGCCCCTCGCCGAGCGCCTTGCGCAGCAGCCAGGCGTCCCCGAGGTAGCAGACGAGATCGCAGCCCTCGCCGATCACGCGCACCGCCTCCTCGGCGCTCGAGACGACCCGTCCGACGCTCGTGCCCCGCTCGCGCGCGGCGGCCATGACGGTGCCGACCGCCTCGACGAAGCTCGGGTGATCGAACTCCCCCGGCACCCCGAGCGAGGCGCTCAGGTCGAGGTGACCGATCCACAGCGCGTCGATGCCCTCGACGGCGGCGATCTCCCCGCAACGCTCCACCCCGTCGGCGGTCTCGATCAGCGCCACGGCGCTGGTGCGCGCGTCCGCCGCCGCCAGTGCCTCGGCCACCGGACGCGCCACGAAGTCGTCGTGCGCGATACCGAGCGCGACGCCGCGCCGCCCCCGCGGCGGGTACTTGATCGCGGCGACGAGATCGCGCGCCTCCGCAGCGCTCGAGACCATCGGCGCGACGATTCCCTGAGCACCGATATCGGCCGCCCGTTGGTAGTGATCCGGACGTTTCGACGGCGGACGCAGCAGCGTCGCCACGCCTTGCGAGTGCAGATCGCCGAGCACCGCGCGGGCGGTCTCGAAGCCGAAGCCGCTGTGCTCCATGTCGACGAAGGCGAAGGCGCAGTCGGCGGCCTTCAGTATCCGCCCGAGCCCCGGCGTCGCGAACTCGCCGACGTAGGTGCCGAGGCTCGGCTCTCGCGCGTCGAGCAGCTCGCGCCAGTCGCTCACGGTCGTGGCCCCGACGGCGTGCCTGCCCCGCTCACGCGAGCGCCGTGCGCGGCGGCGCGGTGGGGGCGGCGCTCGCTCCGTGGCGGGCGCGCTCGGCGTGGATCGCCCCGCCCTTCATGATCATCAGCAGACGAGAGCGCTCCTGCAGCAACGAGATGTCGGCCAGCGGATCGCCGTCGACGAGCAGCAGATCGGCGAGCCGGCCGGTCTCGATCCGGCCGATCTCCTCGTCCATCGTCATCGCCCGCGCGCCGACCGCGGTCGCGCAGCTCAGCGCCTCGGCCGGCGTGAAGCCGTAGTGCTCGACGAAGTGCTGCAGGTCGCGTGCGTTGGTGCCTTGCGGGTTGACGGCGAAGCCGTAGTCGCCGCCGACCACGGTGGGGATGCCGCGTTTCCTAACCTCGGCATAGGTGCGGCAGTTGTCCTCGAAGACGCGGCGCAGCTCGTCGATGGCGGCGCGGTTCTCCTTCGCGCCGGCCGCCTCGAGCGCCTCGATCGCGCCGATGATCACGCCGATGGCGGGGCCGACCAGCACCCGCTCCTTGGCCTCCTCGAGCAGATCGAGCGCCTCCTCGTCGGCGTGGTCGCAGTGATAGACCATGTCGACGCCGCAGCGCACGGCGCGCTTGACCGAGCCCGCCGAGCGGCAGTGAGCCGCGACCCGCCGACCGTGGGCGTGAGCGGTCTCGACGGCGGCGCGCACCTCCTGCTCCCCCATCACCGTCGAGAACGAGTCCGCGTGCTCGAGGAAGATGTCCCCCGAGATGTTGAGCTTGATGTTGTCGGCGCCCTCGCGAAGACAGGTGCGTACCGTCGAGACGATCTCGTCGATGCCGTCGGCGACCAGTCCGAAGGTGTGCAGCTTCACATGCATGCGATTGGCGTCGCCGAGACCGCTGGTGACGGTGATCTCGGGGCTCGCCGCGCGCAAGCGCGGCCCCGGAATGCGCCCGGCCCCGATCTCGTCGCGAATCACCGCGTCGAGGCGGATCTTCGCCGAGGCGGCGCTGTTGACGCTGGTGAAGCCCGCGTCGAGGAGCTTGCGCGCGTTGTGCATGGTCGCCAGCACGTGCTCCTCGACGCCGATCAGCGCGAGCTCGGCGACATCGGCTTGATCGATGAACGAGATGTGCCCGTGCCCCTCGATCAAACCCGGCATCAGGAACGCGCCGTCGGCATCGATGATGTGCGCGCCGGGATCGACGAACGCCGGTCCGCCTTCGCGGACCTCGGCGATGCGCTCGCCCTCGACGCGCACGTGCCCGCGCGCCGGTGCGCGGCCGGTGCCGTCGAAGATCACGGCATCGGTGATGATCGTGCGCTGCACCTCGCATGGCATCTCGGGATCGACCTCCGGCCTCCTCGGCTCGCCTCGCGCCCGTACGGACGTGCTCCGTATCGTGCCCGAAGTGACGGGAAAAGCCTACCGGCGTCGATCCTCGACGCGATCGCGGGGACGGCAGCGCCGCACGATCGGCATGTCGGACGCGGGCCTAGTTCTGCGTTCGCATGACCAGCCACTTCACCGGACTGCCCGAGGTGTAGCGGTGGTAGCACGAGGTCGACGCCCAGGCGGTCCAACTGCCGGTACGCCCCACCTCTCGCCCGATGCACTCCGGATCGTCGCGCGTCTCCGTCTTGACGGCGTTGTAGAACTCGTAGCTCGCCTCCGAGAGGTAGTCGGACTGGATCACGCGAACGCTGGTGTAGTACCACCCGTTGCTGCGGTTCCGATACCAGCAACTCTCCGGTAGCGAGAGCGTGTCCGATGCGCTGTACATCCGCCCGCCGGAGAGATCCCGCGAGGCATCGTCGCTCACCGGCAGCGTCGCGAACTGCGACCAGGAACCGTGCGAGCTGATGTCGGGGCCGTACCGATTGGTCGGCATGCACTCCACGTTCAGTGCGCCGCCGGTTTTCGCCGTCCACGCCTGAAATGGCACGTCGGCCGTTCTCGACGAGAGCACCTGACCGTGATTGGGGCTGATCAGCAGACACCCGGTAAGGCTCAAGGTGCCCACCGCCAGCATGCCGCGTAGCGCGAGTTTCAACATGACTTCGTTCTCCGTTTTCCGACCGTGTACGAGAGGGTAGCGAGGGCGTCGCGAGGGACGCCACTGGCCATTGGGATAGAGCGGTGCCCGCTCGGCGAGCCGAGCGATGTTCTCGACGAAGGGCATCACCTCCGGTGCAGCGCCTCGAGCGTGCGAATGACAGCACTGACCCCATTCGGATCGCGCTCGCTCTCGACGCTCGGCGTGCGGTTGGTGACGATCTCGATCCGGGCGTTGGCGTAGATCTTGACCAGCACCCATTCCTCGTCCGGTGCGAGCGTGCGCACCTCCATCGCGTCGCGGCCGCCTCGCAGCGCGAAGACGGTGAGCTTGATCTCTCCGGGCGGCTCCGACGGTGGGCGGGGCACCAGCACCGCCGTGCTCGCGCGGCTCGAGGTCTCGAACGCGGTGTGCAGGCTCGTCGCGCCCTCGAGGAAGGGGGCGCTGAAGTCGATCGCGCCGCTGACCTGGTCGGTCGAGTCGCTCGCCTCGCCCGTCAGCACGTCGCCGTCGGCGCCGATCAGCATCGTCGTCAGCGATACCGAGCGCAGCCACGAGGAGGGGGCGAGCAGCTCCGACCACCCGGTCTCGTTCGAGAGCACGCCGCCGACGCGCATCGGTGGCCAGGCGGCCGCGGCGAAGACGACCCGCACCTGCCAGTCGATGCGTGCGGCGCTCGGGTCCTCGACGAGCATGCGCATCGTCATCTCTCCGCCCTCGGCAGCGAAGGTCTCGGTACGGACGGTGCCGTTCGATGCCCGTAGCTCCACCGTCATCGATTCGATCGTCGGGTCACCGTCCACGCGCAGCGTGGCGTCGACGGCGATCTCGGGATCGACGGTGCGCACCGTCTCGGGCGAGACTCCCCGGAGCAGCGAGGCGAGCGTGGCGCTGCTCGACTGCGAGCGGGCGGCGAGCTTGGCCGCGCGGCCGCCGACGTACCAACCGTTCAGACGGCAGACGCCGGGAGGTGCCGCGCCGCCGTCGAGCGACTGGCGCCAGACCTGCGCGCCGAGCGCGCTCAGCTCGACGAGCAAGGTCGCGGTGCCGAGCCGTGGGTTGGTCGTCACGCTCGGCGCGCCGCGCGCGTGCCCCTCGGGCAACTCGAGCGTGGCGTCGAGTCGGTTGAGCGCGAGCGGCTGGAATCGCCACGACGGCCCGAAGGGGGTGTGGGTGCGCTGCAGCGTCTTGGCCCAGCCCTCCCGCACCTTGTCCGGCAACGCGGCGGGGAAGAGGCTCGTGACGAGCGTCGCCGAGGCGCCGGTGATCCGGAAGTCGCTGTCCTGCTCGACGACCAAGGAGAACTCGGCGCGTTCCGGCGTGGCCAGCATGAACCAGACGGTGCGCGTGCCCGGATCGGGCCAGAGCAGGTAATCGTCCACCCGGACCGGGCTCGACGGCGAGGGTGCCGGCAACACCGGCAGCTTCAGTATCGGGAGTTTGGAGACCACGCGAAGGTCGGCGAGCGCGGGGTGGAGGCGCGGTTTGATCGCCGCGCTCAGCGTGATCGGCTGGGCCAACTCGAACCGAGTGGGTTTCGCGCTCGCCAGCGCGCCCGCCAGTCTGACGGGGGCACCGGGTGCGGGGCGGACGAACGTGTTCGCCCGCACGAGCGCGGCCGACGGGGCGAGCGACACCGCGGCGCCCGCCGAGACGGTGCGAACCGCTTCGGCCCGCGGGCGCCCGGTGCCGCTCGTCACCGATCCGCCTTCGCCGCTACCGAATCGCCTCGTGTCGTCGCGCTCCGGGTATCGGTGCCGCCACGTGTCGCGCGGTACGAGGTGGTAGGGCGCGACCTGCAGCCGTCGGGAGAACGGCTCGCCGCGTGCGGTGCGGCCCACGATCTCGAGTCGTAGCTCGAGCATCGTCGGCCGATCGCTCGGTTCGCCGATCCGCACCGTCAGGTCGAGCGCCACGGCACCGCCCTCGGCGACGCGATCGCCCGACTGGTGCTCACCGCCGAGGGTGGCGAGCCGACTGGACCGTGCGACCCGCTCGACGTGGCGCTCGCCGCTCTCCTCGAAGAGTGTTCCGGGGTCCGCGGGGATCGCGCGAAGCCGCTCGAGCGTGCCGCCGTCCTCGGCCCGAACGCTCACCATGAGCGTCGATCCGTCGCCGGTCACCGGCTTGCAGCGCGTCACCAGTGCCGGCCCGCGGCCGGCGAACCCGCGTGCCTCGAGCGCTCCTCCGTCGCCCCGCCCCTCGACCCGCAGCGACCAGCTTCCGGACCAGGGTTTGTGTTCGGTGACGGCAAGCTCGACGCTGGCCAGCCCCGGTGCGAGCACGAGTTTCGCCCCCTTGCGACGTGAGCTCCGGGTCAGGCGATAGGCGGCGTGCCCGCCGGGCGGCACGACGGAAATCTCGGCCGCGTCGTCGACGCCGGATATCTCGACGACCGCCCGCGAGTCCTCGCCGCTGAGCTCGAAGTCGAGCGAGAGCGTGCGCACGCCGTGATCGGTGTCGTCCCTGCGGCGCAGCACCAGCTCCTGCAGGCCGCTCGCCTCGGCCGCCACCGCGCGCACGCCGGCCTCGAGCGTGGCCGGCCGCGCGAGGCGGGGGTGGACCCCACGCTCGAGGTGCAACCCCTGCACTATCGTGTGGAGCACCTCGGCGTCGGTGCCGACGAGGTAGAGCCCCCCGTGCAGAGCCAGCCGGCGCAGCGCCCGCAGCCCACCCGCGTCGACGCGGGTGCGCGCGCCGACGACCACCAGCGCCGCGGCGCAGACGTGATCGGCGAGGCATCGCTCGAGACGCGCGAGCGCGCCGTCGAGTGCCTCGGAGAGGTCGGCCGCGCCGTCGCCCACCGTCGTCTCGGGCATCGGTAGGGCGGACACGCGTGCCGGGGCCGGAGCGCAGCGCAGCACGCGCTCGGCGGCGGCGAGCAGTGACGGCGCCGGCGCCGTTTCCGCTCGGGCGCGAGCGCGCGGGGCCTCCGCCAGCAGCGCCGCCCAGGTGGCCGTGCCGACGATGCCGTCGGCGCCGAGTCCCGCCGAGCGCTGGAAGGCCTTCACGGCGCGCAGCGTGCCGTTGCCGTAGATGCCGTCGATCGAGCCGCTCAGGAAACCCGATGCCGACAGCCGCTCCTGCACGAGGCGAACGTCCTCGCCTCGTGCCCCGAAGCGCAGCGTCGGTCGGGACGGGGGGGGCGGCGAGCTATCGTCGTCACCCGTGCCGGGGTCGAACGGTTCGTCGGAACCATCGCCCGGGTTGGCGCCGCCGACGGCGGTCTCGAGCGCCTCCCAGGTGACCGTGCCGGTGATTCCGTCGGCGGTGAGCCCCGCCGCCCGCTGGAAGGCCTTCACGGCGCGCAGCGTGCCGTTGCCGTAGAGCCCGTCGATCGTGCCGCCGAGGTGGCCGGCATCGCGGAGAAGGGTCTGCAGGTGCCGCACGTCGTCGCCGCGGGCGCCGAAGCGCAGCGTCGGTCGTGGGTTGGTCGTGTCCGTACCGCCCGTTCCGGGGCCGTCCGGCGGCGGATCGTCGGCGTCGTCGCCGGGCGTGCCTCCCGGCGTGCCGCCGGGTTCCACGGCGCCACCCGAGGAGCCACCGGCGGCCTCCAGTGCCGCCCAGGTCGCCGGACCGACGACGCCGTCGGCGGCGAGCCCGACCGAGCGCTGGAAGGACTTGACGTTCGCCTGCGTGCCGAAGCCGAAGACGCCGTCGACCGACCCGCTCAGAAAGCCGCTTCCGTGGAGAAGGGTCTGCAGATGACGGACGTGCTCGCCGCGCTCGCCGCGACGCAGCGTCGGTCGTGCCGTCGACGTGCCACCGGTGCCGCCGCCACCGCCGACGACCACGTCGTCGATCGAGGAGCCCGCCCCGGGCGAGGTGTCGTCGACGAGCATGAACAGATCGAGCGGCACCGAACCGGTATCGACGTGCCCGTTGGTCACCACCAGCGCGAAGTCCTGGCGCGGATCGATCGCCTCGCCGCTCAGGCAGTCGGTCGTGATGTCGAGCGCGCGCACCTCTACCGTGAACGGCGAGCGTGTCTCGCCGCGCGCGACGAAGACGTTCTGCAGGTTGTCGCGACCGGCCCGCTCGGGTTCGGGGAGCGGGCCCTCGACCGAGAAGCCGTTGGTGAAGTGGTTGGCGTGATAGACGCGATCCTCCGTGCGCAGCGAGAGCGTCAGCGAGTTCACGATCGCCGGCACGCTCGCCGTGCCGCTGTTCAGTGGTCCGGGCGGATCGGTCCAGGCGAGCGTCACGCGGACCGGCAGGTCCGGGTCGGTGACCCGCAGTCGCCAAGTCCTCGCCTCACCCCGATGGCGCAGCACGGCGCTCTGGTCGACGTAGACGTGGTGAACGTGTGCCGAGAGCACGTTGGCGAGGTTCAGCCGTCCCCAGCCCTGGCGCGCGTTCGGTACCGGGCCGCCGAAGCCGGTGTCCTCGGCACCGTTGACGAGCAGCGCGCGCAGCAGCGCCGGGGATGGAGTCAGCCCGGCGTTTCTCTCGCGCCACCATTCGGTGAGCAGCGCGCAGGCGCCGGCCGTCTTCGGGCTCGCGCCGCTGGTGCCGCCGCCCCAGGTCAGCTTCGGGCTGATGTACTCGCTCTGCCCGGGGCTCGAGTCGAAGTTCGCCGAGGCGGTCCATTCGCCCGGGGCGACGATGTCGGGGCGTATCCGGCCGTCGCCGCAGTTGCCGTGACTGCTGCCGTGCGAGCCGGTGAAGAGATGATCGATGTTGTCGCTCTCGCTGCCTCCGACCGTGGGCCGGTAGTTCTCCGAGTTTCCGGTGACGATGACGTTCTTGGCCGCCTTCGGCCGGGTCAGCCCGGCGCCGCCGGAGTTGCCGGCGGAGAAGCAGACGGTCAGCGGACGGGCGGTGACATCGTCCGGTGTCGCGTCGCGCACCAGAGCGTCGTAGCTCGCCTCGAGCGAGCGGTAGTCCATCGGGTCGTGCGTGCCGACTCCCCAGCTGTTGTTCTGGATCGTGCCGAGCGCGCCGCTCGGGCCGCCGGTGGTGACCGTCTCGCGACAGCTGTCGGGTGCCGCGTCCTCGTTGTCCTGGCTGATGATCTCGGCCTCGGGCGCCGTGCCGAGTCCGTAGATGAAGCCGTCCCCGTCGCTCTCGGCCAGGTAGTTGCCGGCAGCGTGGCCGGCGACGAAGGTGCCGTGCCAGGCACGGCCGTCGTCGCGCGCGGTGATGCGTCCGGCGAACGCCTCGTGCGTCTCGTCGACGCCGTTGTCGACGATGCCGATGGTGACCCCGCGCCCGCCGATACCGTGGCCGTCGAGCCAATGGCGGTAGTCGCCGGTGGGGTGGCCGCGGTGATCGTAGGAGCCGGCGAGGATCAGACCGGCGACCTCGTCCTCGGGGGAGACGGGGAGGCGCTTCTCGACCGAGAGCACGAACGGCAGCTCCAGCACCTCGGCGAGCGCGCCCTCGTCGAGCACGACCGGCACGCGACCGACGCCGCCGGCCGCGCTCGCGTCGCCGTCGGGCTGGAGCCCGTCGATGCCTCGTAGGCGTTCGACCATCCGTTCGACGGAGGGGGGGCGGTCTGTGGCGTCCGAGCGATCGCTCGCCTGCTCTTCGCGATCGCCGGAGGCGTCGACGACGATCCACGCCTTCTCGGCACCGGCCTCGGGCATCGGCGGCGCCGTCTTGAGCTCGGCAGCGAGCGGCACGACGCGCACCACGAAGTCGAGCTCACGAGCTTGCGCGAAGGCCGTGTCGGTCGCTCTCGCGAGGTAGGCGCTGTGTGGTTGGAAGCGCAAGGGGTGCACGCCCTGCGCTCGGAGCGCGTCGAGCCATTCGGGTTGCACCGGACCGGCGAGCTCGACGTAGGCGAGTCGCGGCTCGCGGGTGGTGGCTTCGGCGTGCCGGCCGGAAGCCACGCGATCGACGGTGGCGGCATCGACGCCCTCGAGCACGAGACCGTGCGGCGCTCGCCCCTCGCGAGCGTTCTCCGGGCGCGGCGCGTCGGTGCGTACGAGCACTTCACCGCTCTCGTAGGTCGTGATGACATGGGTCGAGGCGTGCTCGAGCTCCGGAGCGTCGGCGTCGACGAGAAGGATCTGGGCGGACATGGTTTCGCACTCCCGAATGGTGGGGCCCGACGATGGGGTCGGAGGGTGAGCGCGCCGCCGGCACCGGCCGGCGGCGCGCCGTCGCGACGAGCGCTCAGAGCTCGACGGTCACCGCGTCGGCGTAGGCTTGTCGATCGAGGCGCACGTGCACCCGCTTGCGCTCGTCGTCGAAGCGGTCGGCGAGCGCGTCGTCACGAAGCGGCACCCGTCGCACGCCTTCGCCCGGCGTCTCGATGAGCAGACGCGGGCCCGAGGGCAGATACTCGACGCCGACCACGGTGCCGCGCAGCTCGGCGTCACCGTGGTTCGCCGTCGTCTCGGTGCCCGACCCGTTGGCGTATCCGCCGCCGCTCTCGGGCACGGACTCGATCACGCGTGGCCGGGCGCCGGCTCTGAGGAGTCTCGCGCCGAGTCCGTCGTCGCTCTCGGGGAAGAGCGATGCCTGGCTGACGAGCTGGATGTCGTCCTCGGTGGCCAGGATGAAGACCGCCTCCTCGTCGAAGTTGATGCTCTGCTCGGCCGAGCGTCTGAGCTTGCCGCCGACCACGCCGAAGGCGCTGAACTTGGCCTCGCCGGGCACGCCGTTCGGATCGAGCGGGTAGCTGAACTCGATCGGCTCGAAGGCGGTGATTCGCGCCGATGCCCGGATCGGGTTCGGCAGGTGGGGGCCCGCGTAGGAGACGTTGCAGACGAGGTAGTCGTCGGCCGCGCCCGCCAGCACGATCTCGCCGCCACGCTCGACGAACATGAAGATCATGTGCCGTCCCACCCAGGCAGAGGGCTTGATGACGACCTGGT
>Ga0114952_1003948_pt1 | contig 10295 bp, 9 predicted proteins | sample SidtaG_2_FD_87303 | JGI IMG/M metagenome (GOLD analysis project Ga0114952, IMG submission 87303) | Marine algal microbial communities from Sidmouth, United Kingdom - Sidmouth_Asex2 metaG | ecosystem: Host-associated > Algae > Red algae > Unclassified | place: Sidmouth, United Kingdom | collected... | reverse complement strand
CTATGTTACGGTTATTTAGAAATAATAAGAGTTTTTTTAATACTGAAACGGAAATCTCGACCCAATTGAACAATAAGCTTTAAAAACGCCCTGTTGACAGACACTGTGACTAAAAGTAATACACTACAGAATAAGCTTCTTCCAAATAGCTATAACCTAGAGCTTTTCAACCTCGGGTATAGGTATTAAATCATCTCTACAAGGTGGTATAGGTTCAAAATCTGAAATTGCAAAAGAATCTTTAATAGAACTAAAGAAATATGAAGACAAATTTTGAAATACGTTACGCGGCGCATCCCAAAGATGCAAAAGCTTATGACACCAATAGATTACGTAATGATTTTTTAATAGAAAAGGTACTTGTAAAAGATGAAGTCAATCTCATCTATTCCCATTATGATCGTTTCATCATGGGTGGTGCTATGCCGGTCGATGAAGCTCTGAATCTGGAATCTGTTCCATTTTTCGCAACGGAGTATTTTCTGCAAAAGAAGGAAATGGGAATTATAAACGTTGGTGACGAAGGCACGGTTACCGTTGATGGGGAAAACTTCAAACTATCAAATAGAGATGCCCTTTACCTGGGCAGCGATTGTAAGGAAGTCCGTTTTGAGAGCAACGATGCGCAACGTCCTGCAAAATTCTATCTCAATGCCTGTATCGCCCATAAAGCGCTTCCTTCTAAATTAATCCGATTTGCAGACGCTCCCGTTTTGGAACTGGGCAGCGATGCGGAATCCAATAAAAGAAAATTGTATCAACATATTGTTCCACATACCGTAGAGACCTGTCAGCTAATGATGGGTATTACGGCACCGGAACATGGCAATGCTTGGAATACCATGCCAGCACATGTACATGAACTAAGAATGGAGGCCTACTTTTATTTTGATATTCCCGAAGGTAAGGCTGCGGCTCATATAATGGGACAACCGCAAGAGACTCGGGTTTTATGGGTAGCCAATAATCAAATCGCCATTTCGCCTCCTTGGAGCATTCATTGTGCCGCAGGTACTTCTCCCTATAATTTCATTTGGGGCATGGCAGGCGATGATGATCCTATAAATCCGTATCCAATAAAAGATTTAAGATAAGCCTTAAAAAATAGTATATGAGTTTTTTGCATGATAAAAGTGAAGTGGAGCGTCTTGTTCGCCTAGTCGCTGATAAAATGATCGCGGATACCACCCATCAGTTCGTAAATGAATCAACGGGCGAAACTGTCGATTCCGTAAAGGGTCTAGAGCCCCATCGAGATATTTGGCTGAAAAGTGGCTATGAAGACTGGAAGTATTGGAACGGCGTAAACAACATTGCATTTTTTAGGATGACGGAATTGTTCGACGATGATACCTACAAGGACTATGTTATTCGCAATTTTGATTTTATTTTTGACAACCTATCTTTTTTTGAAAAGCAATTTAGCGATTTCGACCCGCAGACCTACGCACCGAATTACCATCAGTTTTTTCGTGTAGACCGTTTAGATGATTGCGGCGCTATGGACGGAAGTCTCATCGAGGCCGCTGCCTTCAAGACCGATAAGCAATGGGCAGATAGGTTGGATCGCGTAACGAAGTGGATGGTGTCGGGTCAAGACCGAACGGAAAATGGGGTTTTCTGTAGAAATTATAAAGGCTATACCACTCTTTGGGCTGATGACGTATACATGAGTGTTCCATTTTTGGTAAGGATGGGCAAAAAGACCGGCGACACCTCATTTTACGATGATGCGATTAAGCAAGCCTTGGGTTTTCATGATGTGCTGTTCGATAAAAATAAAGGGCTTTACTGGCACTCTTTCTGTGAACAGATGGGTGTTACGGGTGTAGCCCATTGGGGCCGTGCAAACGGTTGGTCGGTCGTTGCGAAGTGTGATTTGTTGGAATTTGTACCCAAAGAACACCCCGGTTGGGAAAAAGTAAGGGTATCGTTGTTCGAACAGATTATCGGTTTTTCCCGACATCAGTCCGCCAACGGTATGTGGCGCCAATTGCTCGATAAGACCGATTCATTTTTAGAGACCTCAGCGACCGCCATGTTCACCTATGGGGTGGCCAAGGCTGTTAATGAAGGTTGGATTCCTGAGCTTTATTCTTCTATAGCCATTAACGGCTGGAAAGGAATTAGCGAAAATATTAGACCGGACGGGCAAATCGAGAATATTAGTGAAGGATTTAATATACGGCAAGACCTTACCTACTATTACAATCGACCGCGCCCTTTAAACGATCCTCATGGTCTAGGAGCGGTACTATTGGCAGGTATCGAAATATATAAGATGCAAGATTATCAAGATTACATGTGGTATTAATTTTAATTAAAGTACTCATTTGTAGTACTTTGACAATAAACGCGTAGAAAATTGTTAGATTCTAAATATTTATGGAAAATTACCTTAGTGGCCACCCTTGGCGGTCTACTTTTTGGTTATGACACCGCCGTAATTTCTGGAACGGTGAGTTCTCTTGAGAGTTTTTTTGTAACCCCATTTGGTCTAAACGAAACTTTGGCTAACGCCCGTTTGGGTCTAGTGGTTTCAAGTGCGCTGATTGGTTGCATCTTTGGCGGCCTTCTAGGAGGTATGATAAGTAAAAAATTCGGTAGAAAAAATGGAATGATATTGGCGGCGGCGCTATTTCTTATATCGGCTTTGGGGTCCGCAATGCCAGAGCTTTTCATAGTGCCATTGGGTAAGGCTGATCACTCTTTTATCTACATTTTCATCACCTACAGAATTTTAGGGGGGATTGGTGTTGGCTTGGCCTCTATGCTCTCCCCGCTTTACATTGCCGAAATTGCACCTTCGAAAATTAGGGGGCGGCTTGTTTCAATGAATCAGTTTGCTATTATTTTTGGGATGTTGGTGGTATATTTTGTAAACTATTATATTGCGGAGCAAGGAAGCGACGTGTGGCTGAATACCATAGGATGGCGCTGGATGTTCGCATCAGAGGCCATTCCCGCCCTATTTTTTCTGCTTTTATTGTTTTTGGTTCCCGATACCCCACGATCTTTAGTGTTAAGGGGGAAACCAGACCAAGCATTAAAAGTATTGACCAAGGTGAACGGAGCTACAGAGGCAGATAAAATATTTAGCGCTATTACGGGTACAGTGCAACAGAGTTCCGGAAAATTATTTTCTTATGGCGTACCTGTTATCGTAACGGGGATTCTGCTTTGTGTTTTTCAGCAATTTGTAGGTATCAACGTAGTGCTATACTACGCACCCGAAATTTTTAAAAACATGGGTGCAGGAACAGATACCGCACTTTTACAGACTATAATCGTTGGTGCGGTAAATTTGACATTTACCATCTTGGCAATTTTTTATGTTGATAAGCTTGGCAGAAAGCCATTGATGATTATAGGGGCAATAGGAATGGCAATCTCAATGTTCTCTTTAGGTACATTATTTTTCATCCGTTCAACTGGTGTTCTGTCCTTAGTTTTCATGTTAACCTACGTGGCAAGTTTTGCTATGAGTTGGGGACCGGTCACATGGGTTTTAGTATCGGAAATATTTCCTAATAAAATTCGTGGGAGAGCAATGTCTATTGCGGTCGCTGTAGTTTGGATAACGAACTATATCGTATCATGGACATTTCCTATGATGGATAAAAATAGTTTTCTCATCGAAAAATTTAATAACGGATTTGCTTATTGGATTTATGGAATCATGGGTGTATTAGCTATAATTTTCGTTTGGAAATTCGTCCCCGAGACCAAAGGCAAAAGCTTGGAAGAGTTGGAAGGGCTTTGGACCAAGAAAAAACAAGGTATTGGTACGCCAGATTAATTTTTAAACAAGGAAAATAGTAATTATGAGCACAGATAATAGCATTATTAAAGGTACATTAACACAAGAAAATATTGAATTTTATCATGAGTATGGCTACATTATAGGCCCTGACACGTTCAGTTCAGAAATCACTCAACAATTAAAAGAAGAGGCGACCGCAATTGTCAGTGGAAAAAGGGGGGCGTTAGAAGGTGCCCAAGATAGTGGCAATGATGTCTCTGAAAGCGAGATATTGAAAAAGTATGCCGCCATTCATTTTCCACATAAAATATCTCCATTGATGAAAGAGGCTGCTGCCAATTCCAAGGTGGCCAATGTACTGAGTCAAATTGTAAGCCCGAACGTTAAATGTCTGCAAACGATGCTATTTATGAAAGCGCCCGGTAAAAAAGGACAGGCATGGCATCAAGACGAGTATTTTATTCCAACTCGCGACAAATCGTTAATAGGTGTATGGCTGGCCTTGGAAGACGCATCCATCGAGAATGGTTGTTTATGGGTTATACCTGGGTCACATAAAGATGGTTTTATCCGAAAAAGGGTAGAGAATACTGTTTCTGACTTCGCCGATTTAGAATGTGCCTATTTGGAGCCATATACCGAAAAAGATTATCAAATGGTAGAGGTTAAAGAGGGTAGCGTAATTTATTTTCATGGGTATCTATTACACATGTCCTTGAAAAATAAGACCGAGGATCGGTTTCGTAGGGCATTAGTGTCTCACTACAGTAGTGCCGAGTCAATGCTGCCATGGAACCAAGACGGCCGATTGGATTTTACACATGATTTTAGGGATGTTTTCATGGTAGCCGGTGAAGATCCATATGCTCATAAGGGAATCGAAAACCTGTCAAAACCTTTTGTAAGACCAGATGTGCTGGACTTTAAAAAAGAAAGCTAAGATAATTTATATCACTCATAACAATTAACTCATACTAATTTTGAAAGTAGAATTTTTCTGTCCGTATTGGGGTTCCGAACATCTAGACCATATCTCTTTTTTTGAAAAAATTAAGGATGCCGGGTATGACGGTGCGGAAATTATACTGCCCTATGATGACCAAGTTAAGCATAGGATAACCGAAATCGCAAAAAAACTTGATTTAAAAATAATTGCATTATGGGGAGGGGTTATCGATGGTAACTTTGAACAAAGTATAAAGACCTATGAGGAACATTTAAGAAATGCCTGTTCGATTAACCCTTTATTTGTTAATATTCAAACCGGCAAGGACCATTATACCTTTGAGCAAAATGTCAAATTTTTGCACCTGGCAAATAAAATTGGAGAAGAGATCGGAGTCAAAATTCTCCATGAAACACACCGAGGAAAATTTAGCTATGCGGCCCACCTTATGCCGAAGTATTTTAAAGAATTTTCCGAATTGCGTATCACCGCTGATTTCTCACATTGGTGTTCCGTGGCCGAATCGTTGTTAGAAGATCAAGAGGAACACATTAGCTTGGCCATAGAAAGAAGCGATCATATACATGCCAGGGTAGGTTTTTCCGAAGGTCCTCAAATTCCTGATCCTAGAACACCGGAATGGCAAACAACCGTAGAAACACATATTGCCTGGTGGGATAAGATTATTGAACGTCGAAAGTCCGAAGGTTCATCGGTTACGACCATAACACCTGAGTTCGGACCTTTTCCGTATATGACGAAAATGCCCTATACTGGGATGCCTATAACATCACAATGGGATGTTAATCTATATATGAAAAATATATTAAATGAACGCTATAATTAATATGTTCACATTTACCATATAGATGTAAAATAGTTAACTGTAATAAATAAATCTACATCTAATTTAATTAACTCTAAACTCATCTATCTAATCTAAGTTTATTCAATGTATTTTATATACTGATGAATCGCAATGAATTTGGTGAACCAAAAAATAAAATTATGTCAATACAATTATTCAATTTGAAGGGGAAAATTGCGTTAATAACCGGCAGTACCCATGGGTTGGGAATGGCCATGGCCAAGGGATTGGGAAAGGCGGGAGCCACAATCATAGTAAATGGTAATTCGTCGCAGCAGAAATTAGATGATGCTATAGATGAGTACAAATCTATAGGAATCGACGCCAAGGGTTATAAGTTCGATGTAACCGATGAGACCCAAATTCAAGAGGCGATAGAGAAAATCGAAAGGGAGGTTGGCTCTATTGATATATTAGTCAACAATGCGGGAATTATAAAAAGAACTCCTCTTGAAAGTATGGAAGTATCCGATTTTAAAAAAGTAATTGAGGTGGATTTAGTAGGTCCTTTTATTGTTTCGAAACATGTTGTGAAGGGCATGATTAAACGTAAGCAGGGTAAGATTATAAATATTTGTTCCATGATGTCGGAATTGGGCAGAAGTACTGTAGGAGCCTATGCTGCTGCAAAAGGCGGACTTAAAATGCTGACACAAAATATGGCAACGGAATGGGCAAAACATAATATACAGATTAATGCCATTGGACCTGGTTATTTTGCCACTTCGCAAACTGCCCCTATTCGTGTAGATGGACACCCTTTTAATGACTTTATTGTAAACAGGACACCGGCCGCTAAGTGGGGAGATCCAGAAGATTTGGCAGGCGCCGCCATCTTTTTGTCATCGAAAGCGAGTGACTTCGTAAATGGTCATACGTTGTACATAGATGGTGGGATTCTAGCTACTATAGGAAAGCCTTTGAACGAGTAAAAAAGTACATATATGCATTTATTGCCCAAGAATCATAATTTATACCTAGTACACAGCAAATTCCGGCAATTCGAGCTAAATTTTCATTTGTCATAAATTTTTTGTCAGTAAAATATAAATTTTATAGAAATATTTCCTGGGAATAAAGGGTAATGCAACTAATGCGCCCATGAAAATATTTATAAGCTCTTCTACGGAAGAACCTGCTAAAGAATTTGTAGACCACAATGGGTGAGCCACAATTATCAATCAAAGTGTTTTGTAAAACACTATAAAATTGACAAGTGGTTAAAGTTAGATTAAAGGATTATTTGAAAATTTTATAGTATTCTTCTAATACCCAGAAATTCATTTCTATAATTTGTTGGTGTACAGCCTTTTATTTTCTTAAATCTTCGATTAAAATTTGCAATACTATTAAAGCCGCATTTATAAGCAATTTCTGAAATACTTTCGTCATTTTCAATAAGGTAACGCGATGCGTATCCTATTCTCAAATCATTGACATAGTCTACAAACGTTTTACCTGTATTTTTTTTTACAAATCTACTAAAAGAGCCGCTACTCATATTGAGGAAATCACATACATCTTGAATTGTAATTTTTGTATCGTAATGTTTCTTAACATAATTAACTAGCCTATCCATTTTTTCGTTTTTGTTCATAATTTCTTGAGAAGATGACAAAGTAGATAGAATTCTTTGGTTTCTAGAAATCGACAGATCGTATAAAATAGAGAGAATTTCTAGAAAATAATCAAGGCCATCCATTTTAGAAACGTTTCTAATCTTTGGAGCTAACCTAATACAAGTTTCATCAGAGAATAAAATACCGTGTACAGAGCGGTCAAACATACTTTTAATTGGTTTTAGAATATCCCTTTGCAACAATTCTTTTTGGAATAAATTATTTGAAAACTGTATTGTTATTTCGTGCATTATTTTTCTTGGAGATTTATATTGATCCCAACAGTGATTTATATTAGGGCCAATTAGGACTAGTTCATTATTCCCAACTTCTTCCATACTATCACCTACTACTCTACGTAGTCCTTTTCCGTTGGAAATAAAGTTCAGCTCGAATTCAGGATGATTGTGTATGGGAAAATCGAAGGTTTCCTTTGTGCGGTCAAATATTAAAAAACTATCGTTATCAGTTAATTGAATGATTTCCTGATACGGTTGTTGAACAATTTTAGTCATGATTCGATTTGAATTTGATAGAATAGTATATATATTTAAGTCAAATTTATTTTAATTTTATCATATGGTTTTGATAAAAAATTATTATGTCAAAATATATTTTTGACATATCCTTCCTTTGTTAAACATCTGTAATATTTACACGATAATATACATAATTTAATTGTTCAATAAAAAATAATCGTTTTGAAATTTTATAAATTAAGCATTTTAATATTAGTAATATCAACAATGGTATCATGTAAAAGTGCGCTTCAAAAATCTTCTACTAAAATCGCATTGGCAGATGAAAGCGCAGATGCTTCCACTAAATATCTTTTAGCAAGAATTAATGAAATATCCAAAATGGGCTATGCCTTTGGTCATCAAGATGCAACTGCATATGGCTTGGACTGGAAAAGTGATGGTAATATATATAGGAGCGATGTTAACGAAGTTAGCGGAGATTTTCCTGCCGTTTATGGTTTTGAACTTGGGCATTTAGAACTTGGGCATACCCAAAACTTAGATTCTGTAAATTTCGGGTTAATGTCTAACCTAATCCAACGAGCCCATAAAGAAGGCGGTATAATAACACTTAGTTGGCATCCTGATAATCCAGTAACAAAACAATCAGCTTGGGATCCTTCACCTGCAGTTACACAAGTCCTAAAAGGTGGTTCGTTACATCCTGAATATAAAGCTTGGCTTTTTAAGGTCGCTAATTTCTTAAATGATCTTAAAACTAAATCAGGTAATATTCCTATTGTTTTTAGACCTTATCATGAAATGAACGGCTCTTGGTTTTGGTGGGGAAAGGGTAGTTGTACTCCTGAGGAATTTAAAATGCTTTGGAAAGAAACCTTTGAGTTGTTGACGAAAACGTATGGAGTGCATAATCTTCTATACTGCTATTCGACCGATGCTGTAAATAGCGAGGAGGAGTATCTAAGATACTACCCTGGAGATGAGTATGTTGATATTTTAGGAATGGATTTATACCAACATGGTACATCTAAGGAATATATTGAAATATTAAATACTAATTTGTCAATATTAGCTCGGGTTGCAAAAGAAAAAAACAAACCGCATGCCCTTACCGAAGGTGGGTTGAATATGGTTACCGTCGATGATTGGTGGACGCAGATATTAGATAAAAATATAGTTAATAAAGGGCTATCATGGGCATTATTTTGGAGAAATGCTTGGCCCAATCATTATTACGCACCTTTCAAGGGACAAAAAAGTAGTGATGATTTTAAAAAATTCAAAAAATTATCCCACGTATTATTTTTAAAGGATATTAAAAAAATAAAATAGCCTTTAAGAAAGGTAAAAGCCTTTAAAATTCATAAAATGGAAAATCTTAATTTATAAGATAAAATCCTTTATGGTTTTAGAGATAAATTCACATTTTACGATACCATCGACTAAATAAGTTATTTTAATTATCTCTATAAAGTAGATATGTTGGAATATAAATAAGAAATAAGCAGAAGGCCGTGTATTGGAGTTTTATTTGGTTCTTAGCAATGGAAGAATGGGAAACCTTTTGCCAACTATGATACAGGCTTAAATGGGTGTACAACCGTATTTCATTTTGAACATACTTAACCTAAAATATATTGTAAAAGTCTTTGAAGACTTTATAAACTATCGCTTTAAGTAATAATCGATTTGTTTATAAAAGTCAAATTAATGGGAGAGTCAATTCTACTGAAATACCAATGTAGTGAAAATTTTGGCAACCATTTAGATAACCGAATAGGTAACTTTTGTTTTGATATTAAAGCCAATCAAATGAAATTATAAAAAATTCAATTCACTTAAAATCAATTGATTATATATTTATAGGTTCTTATTAGAACCCTTTTTGTCGGGATGACAGGATTTGAACCTGCGACCACTCGACCCCCAGCCGAGTGCGCTACCGGACTGCGCTACATCCCGAAAATTATGATTTTCAAAATTATTAAAGTTATTATGAAATAGAATACTATTTTTTAAAAAATTAGTGTATTTATAATTCTTTTATCCAATCTACCAATTTTTTAGGCCATTCATTTAAAGGCTTTTTTTTAGCTAAACTAAATCCATGTCCTCCTTTTTCATAAAGATTTAAAGTAGACATACCTTCTCCTTGGACGGCCATTAATTCATGAAAAAGCTCGCTATTTTCTTTAGGTACATCTTTATCATCCATGGCATGCACTAAAAAGGTTACAGGTGTTTCTTTATTCATACGTAGTTGATTAGAATACTCATGAACCAAAGCCTCAGAAGGATTTTCTCCTAGTAGTTTCTTTTTAGAACCTTTATGTGTTTCTGTACCCATGGTTATTACTGGATAAATTAATGCCATGAAATCTGGTCTTGCACTAAATTCATCTATCCCATCGATAGGTTCGTAAACTTTTTTATTATACTGTGTTCCTAAGGTAGATGCTACATGACCTCCTGCAGAAAATCCAATAATACCAAGCTCATTTTTATTAATTCCCCAATCTTTTGCTTTACTACGAACTAATCTTATTGCTCGCTGCGCATCTATTAAGGGTACAGTATGTTTTTTTGTTTGTGTTTTATCAGACGGTAACCTATATTT
>Ga0114952_1003944_pt1 | contig 10299 bp, 12 predicted proteins | sample SidtaG_2_FD_87303 | JGI IMG/M metagenome (GOLD analysis project Ga0114952, IMG submission 87303) | Marine algal microbial communities from Sidmouth, United Kingdom - Sidmouth_Asex2 metaG | ecosystem: Host-associated > Algae > Red algae > Unclassified | place: Sidmouth, United Kingdom | collected... | reverse complement strand
TTTCATGACTTTAAATTAATTAATGAAGTGGCGGATAATGTATGATAAATTTACTGAAGCAATAAATTTGTTACGTCATTTTTTGAAAATAAGTAACTGTTTAGGTTGATTTGTAAGATCGAGAAAAAATCTGGAATTAGCGTAGGTGACCAAAGGCGAAATTATAGCGCACCAAGGCTTGAAGAGCGATGGAAAGATAACAGATAAATTCAGTGGAAATCCGATCCATGATTGTTGGGCTTCTTATGTCAATTTTAAGTGCTCCGACCACGGATCAGTTGGAACCCACCTATTGAGAGAGTCAAGGGAATTATCAGAGAACCATGCGCGCAAACGGGCCACCAGGATGCTTGAACTACTGACAAGTGAGTGGCTGCTTCCGAACACTGGACGGTGCCTAAAAGTATACTCGGGTAACGGGCTTTTTCTACGCAGTGAAAAAACGGCTACTCCGTTTCGTTGGTTGCCGGGGCAAAGTGGCCTTGATAAACAGCCGTTTTTTCAACCAGCTGGACGCCGCAGCGAACGTCCATGGCACCTGTAACTTGGTGGAAGACTTCCTCTCCGAGCGGTCGCCCGGCATACGGGTCGGTCACCAGCAGCAGCAGGGAACCCGATTGGGGTATACGCAACTGGTACTGCACTACAACGAATGCAAAGCCGATCAGCTGAAACCGGACGAAAAGCTACAGGCCATCAGAGACTACTATGCGTTTTAAGCCTGTGGGGATGCACTCATTGGTGAATCCGTTGCGGTCTTTAAAGAGTACTCTGAGAAAAGAAACGAAGAATACATAATCATTTATACGGTTGGGGATCATGGTTAACACCTGGGAGAGCAGGGCGTGATGGCTAAGTTCGGTTCCTGGAAGCAGTCGGTGCATGATGCAATCATAGTGTCTTCGGATAAGCAGCAGTTCCCCGCGGGTAAGGTTGTTACCGATATCGTGGAGTACGTAGATTTTGCACCGACGATCCTCGCCGCCGCCGACGTGGACTTTGATGGAAAGGAGAAACGGCTGGTCTTGGGCCCTGATCTGCGACCGGCCCAGGGCGGATTTGGCACTCCACGACCTACGCAACGACCCCCACGATAAGCGCAACATTGCCGACGTGAAAAGCGTACCGGCCGCTAGCCGACTGGTTCCGGCAAAAAATGGGTAACATCGTACTTGGTGATGGCCGGGTGGAGTGCGATTGGCAACTGCCCAACAGCTATAGCATCAGCAATTTCGCGGGTGGGGCGGATGATAAGGTATTAAATATTCCGGCGGAGCTCATTCCACAAATCACTCGGCGGTAATTAATCCGGTTACGACAACATCCCCGGTATCGACGCTAAGAAAGTAATGGCCTCTGGCTAAGCGGCGGCTTTTGACGGGGGCTTTTCGTACCATTCCGAGCACCCCGGTTTTTATGTACACGGTACTTGAAGTCGCCATGGCCGATAATTGGCTTGTCCTTCATCTCCGGCTTGTTAATAGTCAAAAAAAGAGGAGCAAGAACTACACCGACGGCAAGACTACTGTTTGCAATAAATTCTCTTCGTTTTATACGTAGTTTTTTCAGGTTTGCTTCTGCGGAATTACGTGAGGTGAGTAGCGATAAGCCGCTTACTCTCCGGTGAAAGGCGTTGGCAGTTCAATATCGATGAAGCGAACGACGTAGACTTTTTTCGTATACCTCAAGCGTCGTCACGCTCATCGTCGGTGGTTCGGAGGGTTGAAACGACCAGATCAGTACACCCTGTATTCATCACCCCTGATTTTAGTGAAAGCTTCGAGTAGTTCCTTGTATTTATCCGGTTGCTCGGCGGCGAGGTTGTTTTGCTGGCCAATATCCTGACTAAGGTCGTAAAGCTGGGGCACGGGGCTGTTACCGGGCTCGATCTGTACTTGCTCCATGAGACCGGGGCCGGAGTAGGGGGGGATCATGAGCCATTTGCCCCGGCGAAGTGCGGTACGGGAGGTTGCTTCGATGACGAGCTCTTCGCGGCCGGCCTCAGACTCCCCCATAAAGGCGGCGAGCAGGGCTTGCCCGTCAACATCCTTTGCACCTGCGTCCGCGCCCACTAAAGCGGCAATGGAAGGAAGGAGATCCAGCTGGCAGACCAAGGCGTCCGACACCCTGGGTTGAATTTTGCCCTTCCAGTAAGCGATGAAGGGGACACGGGTGCCCGCCTCGAACAGGCTGTACTTGCCGCCGCGTAACGGGCCTGCGGGCTTATGGTCGCCCAGTTTTTCCACCGCATCGTCGTAGTAGCCGTCGTTCAGTACTGGCCCGTTATCTGACGTAAGGACGATGAGGGTGTTCTCCAGCAGGCCTTCGACTTTAAGTGTTTTCACGAATTCACCGATGACCCAGTCGGCTTCCACGATTACGTCACCGCGCGGGCCGAGGCCGGATTTACCGACAAAACGGGGGTGCGGCGTGCGGGGCACGTGCGGTTGCTGCATGGCATAGTAGAGGAAAAACGGCTCATTTTTGTGTTCTTTGATGTAGCCCTGTGCCCGCTCCAGGAAGTGGTCGGCCATGTCTACGTCGCTCCATTTGGCTTTTTCGCCGCCCTTCATGTAGCCGATGCGGCCGATGCCGTTCACGATGCTGTAGTTGTGCCCGTGGTGCCACTTCATGGTCAACAATTCCGGGTTTTCCTTACCGGTCGGCTCACCGGGAAAGTTTTTCTTGTAGTCGATCTCGATGGGGTCGTTGGGGTCGAGTCCTTCGACCAGTCCGTTTTTGAGGTAAACGGTCGGCACCCGGTCCTGGGTAGCGGCCATGATGTAGCTGTGGTCGAAACCGATTTCATTCGGGCCGGGGCTTACGCGCTCATTCCAGTTGACGCTTCCGGTCCCTAAACCGAGGTGCCATTTACCCACGATTCCGGTGTGGTAGCCCGCCGTTTTGAGTATCTTGGGTACCGTCATTTGTTTCGTACTGATGATGAGCGGCGCCGTACCGGGCAGAATTTTAGCGCTTCTATTACGCCAGGGGTACATGCCGGTCAGTAAGGCATAACGGCTGGGGGTACAGGTAGCGGAGGCGGCGTAACCATTGGTGAACCGCACGCCGCCGTTGGCCAGTGCGTCAATGTTAGGCGTCTTCAGGGTGGTTTGTCCGTAGTAGCTTACGTCGCCGTAGCCGAGGTCGTCGAGGTAAATGAAGACAACGTTAGGCTTGGGCGTTTTATCTTTCACCACTGTTGCCTGCTGGTTTTCGGGGGCGCGGTCGCAGGTGCAAAGGAGGGTTAAGAGAGCAAGGAGGAGAAGGCTGTGGATTGATCTCATTAGTTGTTTATTTTGCTTTCAGCGAAGCTAAGTAATCGTCGAGTTTTTTACGGCCTGGCCGAAAACCGATTCGCTCAGGGCGAATAATTACGGAAGGGCAGGGATCAAGCCGAAGTTGGTTCACCTCAGACTCGATGTCTTTATACCGTTGAACGACTGATTTATAACCGATTTCTTCCCCATCCAACATCTGCCGGTAGCGTTCGGGCTCATTGTCGCGGATGTAGTCGAGTACATCGACGGAGATGGCGGGCGAGCACCAATCTGCGAACAACTATGACTACGACGGCAGCGGCAACCTGGTCAAGGACCTGCAGGGTGGGGTAACGGACATTGAATGGCTACCGACGGGCAAGGTGGACCGGGTGGAGATGACGAACAACCGGCTGACGCGCTTCGGTGGAGGGCTTTGGTGGTACTCATCGGGGAGTGTTTGAGGAGGTGAAAAAGAGATTCTGGAGGGCCGATAGCTGAGCGTCGGCGTGGTCGTTGATGGCGGTGGAAGAGGGCGCGGCCGCAGGTGCAAAGGAGGTTGTAGAAGCAGGGTTGACCAGCCCTGCTCCTTGTCCTTTCTCTGCATCCTGCGTCCGCGCTAAATCAGCCCCGGCGGTTGCTTTGATGGCATCGGGATCGACCGGAAGATGTGGCCGCACCGTCAGCATTTTAGCGGCGGCGGACTCCAGCCGATCAAGCGTAATTTGCTCGTCCCGCGCCCAGAGCAGCAGCTATGGTCGACTTCGGCGCTTGTCAGCGCGTTTACATCACCTGCATGACTTCCAGAGGAGGCAAGGGGTTGAGTTCCTAACGGACATCGTTTGCTTAGAGGATTGAGGTACTTCAAAAGCTATCGCATAGCATTTTGGGGCGCGGACGCAGGTGCATAGTGAAGGATAAAGAAGCAGGGAGGAGATACCGACTTCAATATATAGTACCTCCACTCAACACACCCTCCAGCTGATCAGCCCAATTTCCGGACCCTCGCATCAGGTTGAACGTTCCCTGCTTTGGCCGCTGCTTCCGTAAGGAATTACCGTAGACCAGTTCCAGTTGATCCACCAACCCTTCCGCTCGAAGGCTACGCCCTCGCACTGTGAATGTTCCCGATTCGAAGCTCAGCTCGATCTCCTGCTTTCGGTACCGGAATACCACCCCGCCGGCGGGGGTAGGGTTGCCTTCCCAATTAGACCCCAACCGTTGAACGATCGCGTCTACCACTCCCAACTGCAGCTTTTGCTCCGCTCGCCGCTGGACCTCGAGCGCCAGGTTAGCCCAGGCTGGTAACCCCTTAGTCATATTCGTCCGCGCCACCGTCAAACCGGTAATGGCGTTGATGTCCTCCCATTTCCAGCCCATCGCTTTGCGCAGCTTGCGGAAGTCATCGGTAGTGTAACCCCGCGCCGTCTTCCGGCCGTTTTTCGTTCCAATCATTTGCCCAGAATTACACGCTGAAGGATAGCAGAGTGATACGTCCGCACCTTCCCGTACCGTTCATCATGCGTCTGTCCCATGGCCACGCCGTGCTTTTGGCTCAGGGCCAACGCTGCTTTGCCCCAGGCCTGCGCTTGTTTCAGCGGACAGTCTACCTTATACAAAGATGCAAATCCAGCAATCGAGTAGTAATTTTCGTCCTTAGATAGGATCTTCCCTTCCACTTCCTTGATCCGAGCATTGAAGTCCTGATTTTTAAGTTCTTGCTCATCAAAGCGCTCCGCGATTTCCCGCAGCACGTAGCCGAATTGACCGTCCCGGCCCTTAATCTCCGTCTTACCGGTTTGCAACAGCTCCCGGATTTTGTTGTACACCCACACCTCAAATCGGGGTTCTAGCCATCCCGCGAACTTCAGTGCCAAGTGTTCATCCATCCAGGTGCCCTGAAGCTCTAGCTGATCTCCACCTTGTACAATGTGGAGCACCTGGCGTGGACTGCCTTGCTCCTTATAGTCCTCTTCCAATGCAAGAATGAAGGCTTTGGTTCCTGCGGTCCGCAAGAAATCTTTAGGTTGCTTACCTAATGGCTTAGCCATCTCCGTAGCATTGACAAAAGAGGCACCTTACTCCAGTTGAAATGTGACAACCTTGCCGTCATATTCAAATCGCTTTATTTCTGGCATTGTACTTAGTTGACCGTTAGGCAGATCTGCCTAACGGTCACAACATAGCAGTGTTAGTAGTATATTAACTACTTTTAGAGAGTTTAAAAGCTCAAAATTTCACCGCCTATAATTAAGTTTATGTTTTGGGCGCGGACGCAGGATGTAAAGCGGCGAATAAGAAAGCAGTACAATTCACCCCGCGTATTCTTTTACGCCTTTCTCGTCCATCCCCACAGCCCGAAGATGCTCCAACTAGGTTGTTATTCACCGATATATCGTGTGTAGCTTATGCCAGGAGTGAAGCCCAGTAACCTCCTAGATGACAACGTTGACCGAACAGCAAACTCCATTTCCATTGTGACAGGGTCGGTGACTGGAACAAAGTCCCGTTTTCGGCCTCCTGCAAATGCATTTGCTCGATTATATACGTTGTAGACCGATAGGTTTAACTCTTGCCGGTGACCACTCTTCTTTCCTTTCCATTCTTTTTTAGCTCCCAAGTTGAGTACATTGAATGGGGGAAAGCGAGCGTTGTTGAAACTATCATAAATATCAAAAAAAGCAGAGGTGGCAATTGGTAGTGTAACTGCGTAGCCACTTTGATAAATAAACTGACTTGAATATGACCATTTGCCCTTGGATCGGTAAGTCATCAGTAATGATAAGTCGTTACGTCGATCAAAAGTGAAAGGAAACTCTTCTCCTTGATTAACTGTTGGGAAAGTACGACTTGATCGCATTCGTGTATAAGCAACCTGATAAGTCAACTTGCCCAAATCTCCCTTGAGAGATAATTCCACTCCGCGAGCTTGTCCCGTTCCTCCAGTAGCAATAGCTTCGGTATTATCAGCTAGTCCGGCCTGTACGTCTCTTTCAAATCCGGGCTGAATACGCACTAGGTTTTTCATAGATTTACTAAAAACCTCCAATGACCATTCCAGCTCCTGTAATCCAATTTCTCCGGCCAGCCCGATCGAAAACTGCTCTGATCGCGCTGGAGGTGTAAGAGGATCTGCAACTATCCAAACGGAATTCGGAAGAATGTTAACGGAGGTTATCAGTTCATGTACAAATTGTGACTGCTTATCATAACCTGCGTGCAAGAAAGTTTTAGGAAGTAAGCGTAAGCTCCCATTTAGTCTAGGCTCCAGTAGCGTTACATTAAAATCATCTGCCAAGTATTTAGTAAGCCGTAACCCTCCGGTGATTTGTCCTGAACCCGTCGGGTGCGTCCAACTGCCATTCGTGTAAACTACAATTTCCGAATTATTGGAAGTGATGGCTGAACTAGACGGTATACTTCCCTGCTGGTCTACCCGAAAGGTCTGGTCAAGGATTCTAACCGTGTATTCGTTACCGACTTCCATCGAAAAATTAGAGCCACCCGCATACTGCATTCGAACAAAGGCGCGGCGATCGCGAATGTCCAAATCACCTAAGACTTTGCGTTGGTCGAAAGTAGTGTCAGGAGCTGATAGACGATCAAATTCGTCATAATTATATCGATAGTCAGTTAGTCCTCCACCACCTTCTATAAAGATAGATGAATTTAATTGTCTGTTTACTTTGATGCCAATAAGACTATTGGACCATCGAAAATTCTGCAGAAACAACTGGGAACTACCGTTGAACTGATCGAAGCCGGAATCGCCTCCTAGGAAAGTATTTACACCCACTGTCCAATCTTTATCCGTAAATGTTAGTTTTCCGAGGCCGTCATAAATCCTTACCGTAGTATGGCTACCACTAACTGCTTTTTCGTAGCCACCGGCCGAAAACACATCATTGATCAAAGTAGGATAGCCTAACCGACCGCTGAAGAGATACGTAATTTTTTTACCTATTGGACCTTCAGCTCCACCACGGAGCAAGGCGGTACCGACCCCAAGCTGATAAGCAGAGCGGTCTTTTCTTCCGTTCTTAAGGATGAGGTCAACGACACCACTCAGCCTCCCTCCGTAGCGAGCCGGAACACCGCCTTTATAAAGCCTGACGAACTGAACGCCATAGTCGGGGATGGCTGATAAAAAACCTCCTACGTGATTTACATTATATACTTGCTGCCCATCAATCATTATCGCGGTCTGATTTGCGTTGCCACCTCTAATGATTATTCCTGCTGTGCCTTCCGCGCCGTTACTCACACCCGGCAGCATAGATAGTGCTTTAAGCGGATCAAATTCTCCTAGTAACATCGGGTTGATCTTTAGTTGCTGCATCGACACGATGTGTACAGAGGGATTGAAAACAGGTGTAGCGTTGCCGCTACCTACTTCAATGACGGGCAGAAATAAATCAGACTTTAGCTTAACGATAATCGATCGGTCAGTATCGGACATATTTACCGGCATAGAAACATAACCAACATAGGATACTAATGCACTTCTGACACGCTTCGGAACAGATATCCGCCCGTTCTCATCAGCGTATGCGCTGTAGTTCGTTGTAGTGTCTGACACTACAGCAAAGCTCAGCGGCTCAAGAGAAGCCGCATCAACAACTTTGAGTACATATTGCGCGTCAGCACTAGCGAAGCACAAAAGTCCAAAAAAAAGTAAAACTTGGCGCATAGAAATTATTTTAAGCCACTTGTCGAATACCACTAGTTCTGGCGTGTTGCCACCGTTACTGTTGATACTCACCCCCAACGGTATCAGCAATTGTCCAGAAACCGTAGCCATTTTCTACATTACTTACAAGCGGTTGAGGTTGGTTAAAAACTCCGCCAATGTCTTCTAGCTCCATGTTTAAATAGGCGGAGATAATTTCCGCATCTCTATTGGACATAAAACTTGCGTACCCTTTCTGCCTAACTAGATTTATTTGCAAGTTGTCAAAGTCAACGATACTGGGAAGGGTCCTGCGAAAAACTACTTCGTTTATTTCCGGAGCGGGTAAAATAACGTTTCCAGCGGTGGGTAAAATACTTCTCCAAGTACTTTCTAGTCCATTAGCTAGATCAACGATTTCATCTCCTATAAAGAAGAAATTAATCGTGAAAAAGCCATCTTCCGCAGGCTTGATGACTTTTAGTTGTAAACTAACGTCGATACTAACCTCATCCTGACCGAGAGTGTCCGTAGTCACATTAAACACCGTAAAGTCGTTATCAAAATATTGCTGAAAAACCTTAGGGGCTGTTGTTGCGGAAACGAACCCTGGGGCACTAGCCTTAAGGTGGTAAACAAACCCGTCAGTAAGGCTAACAGTATCACCGACATAAATACCTGTCAAGAAATCACCAGAGGAGTTAAAATTACTTGTCCAGACAAGCGTGTCTATCGGAATGTCATTTTCAAACAGTACAACTTCAGCGTCTTCAATACTGTAAATATTTTCTTCTCCGTCAAAAGAAGCCAGAGCACTCAGCTCAAGAACTGGAGGTAGACGGTTAAAGATCATCGCTAGTAAAGCCATCTGATCTGTAGGAGCCGGGGGGACGATAAAAGATGGATCCTTTACTTCGCAGCCTTGGAAGCTAAAAATTATTATTATAGCTACCGTACATCTCATATATAACATGTAAAAATTATTTACAGCTTGGCATTAAGTGCTTTTAAAAGAGGCTTCACCCTTGTAAAGCAAATTGAGTGAACTACCCCTATGGGGCAGTTCACTCAACCGCGTTCAAAAATTATTGACAGTTAAACTCGTTAGATATGGGATCGTTGGTAACATCGTTACCACGGTTGGTCCAGATCACTCGGGCAGTACCATTCTGATGGCTATACCCTATGATGTCGGCAGGTAGTAGTTGGTCAAACTCGACGCCAGAGTCGTCAAATACACCAACCCCAGATTGGCTACCTTGTCTTACCTGGGTTAATTGCGTTGAGCTTGATTCAGTAGCAAACACATTGGCAATGTTGTATACTTGGTCAAGTGTACCATCGAATCGAATTCTGAAGAGGAACCGAGAAAAACGTAGTCGGTCAACTACTGACCCACCACTATTAGCTGGCCCGTTATCAACTCTCTCTTGAAATTGTACATTAGGCTGTGTTCCTATCCATCCTATAGGCCTTTTTCTCTCATTTTTGTAGTCAACGGAGAAAAGATTGATCGCAATTTTTCTGTTAGCAGGAAAGTTGGGATCTATATCAAACACCCCGTTCGTGATCAAGACATTACTAGTCATTTTTTGTCTTACATCAAGTCTGCGCTCATCCACAAGTTGTCGAACTGAGATTACCCCGAATCTATTGGCATCGGAAGGACTTAGAGGCAGTGGAGCAGGGCACTGAATGTTCGCTCGTTGAACTTTATCAAGGTCTCGTTCTCCTGAAGCAAACATATCATCTCCGTAGACTATGTCTTGAACGTAATAGCTACCGCCCTTGGGGTTTGTAGGATTTAGACGGGCAGTTTCCAAAAGTTCAAAATTCCGGTTTGGAATAACGAAGTGGTGATCAATATCCCATTGATTTAGAGAATTAGCAACAAAGAACTTACCATCAGCGCTCATGATCATAGCTGGTGCGAGTGCCTTAATCCTGATATCGATAGAGCCTTCCTCATCCACAAATAAAGCCTTACGCTCTGAGCTGGTAAGGTCAGCATTAGAGAACAACTCTCTCTCGTCGTCTAATGATTCCATACGTTGTAAGGCCTCATTGTACAGTCTGTATGGCGAGACAAAGTTGTGAGATTCTGCCCACTCCATGTACTCTCGTACTGATGCATGTTGCACAGTCTTAAACATCTGCCGTAAATGCTGAACATCCCGATATTCGGGAATTCCATTAGAAAAGGTAATACCAAGGTCCGATAGATTGGCAGCGGGTTCAACAGGCGGCAGAATTTTTACTCCTTCCGGCAACTGCTGTTCTTCGACAATACTATTATCAACATGTAAAACCGATTCAGTGCAGGATAGAAAAACGAACGCTAAAGCCACAGAGGCAATAAAGCGATAAAGC
>Ga0114952_1003935_pt1 | contig 10311 bp, 2 predicted proteins | sample SidtaG_2_FD_87303 | JGI IMG/M metagenome (GOLD analysis project Ga0114952, IMG submission 87303) | Marine algal microbial communities from Sidmouth, United Kingdom - Sidmouth_Asex2 metaG | ecosystem: Host-associated > Algae > Red algae > Unclassified | place: Sidmouth, United Kingdom | collected... | reverse complement strand
CAAGCTTGGTATAAAAACCGAAATCAAAAAATGAAAAAAGTAAACTGGCAATTTACCAACAAAGACGCAAGAATCAAACTCAAAAGACTTTACCCGACTTTTGAAGCTTGACTGACTACTAGCTTTAGAGATAAAGATACAATATATACATTTTATGGATATTTTGATTTAAGTAGTTTATATACACCATACTTATCCTTTGATTATGCCTATAATCGCTCTAATGATAATTATCTACCTGGTTATAACATACTTGATGTAGCTATATCAAACGATTGTGGAGTTTCCTATACAAATGTTTATAATAAATCAGCTTTTACAAGTAGTAACTATAATAATAGTATTACAGGTGCTTGGCAACCAGCCTCTTGTGAAGATTGGAAAAATGAAACTGTTGATATTTCAACATATAGCGAGCAAAAAGTATTGATTAAATTCTCTGTCTCTAAATATTCAAGTTATAATGCATGGGGACAAAATCTCTATTTTGACAATATTAAAATATATGACAATGCAGTATTTTCTCCTTATTGCCAAGATTTTGAAAACGGAGGGAACATACCAAACGGTTGGGAGCGACAATCACAAACCTCTAAACAATGGCTTTTTGCCGATACAACAGGAATACAACCCCAATACGGTCCCAACAATGATCATACCAGTGGAACAGGTTATTTTGCTTGGGTAGATGATTCTTCCAGTGGTGAAAATGATAGCGTTTACTTAGTTTCTCCTTATATTTCTTTATCTACCATAAGTAATCCCTATGTTTCATTTTGGCTATATAGTATGTCTTCTTCAAATGACTATGCAATTCTAAATATAGATTTATGGGATGGCACTTCTTGGAATAACGATATTTACACTTGGACAGGAGATTCTGGCGGTTGGATGGAGGTAACAATTCCTCTAACAAACTATAATATTACAGCTCCCATACGCATTCGTTTTGAAAATGATAATGACAACGACAGCTTTAGAAATGATATAGCCATTGATGACTTTTGCATACAAGGAAATAGTACTTCCTGCCAACCAACCCTCTACGTCCCCAACACCATTACAGGAGGTCTCTATGAAGCAAGCAATAATGTTTATTCCGATGGAAATGTTGCACCCAATAACACTACCACCTTCCACGCAGAAAACTACGTAGAGCTTCAACCCAATTTCGATATTCCACTCAACACACAATTCACCATAGACATTCAACCCTGCGGAACACCACCCACAGCGAAACCAACAGATCCAAATACAAAAGAAGAAGAAGAGAAATAATTGTTATACAAACACTTTTTTGAATTTGGAGCGAACTGTAAAACGCTTCGTCGTTACAGAAAGTCCTGCTATCCGCTAATATAGTAGTTTTAAGAAAGTAAAGGAATAAATGAACTGAAACAAAAACTACTATTCCGCTCCTATCAGGGCTATTTTAGATGGTCTTAGGGTCTATTCAAGGATTAAACTTTTCAAAATTCCTATACAAAACAAGAAAGCAGAGATTCAAAAGAATTACTGTCTTCCAGAAAAAATAAACATATTTCTTAATATTTGTTAAAAATATTTATAATTTTGTTATGAATTAAAAATCAGATAGGTTTTTTATTCCCCAGAGACACACATACCTAATACAAATTACTGGGAGCAATCCCATTTAACAAACACTAAATTTCAATTATGAATAGAAATATCCATTCATTGATGGCGTAGCTTTACATAGCCATTTCCTATATTCATAGATAGCTTTTATGGCTTTTATTTATTTGTAGCATTCTGTGCTGATGGGAGAAGTGTATCTTTTTGATACTTATTTTTTTCTGACGTGGAGTGCTTAGTGGGCGTGGTTTGTCTGATGGTGAATGTGGTGTTTTCTATTCTATTTACTTTAAACTAAACTTATTTATTATGAGAAGATTTTTATTTTACCTATTTTTTTGTTCCATTTCATTATTGGGTTTTCTTGAGATGAAAGCTAGTCATTTTATTGGTGGACAAATAGAATATTTTCATCAAGGAGGTGGACAATACGAAATTGTTGTGTCATCTTATTGGGAAGATCCAGATTCTTTTTCTTCATTATTTTATTATGATTCTACAGGTGCTAATATTTCAAATAATGTTGTAGTTGATGTACCTTTTTATACAGAAAATCAATCTACTTTATTAAATGGAACAATTGAAGTAATTCAGAAAAGTTTAGTTACTTTTACTTCATCTAATGTTTATTATATATCAACTAATAATAAATGTTGTCGCATTAATGGAGGAGGAAATTTTAGTGCTACAAATTTTGATTTACAAACAAGTATAAATTATAATGCCTCTTCATCTTGTGGTATTAGTTCTTCTCCTGAGTTTTTTGATAATCCTACTTTTCTTTATCCACCAGATGCTAACCTTTCATTCAGTTTGAACTTAGCTCAATCTACAGAATTTTCATATAACTTTGTTCTAGCAATACCTTCTGGACTTAGTGGGAATATTTATGATGATTTAACAGATTCTGGTTTTACTTTAAACCAAGATGGAACAGTTATTTGGACAAATCCCATTATAGGTATATGGTTGATTACAGTTGAAATTCAAGAAGTATGTAACAATATTCCTACTGGCTCTTTTATTCAAAGAGATTTTATTCTTGAAATCAATGCCAATGCTAGTAATAATTCACCTCCAATATGTGAAGAAATTGATACTATATTTGCAAATATAGGAGATTATATATCATTTCAGTATGAGGTACTAGATAGTAATAATAATAACATATTATTAAATGCCAATGGTTTGCCATTAAGTAGTTTAGGTGCATCATTTACTACAATATCAAATCAACCAGGTATGGCTATTGGGCAATTTGAATGGGATACTGAAGATGAAGAAAGTGGGATATTTTCTATACAGATTGCAGCAATTGATGATGCTTTTCCTGCTTTTACTTGTCAAGAAGATATTGTTATTGTTTTAGAAGAATGTTCATTATTTAGTGGTGGATTAGGAGGGAATTCTATTTTAAGTAATAGTTGTTTGCCAATTATATCTAGTGTTCCTAGCTATTGTGACAATTTTACATCAGAAATCTCATTAGAGTTTAGTGATGAAAATTGTATTACAGATGCAGTACTATACTATTATTTTTTAACAAACTCAGACCAAGATATCATATTAGCTATTCAAGAGGATAATTCTAATTTCATAGTCTCAACATCAGGTGCTAATTATTCAATTCATTCTTTATTAGTAGATACTACCACAGCAATTTCATTAGGAACATTACAGCAATTTTATAATCAAAACATTGTAAATCTAAATAACTATTTGGATAATTCGGGATTATGCTATTATCTAGACAATGACGGTGTGTCATTTAACGCTCCTGATTGTCTTTGTCAAAATAATGAGATAACAATTTTTGATATTATTTCACCTACACCAAATCAAGCTCTTTGTGGAACTATAAATTTTGAGTTCTTCAATGATTGTAGTAGTAAAACAACAGATATAATTCTTGAAGTTGATGGTATAACTCAAAATATAAATTATCAGAATTTAGGAGAAGGAAATTATATCGTTCCATTTAACTTAAATAGTTTATCAGAAGGTTCTAAAACATTTTCTTTTACAGCAACCACCAGTGACGGACAAGAAGTTACAGAAAGTGTTGATTTGACAGTAAACTGTTTAGGTCCTCCAATTACTATCACTTCTCCGAATACAGGAGATATATTAGATGCCAACTCAAATGTAACAATTACTACTAATTTTGACCCTAACGATCCTCCTGCCTCTGTCACATTTGAAATTATTCATAATGATCCAGGATTGGGTAATTCCACTATATTGGGAACAGACTCTTCTCCACCATTTACTGGAAATTTCAATACAACAGGTTTTGGAGGAAGTGTCCAAATAGTTGTTGTTGCTACAGATCAATACGGTTTATTGAGTGATGCTGATGTAATTACTGTCGCTGTTGATATTCCAACCTCATTAGAGTTTATTGATGTCATTGGTTATGAAAATACATTTGTAAATCCAATAATAGGGACTCCCGATGATATATACTTCTTCTCCATTGATTACTTTGCCAATCCAGGAGTTCTTCCCATATCTCCTCCTATTCTTGAAATGGACTTTGATGGTGATGGACAATTTAATGATATTTTTGATTTAAGTTATACTATGCTTGAAGCGGATCCAAGTGACACTGACCCAAGTGATGGTAAAAGATATGCTGTTACTGTAACAGGCTTAGCTGTAAATATATGGGACTGTCGCATTAGTGTAACAGATAATGAGGCAACTTACGTTGAAGAGGTAGTAAATAATGAACCTAAAGTAACTAATGATGTTTTAGATATTGCTATTTATGCAGATAACATACAATTCAGTGAATTAAATCCAGACGCAGGAGAAGAATTTTTAGTAACTATAACAATAACAAATACTTCTGATTTTCCAGCAAGTCAATTTGTAGTGGAGATTTATGAAGATACAGAGACTTTGGGAACATTATTACATACTGAAACAGTTTCTGGCATTTTGCCTCAATCAACAACAACATTTAGCTTTCCTCTAACATTTCCGGAAGATGATTATGTACCAATTAAGGTCTTGATTGACACCAATAATGACCTTCCAGAAAGCAATGAATTAAATAATACAGCTATTCGCCCAATTGTAATTGGTGACTACGTAGTAGCAGGAAGTATTGATTTAACCAATGTTAAAGTCTCTCCGAATTGTGTATATCCAGAAGGTACAACTTGTTTAACAGGTTTGGCAGAATATGCAGATTTAGCTGTTGATGGAATAGAATTAGATGTTGCAGGAGCAGCAGTCTATTATTCAATTACCGAATTAGGAACTTCTTTAAGTGGAGTAACAACTTCAACAGGCAATCTATATGCTTGTTTTACTGCTCCACTCAGTCCAGGTACATATCACATAGAAGGTTATGTTACAGACTTCACTTTAACTTCTGAATTTGGTCCGATAGAATTTAAGGTAGTAGAACCTCCTCAATTGCCTGATTTGACTTCTTCTGTTTCAATTATTAATAATGATTGTAAATATACAGAAGGGGAAGTAATAACAGGACAAGTAAGGGTTTACAATGATGGAGTCATTCCAGCAGAAAATTTCAATGTTACTCTAAAGGATTGTAATGGTACGCAAGTATTACAACAAAGCATAGCATTCTTAGATGTAGATGAAGAAATATTCTTTAATTATTCTTATACTTTAGGACAAGCTGGATATTGTTTCTTACAATCTTTTGCTGATTCAGATAATGAGGTTTTTGAATTAAAAGAGTACAATAATAAAAGTAAGCCAACTTTTTATATTAGGGAAAATCAACCTGATTTAACGATATGGGGTAACTTTTTTGAAAACTATAATATTCAATATTATGTAGGTGATAATGGTAACTTTTCATTAAATATTGCCAATACAGGAGGGGCATCATCTACCCAGAATATTAATTTAACTTATACAATAACTTTTCCTGATGGTAATATGCAATCATTCAATAATTCTTTTGCTGAAATTCCATTTACAGGATGTGATGGTAGTTTACAAGAAGCATTTAATTTTACCTTTAACCAAGAAGGAGAATATACTATTGTAGCAGAATTAGATCCTACAAATAATATTTCTGAAATATCTGAAGATAATAATACCTACGAAAGTTCTATTTATGTTTCACCACCACCACCACCACCGCCACCAGTACCTAATTTAACATTTCGTTGGTGTCAGCAATATGTAAACGGTGTTAGTGTAGAAAGAACTGATAATCCCAATGAATTTTTAGTTCAATTTGAATTAGTTAACAATGGAACACAAGATATAAACAACTCGTTCTCTCTTAGTGCTTTTGTTATTGATAATGTGACAGATAATGCCATCGAATTTTTAACGACAATCACATCAATAGCTTCAGGTGAGACTATTGATGTGAGCATTCCTATTACAGTAAATCCTTTAGGAAATTATGATCTTGAAGTTTACCTAGACTCATTCGACGAAGTAGATGAGTCAAAAGAGTATGATAATCAAGATACATACCCATTATGTGTGGATTTAAGACTTGGAAATTATTGTTATTTCTTTAATAACTTTCATCAAAACAATATCTATGTTGATGTTCCATTTAACATGAATCTCGCATTATATAATACTGGTCATCTAGATGCTGATGTTGTCAATGCCCGATATACAATATTTAGAAATGGCAATCAGATTGATGAATTGATAGATTCACAAAATGATGTTAATTCAATGAAATGCAAAAACTGTCCTTATACAATAGGAGGTAGTCTTGGATACATTTTTTATGACACAGGAGAATATGAAGTGTGTGTAGAATTAGATTATGATAATCAGTGGGTCGAATGTGATGAAGGTAATAATGTAGAATGTTTCTTAATTGATGTTCTTGAACCATTACCAGATTTAGAAATATTATCTCAATATATTAATCCAAGTAACCTAAATCCTCAAGATGCAAGTGAACAAGTTACGATTGATGTGACAGTTACGAATGTGGGCTATGGTAATTCAGACGGATTTGATGTTGAATGTTTAGTTGATGATATACCATTAGGTTCTGTTTCAATGCCTGGCATCGAAGCAGGTGAAGAACATACAGAACAAATCCCTCAAACTTGGTCATCCAGTGATAGTGGAGCGCATATAATTAGGTGTTTTGTAGATCAAGAAGATCTTGTAAGTGAATTGTTAGATATTTCTAATAATGAAGCTTCGAGAGCTATAATTGTGGGTGAAGCTACCAATTTATATTTCTCTTCCTTTGAATTTAGCAATCCTCTACCTCAAGTTGGAGAAGAAATACAACTAATGTTCACAGTAGAAAATGAGGGTAGTTTAGAGGCCTCAGGACAAGTACAAATTACAGTTTATGAAAATGGAGAAATAGCACAAACTATTTTGCTTGACCCATTTGAAGATTTACCTATTTTTGGTCAACCTAATAATTCTATATCATATACTGTGCCTTTTACAGTAAATACAGAACAAACAATTTTTGAAATTTCACTAATCAATACATCTCCTGCTGAATTTAATTATCAAGACAATACAATCAATCAAACATTGGAAACCTTTACAATAGAAATTACAGATGTACAAAATACCATTTGTAATGAAGCAGATAATGGCTCTGCCACAGTTGAAGTATTGAATGGAGGAACTCCACCATTTACTTACGAATGGACACCAATTGGTGGAGATGAACCAACTGGTAGCAATTTATTGGCAGGGAACTATCAAGTTATTGTTACAGATGCTGACGGTTTTCAAGCTGTTACACCAGTTACGATTGAATCTGATGGAGGTGATTGTGGAATGATAGAAAATTATAGTGGAACTGCTAATAATATAACTCTATCCGCAGATACGAGCCAATTAGTATACATACCATGTGCTAACTGTGAAATTGAACTTTATTACTCAAATTCACTTGAACCAATACAAACAACTCAAGCAAACACAGATGGAGAATTTACATTTGAAAATTTATACGAAGTAGCTGAATATGACATTGCTGTGAAACTGCCCCCAAATATTACTATAATATCTAATTTTTATTCATCAAAAAAAATTAGAGTTAAGAATATAGATAATATATCAATAATTAATGTTCCTTTAACTTTAGCTCAAATAGTACAAAAAAAATATGATGCGCTTTTAGAGCTAAATATGGTAAAAAGTCTTACATTACTTAATAGTATTCAAGAGTTAATAAATGGAGACGCATTTAAAGGATCAATATATTTGGATGATAATTTTACAAATCTATTTAGAAATGAGATTATCACTTCAAATTCTGGTAGGTTAGAATTTCTATTAGGAAGACTATTTATTATAGAAAAATATCTTTTATTAGGTTTTGACAAATCAGAAAAAGCTGTTTCAACTGGTGGAAAAAGTGCTTTAAAAGCAGCAAACAATCTGGTTAATTTAGCATTAGGTGTAAAAAACAATCTGACAAAAGAAAGTTTTGTTTCCATTCAAGATTTAGGAAATTCATTTGTAAATAATGAAGATTTAAATGCAGATTTAGTTAATTCTTTAAAAGGCATATTATCTCTTATAATGAAGAATATTGAGGGCTTTGCTGAATTGAATACAGGACAAGAATGGACAACTAAGGCATACTCAGCAGCTATTGATTCTTGGGAAATAATAAGTAAAAAGGAAGACATTGGAATTCAATTAAATCGTATGGGTATTTTTGAAATACTTTCAGAATCTATTATGATTCCTGCTGCAAATTATGTAATTCTTCAAAATGGATATATAAGCAAATATGAAAATTATTTAAATGAGTATAGTGAAGTATTAGTAAATGAAGCATATCCATTTATAGACCTAACTTATAAATTAGATAATGTTCTATTAAGGACAGTTAAAGAATTTAGCAATAATTTAGAGTGTGATGAAGCCGAACAAAAATTTAATGAAGGTAGGTACTCCGAAACTCAACCTAGCTTTCAAAATCAGATTTCACTAAATCATTCTATAATTGAATTAATGGAGAAATATTCTGATTGTAGAATCATGGATGCTAAGAATTTAGAATCTAATGCACTTATTGTTGAGGATGTTGCCGTTACTGCTGATTTGGTAGCAATTACATCTGTTGTTGTAAGTGGAGGAACATCTAGTGCTTTTTCTGGAGTTCTTTTGACAATTGCGAAAATATTAGAGGTCATAGAATCTACAGTGTTAGCAACAGCAAGTGTTAAATCATTTAGAACTTATAATCATGTGAGAAGAGGAATTGATAAAGTTTTAGCCCATGAGATATTACCTAACTATGTTACACAGAATTCAGAAATCACTGCTCTTAATAAAGGGTCAATAAGTGATTGTAGTGATTTTTTTGATTCTACATTAAATGAAATATCTTCTTCTATCAATGAACTTAATATAGTTTATTCTGACTTAAATTTACATATTTCTAATAGTGATACAATTAAAATGCTAGAGAGCTTAGAAGCTCTTTATAACTTAGATTCTATACATAGAAATAAGCTTGAAAGAGCATATATACCTGTTTATAGGGTTTACAATGAGTCAATGGATACATCTTTGGTATTTGAAAATCAATATGATGAGTTAATACTTCAGCCCTCAATAAATTCGTCAATTAAAAATGAACAGGTAAAACTATACCTTCTTTCACATATTCTAAATCCTTCTAATCAAGAAGCACTTGATTCTTTACTCTCATCACTATCAATAGTTACTAATGTTAACAATAATTTGGTTAATACAATTAGTCAGTTTTATGATAATATTAAGTTTAATGATTGTAAATCTCTTATTCAACTCATAAATATAAATGATTCAATTATTGGTAATAACAATTCAAATAGTTTTTTAGAATTTGAACTTATCAATTATGACAATATTATTTATGATACTTTAAATTTACCTGTGTTAATTTATAATGCTGATGAAATTATTATACAGGATACTATATTACTTTTAAATTTATCGTCTGATACAACTATACAATATGCGTATGATGCGTCCCTGTTAGACAGCATTGCTTTCTATTCAGTAAACATTATTGATGGTGATGATTATAGAGGAATTGGTTATGGAGGAACAATAAATAAGATTTTTGATAATGAAATTGATTGCAATTCATTTCCTGTAAATCCAAGCCACATCATTTTAAATGACACAATATTCGATTTCGGAGATACACTAATAGCAACCAATCAATATGACTTAGATTCAATAATGAATACTTGGTATATAAATGGAGTTGAAGTCTCTAATGATAGTGCATTGATCTATATTGTAGAAGAAACAGATTCATTTGAATTAACATTGCATACACAATATTACAATTGTGAATTTAGTACATCTACATTCCTTCAATCCAACTTTTTATGTTCAGCAGAAATGCCCTTAGATACATTAGATTTGAAAAGGAAAGGGGCATTGTTTGGCATTACTGATTTTCCAACTAACGGAAATGAAGTATATACATGGTTTGACTCAAGTGATGATTCTAAAGTAGCACAGTTTGTAGGTAATCCTTACTATTCTCCATCTGTTTTAGGCTCATATTATCTTATTGTAACAGATCCAGATTTTTCTGATTGTTTCCAAGTATTTGGACCAAGAATTATAGATGCTTTAAATGGATGCTGTGAATTAGAAGAAGAGGAGAATGAGGAAGAGGATGACAATGACGACGATAACGAATAAATTTAGATAAGTTTAGTGTTTAGTGAAATAAAAGCCTGCTACATTCCCTGTAGTGGGCTT
>Ga0114952_1003932_pt1 | contig 10317 bp, 7 predicted proteins | sample SidtaG_2_FD_87303 | JGI IMG/M metagenome (GOLD analysis project Ga0114952, IMG submission 87303) | Marine algal microbial communities from Sidmouth, United Kingdom - Sidmouth_Asex2 metaG | ecosystem: Host-associated > Algae > Red algae > Unclassified | place: Sidmouth, United Kingdom | collected... | reverse complement strand
GTATATTAACTTGATTATCAATATAATATACGCTTTTTTAACCTGAAAAACTACTGCTAATCAACTTAAATTTAAGTCTTTGAATACAAAAAAACTGTTCAAAAAGTATGAGTTTGCCCTGATAAGTTTCTGTATAGGTGTGCTATTATTAGTTTTAGAAATTATAAAAGAAAAAAATAAGAAATAATACGGTTGCTTCTTAAAAATCATTAAAAATTGCTTGTATGTTCTGATTTATAGACTATTTTTGCACTCGATTTAATTAACCTCTGACGAGAATCGTGAATGTTAATTATATAAAAACGATAAAAAAATAAATATGGAATCATTAATTAAATTTGTTCAAGACGAATTTGTTCCTAAAAAAGATTTTCCTAAATTTTCAGCAGGTGATACAATCACTGTTTATTATGAAATTAAGGAAGGTGAAAAAAAACGTACTCAGTTCTTTAGAGGTGTAGTTATCCAAAGAAAAGGAACAGGTACAACTGAAACTTTTACAATTCGTAAAATGTCTGGTACAGTTGGAGTAGAACGTATATTCCCTGTAAATATGCCAGCTTTGCAAAAAGTTGAAATTAATAAAAAAGGTAAAGTACGTAGAGCACGTATATACTACTTTAGAGGTCTTACTGGTAAAAAAGCAAGAATTAAAGAAGTACGTTCTCGTTCTTAAGCTAAAAACATATTTTAGATTACAAAACATCTGCTCATTATTGGCAGATGTTTTTTTGTTTTATAAACAATTTCTAATATACTATTGATTGTTAACTACTTACAAGCTTTATTTTTATAGTAAAAACTACTATATTTAAGCATAACTATTGACTACCCTTGTTTTAACAAGGGTAGTCAATAGTTACTTTGAAGCTAACTTATTTCATATTGCCATGTACTATTAAAAAACAATATAGTAAATAGCTTGTTTAATAAACAAAGGAACTCTATTAAATTATAAAAAAATAAACTTTACTGCAATCTATTACTAGCATCAAAAAGTTAAAATTTTAAAAAAACAAAATCCTATGTTTTAGTTTTTATAGCAAAAAAAACCGCTGTTCTTACAAGTTCTAGGTTTAGTACTTAGTTAAATCCTATCTCGCTGTATTCATACATATAAAAAGATAAGCCTCTAACATATATAAGAATTAAGATTAATTGGTAGTATATCTTTTCATACAGCTTAACTAATACACAACATTAAGAGGATGTTTAAAATAATTCTCAGTTATTTACTGATTCTCTTGAGAATCAATAAAAAATTTTGCCATAATATCCTAGATTCTTGACTTTCTGCTGTTTTTTCGTAGTCTTCGTCTAGCCTGCTAAAAAAATTAAAGATTCCAAAGGTTCTTTCAGTTACCCATCTCCACTTTAGAGGAACAAAGCCTTTGGAGGAAGGAGGTGCTAATGAAATCTCTACCTCCAGCCCAGCTATATTTTCTTCTACCCATTTCATAAATGTTGTTTTGTAAGCATGATCCGCTAGGGTTTTTTCCACACAATCTAAGTATCCCAACAGTGGTTCTACTACCTTACTAGCAACTACACCATCAGCTTGTATTAGCCGCTCCTACAACTACTCCCCAAATTAATCCTGAGGTATCTGTGATACATGTTGTTTCTTTTTCTACCGTTAATTTTTTATTCCCGTCTACTCCTTTGTCATAATGTGTAACAAAGACCTGATTTTATAGACTGACTATCAATATATAATAGACTTGTGGTCGCTTCTTTCCCTTGTCGAATTCGTTCCATCATATTCAACTTAATATTGAGCATTTCCAAGATACCATTGCTTTTCCACTTTCGGAAATAATAACAAACACTACCCCATTTGGAAAATTATTGGATAGATTTCACCACTGAGCAGCGATGCGAAGTTGCCATAAAATCGCATTGACAATATCTCGCAACTTGTATTTGACTTTTTTGTTTAACAGGTTGTATTTTTTCTATAATTTACCACTATTGGGAAGTAAGGTGGGTGTAACTCAATTGCATTAACTTTGTTTTTTTTGTTTATTACAAAGTAGGGGCTATCCAGATTTTTACCCAAAATTAGCATAATTTTATTTTTGAAAATGCTCTAAACAATAGCTTAGCTAGCATTAGTCTCTTGCAAACTTTTGTTGCGGATTTAAATTTAACACAAAGCCCAGCTAACTTTACAATGGGCATTGGTAACAAAAAAGGAATTATAGAACCTTTTTAAACCTCACATACTAAGGTATTAACATATTTGACATTAACTATCAAAACATCACTAATCTCATTAGTATCAAAAAAAGCTAAACATTAAACTAATTGGTTATCCCCTCTATCAGCTTGTGTTTTGCTACATTTGAAAGAACTTACTTTCTGCAAAAACTAAATACAATGACTATTTAGAGTGAATTATAAGTTAATACTTACAATTTATTAAAGCTTTTAGATAGTAATGAGTTTGAAATTATATAAAATAAATTAATAAAAATTATGTTAAAATTTTTGTTAAAGGAAAATTTAAAAATCCACAATAACAATTGTCCCGTATATAAATTAATTTTAACCCCTTAAATAATTTATAAAATGAAAAATTTAAAATTTTTATCAATTTTTTTATTCGCATTTATCTTCGTTGTATCTTGTGAAAAAAATGAAGTTAATGATCAAGAAAAACAATCAGAAACCTTAGAATTACCAATTCCAAATCATTCTAAGGACAATGCTAAAAAAAGTGCTGCAATCAGTGAAGATGTGTCTTTTGATGGCGTTTGGAAAATTACATACAGATGGCATCCTGAAAAACGTTGGATAAAAGATTCTGGAACATCTTTTGACTTTGTTTACAGAACTTTTCTAGGAGGAAATCATTGGACATTTAATAAAAATACTGTAAGCTGGGGTATGCCAGCTATTACAACAAAATGGGATTTTAATGTGAAAAATATTGGCAATGATGAGTTTTTACTTAGTGGATTTGGCGAATTTAAATATTCAATACAATCTGTTTGGAATGGTAAAGCATTAATTATTGGTGCATTAAATGAATATTCTATTGAATCTGGAGAATATTTTTTCTTTGAAAAACAATAACATAATATTAAACTAGATTTAATATTTAAAAAAATCCTTGATATCTAATATATCAAGGATTTTTTCTTTCTATACCATGAGAAATCAAATATCATAAAGAGATTTCTATCTATTATTTCATTAGTACCCTATTTTTAAAATTCGAAAAAGATACAGAGTCCTATGTTTTAGTTATAAAAACAAGTTACTCTTCCTACAATTTTATATTTGGTATTTGATTATATTCCGTCTCGCTGTACTCATAAGTATAACGTAATAAGGCTGTAGCATATATCTAAGAATTACGATTAATTTGTAATATTAGCTTTCAGGCAGCTTAATGAATACATAACATTTAATAATAGTTTGGCTAGTATTAACCTATTAGAAACCTTTATGGCCAATTCAAGTTTAACACAAAGCAAAGCTCGTTCTACAATGAAATAAATAATAGGTAATAAAAAGGGATTATAACGCCTTATAAACCTTAAATACTAGGCTATTGATGTGTTTCATATTTATTTCAAAAAGCATCATCAACCTCATGTTATTAAAATAAGCAAAATATTAAACTGACCAACAGTCCCTCTATCAGTTTGTGTTAATTTACGTTTGAAAGAGCTTACTTTCTGTGAAAAACTAAATAGGACGCCAATTAACAGTAGTTTATAAGTTAATGCTTACGCTCTATTAAAACCTTAATACAGCAATGAAAATCTACAGAAAGTATTTTTATTTACTATAAACAATATCGCTAAATAATTGGACATATTAATTAGAAAATTAAGTAGTAAAAAACTAATCAGTTTACGAAAAGGTTTTTCAAACGTTTAAATGGCAGGCCAAATGCAATCAATAGTTACAATTCTGTTCAATAAGCAGCGTGAAGAATTTTTGAAACTATTTCTCAAAAGCCATATAAAAACATCCTATGTAATAGTATCGCTTTTACAATCTAATCCTCTATTTTAGGAAGAAAACTTCCAAAGCATAAAACTAAATTCTTTACAACTATTTACAATTTAATCACTCCTAAACCAACCTGAGAAGATTAGCTATTTTTTTATAAAAATTTAGCATATTCACAAAATGAAACATTAAAGATTATAAAATTCCCAACATTAACAATAACTTAATATTGTATCTTTGCTACGCTTAAATAAATTCACTCAAAACAATGCCTAAAATAATTTATACTAAGACTGATGAAGCACCTGCTTTAGCAACGCAATCGTTCTTACCTATTGTTAAAGCTTTTACTAAAACTTCTGATATTTTTATAGAAACTAAAGATATTTCTTTAGCAAGTAGAATTATATCTGTTTTTCCAGATTTTTTAGAAGAATCGCAGCAAATTTCAGACGATTTAGCATTTCTAGGAGATTTAGCTAAAAGTCCAGAGGCTAACATTATTAAACTACCTAATATTAGCGCCTCAATTCCTCAGTTGAAAGAAGCTATAAAAGAGTTACAAAGCAAAGGATATAAATTACCAAACTATCCAGATGAACCTAAGAGTCATGCTGAAAGGGAAATTAAATCTAGATACGACAAAATTAAAGGTAGTGCCGTAAATCCAGTATTAAGAGAAGGAAACTCTGACCGTAGAGCTCCAAAAGCAATAAAAAATTACGCAAAAAAGAACCCACATTCTATGGGTGCTTGGTCTGCTGATTCTAAATCACATGTTGCTACTATGAGTAGTGGCGATTTTAAATCAAACGAAAAATCTCTAACCATTGCAAAAGCTACAGATGTTAGCATACAATTGATAAAGGAAGATGGCACTATTACTATCTTAAAAGAAAAAATAAGCTTATTAGATGGTGAAATCATAGATGCTACAGTATTAAGCAAAAAAGCATTATTAGCGTTCTTAGAAACACAAATTACAGCTGCTAAAGAACAAGATGTATTGTTCTCTTTACACATGAAAGCTACAATGATGAAGGTTTCTGATCCAATCATTTTTGGTCATGTTGTAAAAACATATTTTAAAGATGTTTTTACTAAACATGCAACTGTTCTTGAAGAAATTGGAGCAAATGCAAATAATGGTCTAGAAAGTATTTTAAATAAAATAAAACAACTTCCTGAAGCAAAAGCAACCGAAATTTTAACTGCTATAAAAGAAGCTATTACTAACGGACCATCCATAGCAATGGTAAATTCTGATAAAGGAGTTACCAACTTGCATATTCCTAGTGATGTAATTGTAGATGCATCCATGCCAGCAATGATTCGTAATTCTGGGAAAATGTGGAATTCAGAAGGAAAAGCCCAAGATACAAAAGCTGTTATTCCAGATAGTAGTTATGCTGGAATTTACCAGGCTACAATAGATTTTTGCAAGAAAAATGGTGCTTTTGACCCAACAACAATGGGAACTGTTCCCAATGTAGGTCTTATGGCACAAAAAGCCGAAGAATACGGTTCTCATGATAAAACTTTTGAAATAGAAGCTAACGGTGTTGTAAAAATCATAGATGCTTCTGGAGCTATATTAATAGAACATACTGTTGAACAAGGAGATATATGGAGAATGTGTCAAGTAAAAGATGCTCCTATCCAAGATTGGATTAAATTAGCAGTATCTAGAGCAAGAGCAACAAAAACACCAACTATATTCTGGCTAAATAAAGACAGAGCTCATGATGCTGAATTAATTAACAAAGTTAATACATACCTCCCTAATCACGATACCACTGATTTAGATATACAAATACTTTCCCCTATTGATGCTACATTATATACTTTAGCTAGATTAAAAAAAGGTGAAGACACAATTTCCGTATCTGGAAATGTATTACGCGATTATTTAACAGATTTATTTCCAATTTTAGAGGTAGGAACCAGTGCAAAAATGTTATCTATTGTACCATTAATGAATGGTGGTGGGTTATTTGAAACTGGTGCAGGTGGTTCTGCCCCAAAACACGTAGATCAATTCATAGAAGAAGGTCATTTACGTTGGGATTCTTTAGGAGAATTTTTAGCCCTTGGTGTTTCATTAGAACACTATGGAGAAAAGAATGGTAATGCAAAGGCATTAACTTTGGCAGAAGCACTAGATGATGCGACAGAAAAATTCTTAGATAATGATAGGTCTCCTTCTAGAAAAGTTGGAGAACCAGATAACAGAGCAAGTCATTTTTACTTATCTATGTATTGGGCAGAAGCCTTAGCTAAACAAGATAAAAATAAAGAACTGAAAGATATTTTCGCTAATGTAGCAAATGCCTTATTGGAAAATGAAACCAAAATCATACAAGAATTAAATGATGCACAAGGTAACACTCAAAACATTGACGGATATTACATACCAAACATAGAACTTGTTGCTAAAGCTATGAGACCTAGTAGTACTTTTAATAAGATACTAGATACTATTTAAAAAAAAATACGTAGAATATAAAGCAAACCATCACTAAAAGTGATGGTTTTTACTTTTAAATAATTGTTGACTTTCTATAGCTAGAAATTTTTATGTTTACATTTGCAAAAAAATTGCCTTTAATGAGAAATCATTTTTTGTATTTATTATTATTTCTATTTTTTATAAATATAAATGCTTTTGCACAACAAAAATATACCTTAAACGGAATCGTCTCCGAAAAATCCAGTAATGAAACCCTTATTGGCGTAACAGTTGTCATTTCTCAATTAAATATTGGTGTTACAACAAATGAATATGGATTTTACTCTATAACTCTACCAGAAGGCTCCTATGAAATTCTAATAAATTATATAGGTTTTAAAGAAGTATCCAAAAAAGTAACTCTAAGCCAAAATCAAAAATTAAATATTGAATTAACAGAACAGGCACAGCAATTAGATGAAGTTATTGTTACAAGTGATATAGAAAAGCTTCAAATAAGAAAGCCCCAAATGAGTGTAAATACACTAACAGCTAGTAGCATAAAAAAAATCCCTACGGTATTAGGAGAAGCTGATGTTATAAAATCAATTTTATTATTACCTGGTGTAACCAGTGCCGGAGAAGGGGCTTCTGGTTTTAATGTTAGAGGTGGTGCTGCAGATCAAAATTTAATCTTATTAGATGAAGCTACTATTTTTAACTCTTCTCACCTATTTGGTTTTTTCTCTGTATTTAATCCAGATGCAATAAAAGATGTAAAATTATACAAAGGTGGTATTCCTGCTAGATATGGAGGAAGGTTATCTTCTGTTTTAGATATTTATCAAAAAGAAGGAAATAGTAAAAATTTTAAAGCTAACGGTGGTATTGGCTTTGTTGCAAGTAGACTACTTTTAGAAGGTCCAATAAAAAAAGATAAAGCCGCATTTTTATTTGGAGGAAGAAGTTCTTATGCTCATTTATTCTTACCGCTTTTAAATAACAATAACAAAGCATATTTTTATGATATAAACACAAAATTAAATTATAGAATTAATGGTAACAACAATCTATATTTATCTGGCTACTTTGGTAGAGATGTTTTTAGTATCTCAGATATATTTGTAAACACCTATGGGAATTCTGTAGTAAACCTAAGATGGAATCATTTGTTTTCAGACAAGTTGTTTAGCAATTTATCCTTAATATATTCGGATTATTTCTATGGATTAGAATTGAACTTTGTTGGCTTTAAGTGGAAATCTAGCATCCAAAATTTTAACCTTAAATACGATTTTAAAAATTACATTTCAGACAGTTTTCAATTAAATTATGGATTAAGTAATACATACTACAAATTTAATCCTGGAGAAATAGTCCCAAACAGAGAAGATTCAGGTATATTACCAGCAAAACTCATAGATAAATATGCAAATGAATTTGCTGCATATGTTGATGTAGAACACAAAATTTCAAAAAAACTAACACTGCAATATGGTTTAAGATGGAGCTCTTTTATTAGACTAGGACAAGATGAATTAAATATATATCAAAATAATATTCCACTACTGTTTAATAAGAAATTTCAAATTTATGAAGCAGCAAAACCCATCAGAACTCAAAATTTTAAAAAAAGCGAGCAATTAGACAATTTCAATAACATTGAACCTAGAGTTGCTTTATCCTATGTTTTGAATGAAGAAAGTGCTATAAAAGCTAGCTACAATCGCATGGTACAATACCTTCACCTATTATCCAACACCAACTCTCCTACTCCTTTAGATGTATGGGCACCAAGTGGTAAATACATAAAACCACAAGAGTTAGACCAATATGCAGTTGGGTATTATAAAAACTTTAAAAACAATACCTACTCCATAGAAACCGAAGCCTACTATAAAAATATTAGTAATAGAATAGACTATATAAATGGATCAAACCTAATTGCTAATAATGCCATAGAACAAGTTATTTTAAATGGTGAAGCTAGATCTTATGGTTTTGAATTTTTGGTTAGAAAAAACGAAGGAAAACTTAAAGGATGGCTAGCCTATACCTTATCAAAATCCGAACAAAGAACAATAGGACGAAATAGTAATGAACCTGGAATTAACAATGGTAAGTGGTATCAAACACCTTTTGACAAAACACATGACATTGCACTGAATATGACTTATGATGTTTCAAAAAAATGGAGTTTTAACAGTAATTTCATTTTCCAAACAGGGCAGCCTACAAACTACCCTATTGGGCAGTTTGAATTTAAAAATTTATCTATTCCGATTTATGGAGAACGTAATTTACAAAGGCTCCCAGCATACCATCGCATAGATATTTCCGCTACACTTACTCCTAAAAAGAATAAAAAGCGTAAATGGAAAAATGAATGGGTTTTTAGCATTTATAATCTTTACAGCAGAAAAAATGCAGCCTCAATTAATTTTCGACAAAATAAGGATACTAGAAAAAATGAAGCTCTAAGTACTTCTATTTTTGGCATAGTACCTTCTATAACTTATAATTTTGAACTCTAAAATTATGCGAAAAATATTTTTATACTACATTGCATCTTTTTTACTAACTAGTTGCCAGGAAGTTGTAGAAATAGATTTACCCACAGCTGAACCTAGATTAGTTATAGATGCAAATTTTAACATATTTTTAAATGAGCCATCACTTAACATTAATAATTTCATAAAACTAACACTTACCGCTCCTTTTTTTGCAGAAGAAGTTCCTGTTGTTAACAATGCTACCGTTTTTATAACTGATATAGATAATGGCACTATTTTTAATTTTGAGGAATTAAACGATAGTGGAATTTATATTCCTCAAAACCAAGACATGATTACTGATTTAGAGTTTGATACCACCTTTGAACTTACCGTTATCCACACTAATGAAACATACGTTGCCACAGCAAAATTTATTCCATCTGTTCCTATAGATTCTATTGAGATAGGTGATACTGTTTTATTTGATGAGAATGAAACAGAGCTTATTATATCCTTTACAGATGACGCTACCAGGAATGATTTTTACCTTTTTAACTTAGATTTTGGTCTTTTTCTAACCACTGAAGATGAATTTTACCAAGGAGAAGAATTTGTTTTTTCTTATTTTTATGAAAATCTATCTGATGGACAAGATATTGATTTTACCCTTAGCGGAGTAGATAAACAATTTCATAGTTACCTAACACTTTTAATAGAGCAAAACGGACAAAATGGTGGTGGCCCTTTTCAATCTACACCCGCTACTCTAATAGGAAATATTGTAAATATAACAAACCCTGACAACTATCCTTTAGGATATTTTAGCATTTCTGAAGCCAATAGTTTTAGCATAACTATTGAATAAAATTTATATTTGTATAGGTATCGCTAATATTAGTAATGACATTAATTATATATTATTGGTAAATCAAATCCAATATATGTCAATATCTTAGATGTGACTTTCCATTTTTATCGTTTTCCGACAGCTATTTGGTCAGTTTCTCTATTTTGATTTATTAAATTGGTTATATTCTTTTCGTAATTACCATAAAAATCCTCAATATTGTCCGATGTAATTAATTCAACTTCAAGGTCTCGATTACGAAATTTCATTAATTCTATTATTAAAAATGGTGATAATACCAGATTTTTAAACATTCTGAATATCATATAATAGCTTTTTTCCAGCTCCTTTTCCTATATAAATATCGCATTTAGCACCATTATAAAACATATGTATTCGCGATTTTGATAATATTTTTGCTAACGTTTAGGCTATAATTATACCATTTAAACTTTGAAAACGTTAGAAAAAGCCTTGACATAGAATTGATAACCTGTTATTGATTTAATTATTTCATTTTCAGCATTTTGTAATAGTTGTTCTATTTTGTTTTCTAAATC
>Ga0114952_1003931_pt1 | contig 10319 bp, 8 predicted proteins | sample SidtaG_2_FD_87303 | JGI IMG/M metagenome (GOLD analysis project Ga0114952, IMG submission 87303) | Marine algal microbial communities from Sidmouth, United Kingdom - Sidmouth_Asex2 metaG | ecosystem: Host-associated > Algae > Red algae > Unclassified | place: Sidmouth, United Kingdom | collected... | reverse complement strand
ATTTGACGAAAATCCAACATGAGCGTAGCGAACTGCGCTGGCTTGTATAAGATACAAAGGTATAGCCTAGGGCAAAAAGTGATTTAGCTGCGCTGATTTACAATTCATATTTAATTATTACTTCGGACTTAACTTATTTTAAAACAAAATGTTAGGCGTTGAATTTTATGCTTCAAGTAGCCTTAATATTGAATAATGGGTAAGGATAGAAGCGTAAGTGGACTTGTTCAGAAATTTTCAGAAAAAATCAAAAAAGAGAAAATTACTTTTACTTAAAAAAACTTTTTTTTGCTTAAATTTTTCATGTGTATTTTATTGATTTGCTTCTTGTTGTATTAGGCATATAAATCGTAGAAGAACCAAACTAAAAAGAAGAAGGTAAGTAGGAAACTTTGAACAAAAAAAAAAAGACAAAATTTAGTTTGGATAAATTGCCTTACCTATTTATAAATCGAGGGTGTAAACTGTTTAAAGCACATTTTTTTTGAAAAAAAAACAGAATTTTTTTTCAAAAAGTGTAACCTTTATATAAAATAGTGTTATACTTACGAAAGTTTTTGGAAAGTGATGTTTTGTCATCTTGATTGAAACACCATCCGAATTCTTTCTAGAGACCCTTTATTTTATATTTTATATAACCTTTTTAAACTTTTTTAAATCATGAGTTTCATACATTCTTCAACGTTTGCTTATGTAAAGAATCTTATCATCGGTGTGGGTGCAGCAGTTGTACTTGTCGGTGCACTTTTTAAGATTCAAAGTTGGCCTTTTGCATCAGAGATGTTAACAGTAGGTCTAATTACAGAGGCATGCCTATTTTTAATGCTAGGAGTATTACCTCCACACAAAGATTACTACTGGGAGCAATTGTACCCAGGTTTGGACAAAGCAGGTATGGATATCAGCGATCAAGCTGGTGGATCTGGTGGATCATCTGCAAATCCAGAAGCTTTAATCGAGGCAATGAACGGAATGAAAACAGCTGTTACGCCGTTGGAATCTCAACAAAGCCAAATGGTAACTGAATTACAAACTATGTCTAAAACAATGAAAAGCTTGGATATCTTTGCTGGTCTTGATTTTGACGATGTAGGTAAATTAACTAAAGAGACTGGTAAATTTGTATCTGTTCTTTCTAATGCTATCCAAAATGTTGCTGATTCTGCGGAAGATGTAAATGTTTATAGAGAAGAGCTTAAGAAATTAAATGGTAACTTATCTAGCATGAACAAAGTATACGGTGGTATGCTTACAGCTATGAAAGGATAATATCTTTCTTTTTTAAGAGGCAAAAAACCTGTAACTTTAAATTGTTTGAGCGTTATACGAATAGTTGATTTCAGTTTGGGAACACTTAAACGAAATTAAAGGAAGCAGAAGAAAAAATATTTTTTAGACAAAAAAAAAAGAAGCATGTCAATTCCTAAGGAACCAAGACAGCTGATGATTAACCTGATGTATCTGGTTTTGACAGCTATGTTAGCGTTAAACGTATCAGCTGAAATCATAAATGCGTTTTTTATGCTCGATAAGGGGATAAAGAAAAATAATGAAATTGTAGAAGCATCTGTAGTAGGCGTTATCGCTAGTATGGAAGAAACTGCAAAAACAAAAACACAATACCAACCATTAGTAGAAAAAGCAAAAGAAGCTAAGAATATTACTGTTGGATTTAATACTTTCGTTACTGGTTTGAGAGAGCGTATGGTAGAAGAATCTGGTGGAGCTTATACTGCTGAAGAAGCTAATGATCAAGGTCATCCTGAATTAGCAGGTAAGCCTAGAGGTAAGAAAGATAAAGATACTCCACAACGTATCTTTGTATCTGGAGACTATGGTGGACAAGGTAAAAAAGATCCTCAAGGTCCAATCCTTGCTGAAGAAATTAAAAAGCTAAAGAAATCTTATGTTGATTTTGTTGGCGGTCTTTGGGATAATGGTGGAATTAAAGGAACTGTTTTTGCTGATCCAAAGAAGAAGGAAGAAGTTTTAGCACGTTTGGAGTCAGAAATGACTTTGGTAGCAGATGAAAAGTATGATCCAGCAGGTCACGAAGGTAAATCATGGGAAGACTTTACTTTTGGACATATGCCTGTAGCTGCGATTTATCCAATGTTGCGTAAGTTCCAAAATGACGCTAGAACATCTGAGGCTGCTGTGATTAACTTCTTGGCAAGTCAAATGGGAAAAATGGAGTTAACTTATGATAAGTTTGACGTATTTTCTCAATCTTCTAAGCCTTACATTTTGTTAGGAGAAAAATACGAATCAGAAATCGCATTGGGAGCTTATTCTTCTCAAGCTGACTTCTCTGTATCTGTAGGTGGTTCTAGATTAAATGTAGTAGATGGTAAAGCTAAATACTCAGCTTCTGGATCTAGTGTAGGTGAGAAGAAGTATACGGCTACTATTTCTGTAAAAAATCCTCAAACAGGAGAAACAGAAACTTTTAAGAAAGAATTTTCTTACGAAGTAGGTCAACCTTCTGTTAACGTTGCTGCTGACAAAATGAATGTATTCTATGTTGGTGTTGACAATCCTGTAACAGTTGCTGCTGCTGGTATTACTACTTCAGCTATGAAGGTTACAATGTCTGGTGGTACTTTAAAATCTAAAGGCAAAACTAGTTATATTGCAACTGCTAAAAAGCCAGGTGAAGCTACTATTACTGTAACAGATACTAAAAATGGTAAGAAATTTCCATTTAAATTCCGTATTAAACGTATTCCAGATCCTATCGTAAAATTAGGTAAGAAAGTGGATGGTTTGATGGGTTCTGGTGAGTTCAAAGCTCAACCAGGTCTAGCAGCATGGTTAGAAAACTTTGATTTTGATGCTAGATGTAAAGTACAATCTTTTACAATGTACTACACACGTAAACGTCAAGATGCAGTAGAATTGAAAGGAAAAGGAGGACGTTTCTCTGGTCAAATTTCTTCAGCTGTTAAACAAGCAAAACCAGGTGATCAATATGCATTTACAGATGTAAAAGCTAGATGTCCAGGTGATAGTGCTGGTCGTCGTGTGAACGGTTTGACTTTCAAAATTAGATAATTTCAAATTTTTTTGAGATTGATAAAATACAAGTTGGTTGTTTTGCGTTATACTAACGTAAGCAACCAACTTTTTGTAATTTTATTATTCGGTAATACTCAAAACGATTAAACTAATGAATGTGAATCATAAATTTTTACGATTCTTTGTCTTAGGACTAGTTCTAACAGTAATAACGCCTACTTTTGTTTGGGCTCAACCTGACAACAATCCTAATGTAACAGAATCTGGTAACACAGATCAAGTTACCCCAAGAGACAATTTCTACGACAGATATTTGTATACAGAGAAGCAAGTTATTCCTTATGACTTCATCCATGAAAAAGATGTGTTTTGGGAAAGAAGAATTTGGCGTCTAATAGATATTCGTGAGAAAATGAATCATCCTTTTAAAAATGAAAAGGAACCGTTTATTAATATCCTTCTTGAACACGCTAAGGCTGGAGACATCACACTGTATCACACTTTTGATGATGAGTTCACTCAAGCAATGACACAAGAAGAAATGCAGAATCTTGGTAGTTCAGTAGATACAATTATCACGTTTGATCCTGAAACATTTGAAGAGATTGTTCAAGTAGTTGTAAATGACTTGAATCCAGAAGATATTAAGAAATATCGTATCAAAGAGGTATATTTCTTTGATGAAGAAACGTCAACTCTAGATGTACGTATTTTAGGATTGGCTCCTATTATTGACCGTGTTGATAATAATGGTAACTTCTTAAATTCAGGACCAATGTTCTGGTCTTATTACCCTGAGTTGCGTGATATTTTGGCTCGACATGAGGCATTTAACCCTCATAATGATGCTGCACGTATGAGCTGGGAAGATATTTTCGAAGCAAGATTATTTGCTTCTTATATTATTAAAGAATCTAATGTTTATGACCGAAGAATTAAAGATTATAAAACAAATCCAATGGATATGTTATTAGAATCTGATAAGCTTAAGGAACAAATTTTCCATTTTGAGCATGATCTTTGGTCTTATTAAAAACATAATGAATATGTTCTAAGGAGCGTATCTCTATGAAAATTGCCAATCTGTATAACAGGTTGGCAATTTTTTTTTGTCTAATTGTGAAATTATTTTTCTAGAACCTGTAACCTTTTGTTCTTATAGAGTTATGTTAACATGCAAGACTAGAAAAGGAATCCTTGAAAGGAACAAATTCATATTGGAACGCCCTACTGTTGTAATATAATTTATTCAAATAAAGAACGTCATTTTCTAGCTTGTAAAAAAAGCAATAGTACGCATCTACAAGAGGTAGGTGTAAGAAAGAATTGAAGCTGGATGTTTAACAGTCCTTCAATTCTATACAAAGAGAGATTTAGCTGTCAGAGGTCAATTTATTTATTACAAAAAAAATAAGACTATGTCAATACCTAAAGAACCGAGACAGTTAATGATTAACCTAATGTATTTGGTGTTAACTGCAATGCTAGCCTTGAATGTTTCTGCTGAAATTATTAATGCTTTTTTTGCTTTGGATAAAGGCAATCAGCATTCTATGAATATCGTTAATGATCAATTAGATGCAACGACTAGAGGTTTAGAAAAGTTGTTAGCAGATGAATCAAAACAGAACTTTAAACCCATTGTGCCTGCGGTAAAGGATATTCGAAGCACAACAAAAGCCCTTATCGCTTATATTGATGAAATCAGAAATGAATTAATTGATGAAGGAGGAAATATAAATGGACAAAAAGATGATGGAGATTTTATAGAGAGCCATGGTGAAATGGTTCCTAAAGGCAAAAAAAATAAAGACGTCACTACTCGAATTTTGGTAGATGGAGGAAAGGGAGATGAGTTGGAGCAGAAAATTACAACAACCAAACAGCATTTATTAGAGTTATACACTAAGTTATTAAGAGAAAATGGAAAAGCATTTGATCTGAAAGAGGAAGAAATTGAAACTAAAATCAAAGGTTTAGAAAAAAATATTACTTTGAATGTTGATGATGAATGGACACATAGTGATAAAAAAAGCTGGGCAGATTTTAAATTTAGACAAATGCCCTTGGCAGCAGTGTTGCCTTTGTTGAGCCAGATTCAGTCAAATGCAAGAAGTGCAGAAGCAACGATGGTCAATGATTTGACAGCTGTTGCAGGTGGAAGAACGATTGTAATTGATCAATTCTTTCCTGTGATTAATGCGGAGAAATCTTATGTTATTAAAGGAGAGCCTTTTAAAGCTGAAATTTCATTAGGCTCTTACAGTTCTCAGTTAGATCCTGCCAATATTCAGTTGACTGTCAATGGTGCTCCTTTGAGAATTGGAACAGATGGAAAAGCGATCTTAACGCAAAATACATCTTCTGCAGGTAGCAAAAAGTTAACTTTAGGTTGTAAAGTAACAAATCCTTTGACAGGAGAAGTAAAAACAGGAACAAGTGTTTTTGAATATGAAGTAGGAATGCGTTCTGCTACAGTAGCAGCAGATATGATGAATGTTTTTTATGTTGGAGTTGATAATCCAATCACTTTGTCGGCAGCAGGAGTGCCTTCGGCTCAACTAAAAGTAACAAGTAATGGAGTTACGATGACAGGCTCTGGTGCGAAACGTGTTGTTAGAGCTACACGAGCTGGAACGGCAACAATTAGCTTAACTGGTGGCGGTTTGGCAAAAACAGACTTTAAATTTAGAGTAAAGCGTATTCCTGATCCTGTTGTAAAATGTGCAGGAAGAATGGATGGAGCTATAAAATCAGGAACGTTTAGAGCTCAATTGGGTTTAATTCCTGAGCTAGAGAACTTTGATTTTGGAGCACGATGTAATATTCAAAGTTATACCTTGTATTATACTCCAAAAGGTAAAGATCCTTATGAAATAAGAGGTAAAGGAAATAAATTTTCTGGGCAAGTTCTTAACGTTGTTAAACAAGCTAAACCTAATGATACGTATATGTTTACAGAAGTGAAAGCAAAATGTCCAGGCGATACTGTTGCCCGTCGTGTAAATGGATTGTCTTTTAAAATTCGCTAAGGCATTTAATTATTCCAATAGGGTATGTCTCAACGAAGTATTGTATAGACTACCCGTCCTTTAAATAATGAATCGAGAGAAGGTCATGCTGTTTTTTAAACAGCATAGACCTCTTCTTGCCCAAAACAAAAAATTATGATGATTATAAAAAAAATAATATTACTATCCTTGGTAGTATTGAGTACAGTTTTGATGTCTAGCACAAGTTCGACTCATACTGCTCATCCAGATTATAACAAAACGGGTAATATTACAGCAGCAGAATTCAAAGCACAATTAGGTCTAATTGCTTGGTTAGATAATTTTGATTTTGATGCAAAATGTACAGTTGACTCTTATACCTTATATTATACTGCTAGAAGAAAAGATCCAGTAATGTTAAATGCTAAGGGAGGGAAATTCAAGGGGATGATGAATAAAGTGATTAAGCAGGCAGCTTCTGGTGACCAATATACCTTTACAAATGTAAAAGTGAAATGTCCAGGAGATGTAGTTGGACGCCCAGCGAATAGTTTGTATTTCAAAATTAGATAAAAACACGCTTAATTATGGATACCATAAAAACAATCAGCATTACTACCTTCTTTGTAGTCTTGTTGGCAAGTAATATAGGAGTTGTTATTGAAAGCCTTTTGGTTATTTTTCCACCCAGTTCGAGTTATAATTTTACTGGAAATACAACTAAAAAAACAGCTGACTTAGATATTGGAACATTGGCTGTAGCAGCAGATAAAATGAATGTATTTTACATTGGCGTAGATAATCCCATAACTATAGCTGCTTCTGGGATAGATAGTAAGAATTTGTCACTGGCGATAGAAGGGGGAACTGTTCAAGGCAATGGAGGGCGTTATGTTGTCTCTTGTAATAAACCTGGAAAAGTAGACTTGATAGTTACAAATAGAAGTACAGGAAAATCTAAAACGGTTAACTTTAGAGTAAAGAGAATACCAGACCCTATCATTCGATTAGGAAAAAAAATAGATGGTTTAATGGGGTCTGGTGAGTTTAGAGCACAGCCTGGCTTGACCGCAAATTTAGATAATTTTGATATGGATCTAAGTTGTAAAATACAATCTTATAAATTATATTATGTTTGTAATCGTTGCGACCCAATCGAATTAGAAGGATCAGGTGGACGGTTTACAGGGGCAACCTTAGATGCCATTCGTAGAGCAAAACCTGGTGATCAATATGCCTTTACAGATGTGAGAGTACGTTGTCCTGGAGATGTGGCAGGAAGAAAAGTGAATGGTTTGTCTTTTAAGATTAGATAATGATCTCTTGTTTTCTAATAAAGAAATGCATAACTTAAATCATTGATTTTTAAGTTTTGCATTTTTATATCTACCTCAAAGCTTTGAGAATTATTTATTGATTCCAAAGTTTACAATAAGCATTCTCTGGATCATATCGTTCTTGTTGAAGAGTAGGGTTAAAAACTTTATTTCTAGTATTATTACCAACACCAGCCACATACATCCAATTGCACCAGTTTAGCGAGATATTATAATCAATCAAGTGCTTTTCAAAAAAGGTAGCTCCCCAACGCCAATCTATCTTCAGATGATGAACGAGATAACTGGCTACATTCTGACGTCCACGATTGCTCATATAACCAGTAGCAACTAACTCTTTCATGTTGGCGTTGATAAATGGGTGTTCTGTATTTCCTGTACACCATTGCTCAAATTTTTGGATGCTATTGGTATAGTTTTTAGATCCATTATTTCGAATGCCTTGAGTGGCATAAACCTTTGTATGTGCTTGTAGGGCAACCAACATAAAGTATTCTCGCCAGAGTAATTCAAACAATAACCAATAGGTGCTATCATTTTTTTCGACTTGCGTTTCAAAGCTTTTGATAGCGTAATAGACTTGTACAGGAGATAGATTTCCTAAGGCTAAATAGGCAGAAAGCTTAGAAGAATAGTTTTCTCCAATTAGCTCGTTTCTAGTTTCTTTATAATCTAAAATGGCTTTAGATTCCCAAAGGTAATAGTTTAACCGTTCATGTGCAGCCGTTTCTCCACCTGTAAATGGATAAGCAGAATTTGCATGTTTGGCGTGTTTGATTCGTTCAAATGTATCTGTAAAACGATGTATATCCTTAAACTTTTTTAGCAAAGGTTTTTGAGTCAAATCCCGAACATCAAGGTTTGCTTCTACCTCTTTTCGAAAAGGAGTAAAGACTTTTGGCAATTCAGTAAATGGCAATTCGTCCATTGCTACTAAATTATCATCCTCGCAAGTGAAGACAGCCGTTAATTCACAGAGTGCTCCCAAGAGATTGCCTTCATAAACACCTCTAGGGTACGAAGTGACGGTATGTTCAATTTCGTAAGTTTTGCAAATTTCTTTAAGTTTAGGAATCAAGTTTTTATCATCCTTTAATAAAATCAAATCAATCTTTTCTTTTGCTAGGTTAGCTTTTAAATCCAAAGCTGCTTCTAGCAAAAATTGGCGCCTAAATTTGCCCATTTCTTGACCAATTTCATTTACATGTGTATTTGCTTTTCCTGGAATGACAAGTACAGGAACTACGTTCCAAAAATGGAAGTAGGCATAATACAAAGATGGATTATCTTGTATACGTAAGTTGTTTTGAAAGAGGTATAGACAAGTATTTAGATTACAGTTGTTCAATGTGATTCAAATATTTATAAGCTTGTTGTGATCAATACTTCGTTTATTATTAAAAAATAAAAAATTCATGAAGTATTATGTAATATAACATTTTGCTCTTTAGAGCTAAATTTTCCCCAGATGTGGTACACCATCCTCCTACTAGGAAATTCTGTATGTTGGTAAATAAAATTCAACTATAAGCTTTATCTACTTATGAGGAATTAATGCCCGATAATAGACAAAAGTTACCAGTAATCATCAATCATTAGTATCATGTGTCTAAGCACAATCCAGCGATTGTTGAATAGGTCTTTATAGACCATTTATTTATATTTTAATAAGCAGAGTATTACTCTCCAGTAAATTTTCTGTATAAATGCTTATTAGGCTATAATTTGATAGATAAAACCTTCTGTATGAGTAATATCGACCTGTTTTTATTTTTTGTAAATTTGTTCTACTGCTACTATAACCCCCTTTGGGCTAATAAGTTTAATATTTAACAAAAAAGATAGCCTACGAGGATATAAACTACAATATTCTTGATGCATAGCATCTTGATACAAATTAAAATAAGATGACATTTGCGCTAGAGTTGCCTAAAACTAGCTACAAGGTAGTGTAAGAAACCCTATTATTTGTTTATCGTTTAGATACTTTATTATTTGAAATAGATCGTTGACGAGTACATTTAAATCGCCCTTCTTCAAAATTTCTCTTATTACTGTGCTTAGTTTTTCTACCAGAGACCCGCTTGCGCCACATTCTAAAACTAGAAGGTTTCATCTGTTGCCGCATCAAGTCAATTACTTGACGTTCGGACAAACCAAATTGAAACTCAATTGCATCAAAGGTAGTTCGGTCTTCCCAAGCCATTTCAATAATTCTATCTATTTCTCGAACACTAAGTTCGACTAGTTTTTTTTCTTGGAATTGCATGTATTTTTAATATTCTTTTAGTTTCTTCTTTAACAATTGGATCTTTTCTCAAAGACCAAAATAAATCCCTAGCCCGTTTTCCTGTTTGAACAGTATCAACAATTGGTGCTGGATAATGCTTCCCAATTTCAAAGCCAATCCTCAAGGCTTCTAGAGGAGGTGTTGTCCAAGGGGTATGAATGTACTCTTTAGGTATTTGTTTTAATTCTGAAACCCACTGTTTTATAAAAAAACCTTTCTCGTCATGTTCCAACGATTGTTTTAAGGGGTTATAAACCCTAACGGTATTAATCCCTGTAATGCTTGCTTGCATTTGAATTTGTGGAAAATGAATGCCTGGTTCAAAGTCCAAAAATAAAGCACCTAGGTGTTCTGCGGCAATGCGCCAATCTTGCAATAGATGTTGCGTAAAAAAAGAAACTAACATTGCTCGCATTCTAAAATTAATATAACCTGTCTGGATTAAGCAACGCATACAAGCATCGACTAAAGGATAACCTGTCTGTCCTTCTTTCCAACGCTGAATATAAGAGGCATTGTCTACGGTTTTTAAAGAAATATAACCTTGATTCAAAGGCTGTACTTCCATACTCACTTCATCTTCAAATTTTTGAATAAAATGACTTCGCCAAGTTAAGCGATCTATAAAACCAGACAATAATTTACCTTTGGAATGCCTTTTTTGTGCTGCTTTTGTTTCTT
>Ga0114952_1003930_pt1 | contig 10320 bp, 5 predicted proteins | sample SidtaG_2_FD_87303 | JGI IMG/M metagenome (GOLD analysis project Ga0114952, IMG submission 87303) | Marine algal microbial communities from Sidmouth, United Kingdom - Sidmouth_Asex2 metaG | ecosystem: Host-associated > Algae > Red algae > Unclassified | place: Sidmouth, United Kingdom | collected... | reverse complement strand
TCCGTTTTTAAGCCCAATTTTATAATGGTTTTGTCGCGGATCGTGGCCAAATCTTCTTTTAGCGTGCTGGCTGTGATGCCTAAATCCGAGGCTTGTTGATCAAAACTTTGCAAGGGAGAATTTATATATTTTCGTAAGTTCAACAAACGGCTTTCCGTTAGGCCCGACAGTAGAAGGAACATTTTCTTCAAACGCAACTCATCAAATACTCCGGATCGATATAACCAGGCCAGAGCGAAAGGAAATGACGCCAACTCAATCTTAATGTGATCAAATGACACCCAGTCTACATTATTTTCATCCCCCAAATAATCGAAGGATAAAAATGTGCTTTCATGGCCGGGGTTTAAAAAGCCAACCGACATGGCCTGATGAATCCCAAATTTCAGGCAGTGATTGACGAAGAATGGATATTCCACAAGCCGCTCTGCTCGCACAATATGCGTGTAATTTAAGGCCCGGCCGGGGTTCGCATACACCAGAGGCGATAATGTATCCAAATGTGCATTTTCCAAATAGCTCTTCAAACAGTCATCCGGCAAATTCCAAAGAACAGTCGCAATGTCTAAAATATCTCCATTTTCCGATAATTTAGTCTGACTTATTGTGCAGAATTCATAGGTAAAACCCGGAAAAATATCCTCAATGACGCGGTTTTGAAAGGCTGAGAAAGCAACATTGCCAGCTTGTGTCACAGGCGTGACTTTTGCCTCTTGGAAGATTTCCTCCAAGGATTCAGGCGCGAGCAATTTTTTAATTGCGCGCTTGTGTTGAAGGGTGGCCCTGCTCATCAATGTACCTATATTTGGGTGATAAATCACAGTTTATCCCGGATTATCGATACGCACCCACATACAAATTCGGACGCGACCCTTCGCATAAAAAGGTTAGTATAGGAAGCAGATTTAACTGAAAGGTTCGCGGGTCTGGTGGGCGATACTGGGATTGAACCAGTGACCCCTACAATGTCAATGTAGTGCTCTCCCGCTGAGCTAATCGCCCGTCCAGACCTGAACGATGAAGCGGGCGTTAAACACGTCCGCGTTCGGGAAACGGCGCTATACGCAAGGCGCTTCGGACTGGCAAGCCCTAAAACGGGCGCAACAGCAGCGCGCTTAGGTGGGTTTAAGCTGCGATGAGGCGGTCAACTTCTTCGACGAGTTGGCGCAAATGCACCGGCTTGGATAAAACCGTCTGGTTGCTCGCATCCTGATCGCTCATCGCGACGGCTGCAAAGCCTGTGATAAACATGATTTTTATGCCGGGAGACAGTGTTTCCGCTTGTTTCGCGAGCTCAATACCGTCGATTCCGGGCATCATGATGTCCGTAAGCAGCATATCGAATGCGCCGTCAGCGAATTTTAAAGCGCGCAGGGCACGTTCGCCATCTGCGCAAGCGATGACATGATGACCGGCTTTTTCGAGCGCTTTTTCAAAGAAACGGCGCATTCCGTCATCATCTTCTGCATATAAAATCGTCGCCATGGCCTGCCATCCCGTCATGTTTCAATATCGTATCGGCGGATCATCATGCAATGAACCGGCCAACATGCAGTTTTATTAAGCCCGTAAACTTAAATTTGTCTGAGGACGCGCCCGATTTTGCCGTCTATAGATCGAAAAACATGCGGTTTAGAAATAAAGCCAAACCCGAGACCCTGACTGCCTTTGGCGAGGGACATGAGGTTATACAGCCCCCCGAGTGGCGAGCCGGGGTCGTTTTCGCGTCGCCGCATTCGGGAGCCATATATCCTCCCGGTTTGCTGGCACGCTCAAATCTCTCCGCGCATCAGCTTCGCCGAAATGAAGACATCTTTATTGACCACCTATTTCAAAGCGCCGTCACGGCGGGCGCGCCCTTCATTCGAGCCTTGTTTCCTCGAGTCATTGTGGACGTCAACCGCGCTGAATACGAACTCCCGCCGCAATGGCATGCCTTGATTGACAATTCTGGATATCAGCAGCCCACACCCCGGGCCGCGGCCGGCTTAGGCGTAGTCCCGACCTATCTATCGGAAAAACTGCCCATTTATACCCGCCTTCCTGATATCAAGGATGTCGGCAAAAGATTGACGCGTCTCTATCACCCTTATCATGCCGCTCTAACAGGATTGCTGGAGACATCGGTCAGTCGATTTGGGCGAGCTCTCCTTGTCGATTGCCATTCCATGCCTGGATTTGCGCCCATGGGATCGCGCCGACCGGATATAATTTTGGGTGATCGTTTTGGCACTTCGTGTCACCCTGACACGCTGGCCTTATTTCGCCAACTTTTCGCGCAAGCGGGATATAGTGTCGGTGTGAACTATCCTTATGCGGGCGGATATACGACTAGCCATTACGGCAAGCCTGATGAAGGTGTTGAGGCCATTCAAATTGAAGTAAACCGCGATCTTTACGTGAATCCGGTAACGCTCTCGCCAAAGTCAGGTTATGTGCAGCTAACCGAAGACTTACGCCAGATTACATATGACATTGTCGCATCGGCTATGCCGCAGGCTCTGGCTGCGCAATAAGTTCCACGTGAAACTTTTGGGAATTTCCCGCATCAGGCGAAAATTTGGCACGTTACTTGCTCTCCTCATAAGCGAATAAACCTTCAGCTTTGGGGATTCCCTTATGACCAGTGATATTGACCTCCACGTGGGCAAACGCCTGCGCCGCCGCCGTCGTCTTTTGGGCCAGACCCAACAAACCCTTGCTGAAGAAGTCGGTATCCGATTTCAGCAAATCCAAAAATATGAATGCGGCGCGAACCGGGTCTCTGCTGCGCGGCTTTTTGAGCTTTCTGAAGCTCTATCTGTCCCCATCCAATATTTTTATGAAGGTCTGGGGTCGCATGATCCACTTTCAGAGAATGAACCCGCAGACACGATTGCCCCCGACGTGCTGTCCCGCAAAGAGACAATGGACCTGGTCAGGGCTTATTACGCGATGGATGATGCCCCGCGGAAACATTTATTGGACCTCGCAAAATCGCTGGAACTGGCGAACAAACCGAAATTACGCCTCGTGTCCCAATAGCGCGTTTGCGCAATAGACAGCTCTAGCACTGGCTGGTAGCTGCGCAAGCATGACTTTATCTTCTGAAATCCAAAAACGTCTCGATCACCTCGACGCTTTGTCGCGCATTGCGCGCGGCATTACGCTTCCTTTATTTGCAAGCCCAAAAGGGGTTGAAAACAAAGCGGAAGGCGGGGCCTATGATCCGGTCACCCAAGCCGACATTGACGCCGAGGATGCACTACGAGCGTCTATTAGAGAGACATTTCCCGAAGACTCTATTGAGGGCGAGGAGCGCCCGGACCACGTCGGAACCAATGATTTTTCTTGGACGCTTGACCCGATTGACGGGACGCGCGCCTTCGTTGCGGGTGTTCCCGTTTGGAGCACGCTAATCGCGCTGTCCCACGCCAATAAACCCTTGCTCGGCATGATCGACCTGCCCGCCCTTGAAACCAAATATCTTGGCCGGACAGACAGCGAGGAGCGGCGCGCTTGGGTTGAGCGCCCGGCCAATGCCAATGACGCTTTAGCGACCAGCCCCTGTCCCGAAATTCGCGACGGTATATTAGGCTGCACCGCGCCTTTCGGAATGTTTAGGCCCGGCGAATTAGCGGCGTTCAAAATTATCGGGTCCGGGACAAAATTCATGCGCTTGGGCCTGGATGCCTTGGGATATGGGCTTCTGGCGGAAGGGCGTATGGATATCATCGTCGAGGCCGGAATGAAGCCCTGCGACGTTCGCGCATTGATCCCCATAGTTGAGGGCGCTGGCGGTCGGCTGACAAATTGGGAAGGCGGAAGCGCGGCAGATGGCGGACGTGTGGTCGCCGTGGGCGATGCCGGATTGCTACCGGAACTCTATACTTATCTGGGCCGGGCCTTAGATGATTAAGGCGCGCTCAGAACTTGGCGCTCTTCAACAGGGCCAACAGCCGTCGCTGACGGGCTAATCCGTTTTAGCAAACCATCAGCTGTGTTTTGGTCAAACTTCACGCGAAGCTGGAGATAAACCCCTTTGCGCGCATATTCAGCCGCTTCAAAATCTCTGTCCTTAAAGCCTTTCACATTATAGCCAGCGCTAATCCAAACATTATCAACGGGCGACACACCAACGCTTGGACCCCAAGAATAGGCGGTTCCGGTCTCTTTGTTCGTCATGACCGCGCCGCGCAAACCAAGGTCAATTTTCTCAGTCACATCAAATCGCGTTTCCCCGCCGACAAGGTGAGTCCAATTTGAAAGCGTTTGATCACCGACTTCTGTCTTTACATATTTTGTCCCGAGGTTTGTTGAAACCTGCCAGCGATCTGTCACCATTGTATTCATGGCAGCATTATTCACGAACTTTGTCGTGTTGATATCATTCAGCGGTTGTGTGTTGATGACATCGAGCCTGTTAAACAAAACCGTGTCTTCATTGCGCGGACGCCAAGATGCACCGACGCGGGCTTGATATTGTTTATCTGTCCCAGACTCGCCAGTTGCGCCAGAAATACGGCCACGGCCTGTTGCAGCAAGAGAGAGTGTATCTGACAAATCCCGTGCGACAGAACTGGACATGACCCATGTCTCGTCCTCATCCGAATCACGGACTTCTACCCGGGCGGATGCGCTCATTGTCTCATTGCGATAAGCCGTGCCGATATAAATAGACTGAAAGTCTTCATTAGTCTCAAACGGAGAAATCACAGCATCAGGTGCGACCTCAAGGAAGTCAGCTTCCGAGCGCAACATTCTGCGAGCTCTGACACCGACTTGACCTGAAAGCTTATCCGTCAAACGCACGGATTGATCCAAACCAATCGTCGCGCCCACCCGGCGGCCGCTTTCATTTGACAAATTGTCAGCCGCAACCGTTGCCGTACCACCCGACCACGGCGTCGCAGACGCACCCAATGTCGTATTGACAGACTGCTGTCCGCCGCCATTCAAAATCTCATGGCGTAGGTTAATTGTCGCGAAATTTCCGACGCGTTTATCAACGCCCAGCATGAGGCGCTGCGGCTGAGCCGACACTTCATCCAGCCCATCGATCGGCGTTTCAGCAGAGGCTTGAATAGTCATGCCGTGCTTACTGATATCATAAGAGCCGCGTGCGACAGCTAAAAGTGACGTGCGATCATCGCCATTGACAAGCTCGTCTTTGGTGATGCGCAATCCGCCAGACATATCAAGTTTCGTGCCGTCTTTGGTCGCTAAGATTTCACCGCTGGTGCGGGCGTCCCCTGTCGCGAGATTTTCCTCACGGTAAGCTTCTACTTCAAACTGACTCGTTGAGCGGCGACCTGTTTCAGCATCGTTTGACTCGCGCACTTTCACCGTGCCGCGAGCGCCATAACGCCGAACACCGTTTGTATTTGACGTGCGCTGCCCCAAACCAAACCCCGCCTCTTCCTCGCGAAAATAAGCTTCGGCCAAAACAGACTCAGATGTGTGAACAAGCTCCAGCAATTTGGCATCTGCAACACCTGCACCGTCGCCGGATTGATCCGTCACAGCATATTCGGCGCGCAGTTCTGTCGAGTCAGAAATTTGCGCGATGACGTCGACACCAATTTGATTCGATTTCGCGCCAGCGGTTAAAGAGCTGCCATTTTCATGGGTGAATGTTGTCCCGACTTGAATTTTGTCATCCAGGAATTGCGCCTGAACACGCCCGCCAGCCGTCACATTTCTTTCTGCATCTTCGGACGTTTCATAATCGACAACGATAACATTCGGATTGAAATTCGCATCCGTCGCATCAACCGGGAGGCGGAAAATGATTTCGCCTGTATAGTAGTCCAATGTGTAATCGAGATAGCGAACCAGTGTTTTTGTTTCTAAAATAATATCGGGACGAACACGGTCACGGGTTTCGACAATAATTTCTTCCGATTGTGGCAGCACACGTTCATTGGACAGGCGATAAGGTCCGGAGAGGCCTTCCGCTGCGATTTCATCTTTCATGAAACCCTGGTTTGTTTCTGCAGCAAAACCCAAAACCTGAAGATCATCACCAAGATACTCGGCCTTTAAACCGGTCAGCTTACGGTTATAACTTGTCAGGCGGCCTTCCGTGACATTCGTATCAAAGTCACCAAACAGCGCATAGGCCTGACGTTTTTCAAGTTTAATAAAGAGCGGATAGCGCGAAACGCCTTCGAATTCCTGATAGGTTCGATCGCCATAAAGCGAATAATAGGCATTCGGATCAATTTCGCCTTCAAAGCCTGTGTCGCGATTACCGCGGCGCTTATCCGTATCGACGGCCAGCGTCATGAGCCAATTGCCCTTGACCATACCTTTGGCGAAGAAAGCCACGCGGCCATCCGTCACAACATCATCGGCGTCGCCTGCAAAGGCGTTCATATTGCCTTTAACATCTTGCAATGCCGCAGAGCCTTCGGCCAGACCAACAAGGATCCAATCACGCTTTTCAGGCTCAAGATACATGTAAATTGGAATTTCGCGGCCGGTATCCAGCGTAACCTTCACAGTCACTTTGCCCGTTTTCAAGGTTGGCTCCAACGGCACGCGCATAATACCATCACGTCCGACTGTAAACTCACGGCGGTTAGAGAGCGGCGCGATCAGTGTTTCTGTCTTCTCGCGCAGGCGGTTATCACCCGCCGCGTCCAAAAGCCGATAAGGTTCTTCGAGATTAACGCGGGCTATCCGTCCCGCATGAACCGGGCGGCCGGATTGATCCTCGAGCCGAATAGCAATTTCAGGCGATGTCCGGCCATCTGCAACCAGCACAGATTCTGCCGGGACCGCGGTCGCACGCGCGATGTCTTTAACATACCAAATTTCCTGGCGAATGGTTTCAGCAAGACTGCCATCAGCATTATGCACATCGGCGAGGAACACGTTGCGGCCATCTTGAAGCGGCAGTCCGCGCCAGCGCGAAATTTTGACTTGGCCATTGGCGCTCGTATCGGCGCCTTGGAAATAATATCCCGCGATATCGCGGTCATTCAATCGAATGCTTACGTGCTGGCCGGTGGCATGTTTAATGCCAACATGGGTCGACGGAATTGACGGCGTTCGTTCAGACGACGGGTAAGCCCACGCCGCGCTCGCGTCTTGTTCGCTCAACCAAATGCCATCGAAATCGAGATGTTCGGTTGTGTCTTTGAAGGCTTTCTCCTCGACAACAACTTCAGTCTCACCTGTTTGTTTCAGATAGAAGTTCGCGCGCCAAATACCGCCGCCTTGAACGTCAATGAATTTGGAATTATTCACGCCGGCATATCGTGTGTTCTCTTCGCAGGTCATCAACTCAAAACCCTTAGGGAGAGTTTCTTCGTCAACCTGAACGACATGTGTGCCTTCACTGATGCCTTCAAAATGGAACAGGCCGTCAGGGTCGGACACAACATAAGCGCCGGTTTCCATATAGAGGCGGACCCCGTCAACGCCGATACCGCGGTCAATCGGGCGCGCCCAATCTGCATCTCCGTCACAACTTTGTTCTGTGACGCGGCCAATAATCGTGCTGGTAGACCGCAAGAGGTCTTCGCGCAGCGTCACACCGGCTCGCGAAACGTTTGAAATAGGCTGCATGAGCGGATCGCGAGCCACGGCCTCATTGACCGCGTCGCCCAGATGTGCGCCCGGACCAACAAGAAGCGCATAGCTGAGTGTAATCGCCTCACCCGAAGGCAGCGCATTCATATCAAATGTCAGGAGTGTCGCATCATCCGAAACAATCGGATCTTCGGCCGAAAGGGACTCTATACGTGTCGTGCCGGGAACGTATCTGAAGCCGATTGGAAGCGTATCATATAAGTCGACAGCAGCCGCAGAATCGCCCGTGTTTTGAACCGTGACTGTGTAGTTGACGTAGTCACCCACATCCGCCGTTAGTCGGTCTGCTGATTTTGTTAGGACGAGGTTACTCTCCGGATCGAGAGGAATATCAAACCTGAGCGGACCTTCTTCGGTCACGGTAAAGGTTTCTCCCATCGAAGCCGATGTAATCACAAACCCCGCTTGCTCGCCCAATTCATACAAATCGCTTTGCGAGACAACGGATGAGAAAGTGAAACCTTCAGGCGGGACAACCTCAATACGGTAGTTTCCGGGTTCGACGATCGGGAAACTAAATTGCCCGATTTCGCTTTCATAAATTAGACCTGCGCCGTCGACCGCGTCTTCACCGGACATCACTTCGGAAGGGAAGGTCGAAAATCCATCAACGCCAAAAACGATGGCCTGCGCGCCCGTGTCCACGTTGATTAAAGTTATAACGGCATCGTCAATGGGCGCACCATCAGCAGAGGAAAAGACACTGTTTAACGGGTTTAAAACGGCCGTGTCGACAGTCACATCGGTGCTGTCAAATGTGTCAATATAAGTGGCTGTTAGCTGCGTGTTACCGCCGCTGCTAATTGTGTTATCATTTTCGGTAACAGCGTCTGAGGAGGATGGGAGATAAGCGAAAAACTCGCCTGTATCCGGTCCGGTCTCGTATAGGCGCAGCGTGATTTCGTCGCCATTGCTGGCTTCAATTTGGATAACAACAGTATCTATCTCAGTGCTGTTCAAATTCTGGCCTGTGTCCGTAACGCGTACGAACATGAGTTCCCCTGAGAGGTAAGTCATCGCGGGTATAAGCGGAATGGCCGAAGACAAGTTGACTTGGCTACCACCCGTTGTGACAGGTGCGCCTATGGAACTAAAGGGGCCGTTTAATTCACCGGAGGGTGAGTAATCCGTACCATTGATATTCCGGAGAATAGGGTTGCTGGCTGTTGGCGCGTGACGAAAAAATTCGATGACGGCAGGTGTCGCTGCAGGACGGATCACAAAGACCGCTTCGCCTGTATCAACCGTACGCCTTACAGGCCCGACCGAATATGTCATGGTCGCAACATTGACGACTTCCGAGCCGAAATTGCCAACGGTCAACCCATTCTGCGCGTGCGCAAGTGACGCCGTACCAACCCAAGCTGTGGCCGCGAGGACAATAAGTCCGGAGATATGTTTAGAAGAGCGTGTCAAGATCGCGCGAGCAATCAGTTCGACTCGTCAAGCTCAGTCAGTGCAGGTCTGGAAACTCCATCGTCACAACGATAGATCCTTAACCACACTATTTTGACATGGTCGCCATTCCAACATTTGGAATGGCGACCCGTGTCAAAGAACCTGATCCGGCGATCTAATCGATCGTTGCCCGGATAACGAGGTAGCCGGTATCGCCGGCATCTAACGTAGCGTCGACGAGCGAGACAGTACATGTGGCGGTTCCGTCACAGGCAGTTGCCGCCGCAGGAGCCGTTAAGTCCGCTGGCAAGAAATTTAAGTCACCCGCAACAACCGCTTCACGGAAAGTCAGATGATCCGGCAAAATATCGGATAAATCGATATTTGTAGCGTTGGTTGAACCCGCATTGACGACCTTGATGATGTATTCCACGCAGCTATTTGGTGTGAAATATTCTGTGTTTGTCGCTGTCTCCACATAGGGCGACGGAATGGCGTCACATGTTCCGGGAGCTCCAGCGGCTACGCCGAAAACTTCCTTCGTCGCGGTCACATCCGGGAGCTCGAGAATATAGGAACCAAGCGCTGAATGCGCGCCATCTGTCGGAGCGTCATTTGTCACAGCCGGACCATCTTGGTCAGCCAAGACGTTTTCAACCTCTGTAGCATCGGCGTCATTTCCGTTCGTGTCACCCAGAGTTTCAGAATAAACCAGTGTAGCACCGGTTCCGCTGTCGATCGTTTGCGTATTGGCATAGAACAAAATGTCCGCCTCGTCCGCTGCAGCGCCGCCGGCTGGGATGTTTTGGCGAACAAAGACGAACGCACGCTCATCCGGAGCCAATTCAGGAATGTTGACAGTGCCTGTTGGCGAATAGTTTTGCGGAGTAGCCGCTAAACGCTCAGCTTCGCTTAATGCACCATCATTGTTTGTGTCTGCACTCTCGTCATAAAAAATGATTTCAGGCAAAGTTGTTGCGGTCGTTGAATCAAAGTCATCGCTGCCACCCTGTTCAAAGCCAAGAAGATAAGCATGTGTATCGTTACCATTGTTGACAACAACGAAAGGCAGAAGCACATCTTCCTGCTCCGGTATAGTAAGTGTATTGCCAGAGGAGCTGACGGTTACGTTGACCAAGCGATCAACATTGAACACCGTCGGTGTCGCCGTATTGGTGATTTGGGTTTGAGCCGTGTTGTTCACTTCATAATCTAAAGTAAATGTGTTTGAGACGAGTTCGCCGGCAGGTGTAAAGTCATTCTGCGCAAAAGCGGTTCCTGTCGAAATAACTGTCAGAGCCGTTGCCCCCAACAGACCTTTCATTAATTTGCATTTGGTCATTT
>Ga0114952_1003927_pt1 | contig 10330 bp, 9 predicted proteins | sample SidtaG_2_FD_87303 | JGI IMG/M metagenome (GOLD analysis project Ga0114952, IMG submission 87303) | Marine algal microbial communities from Sidmouth, United Kingdom - Sidmouth_Asex2 metaG | ecosystem: Host-associated > Algae > Red algae > Unclassified | place: Sidmouth, United Kingdom | collected... | reverse complement strand
TAGCTCAGCTGGTTAGATCGTCCCGATAAATCGGGAAGGTCGGAGGTTGTAAGAAGATTATAAACCCTTCAGCTGAGATAGCATTGTAAGAATAAAAACGGCGTGGTAGCTCAGCTGGTTAGAGCGCTAGATTCATAATCTAGAGGTCGGCGGTTCAAGCCCGCCTCACGCTACTTAGAAGCTCTTGACTATTTGATAGTTAAGGGCTTTTTTAAATTAGAGATATATAGAGCCCTTATATTTAGCCAAGTAGGTCTAATGCCACATCCACAATCATATCTTCTTGCCCCCCAACCATTTTTCGTTTCCCTAGTTCTTCTAAAATAGTCCGCGTATCTAAACCATATTTTTTGGCCGCTCTTTCAGAATGCAAAAGAAAACTTGAATAAACACCTGCGTATCCTAAAGACAGCGTTTCGCGATCAACTCTTACGGGCCTTTCTTGCAATGGCCTAATAAGATCATCTGCAGCATCCATCAGTTGGTTGACATCGGAGTTGTGTTCTACATTCATTTTATTCATGACCGCTATCAATACTTCTAAGGGGGCGTTTCCAGCACCAGCACCCATTCCCGCAAGGGAAGCATCTAAGCGATTAGCGCCATGTTGAAGTGCTACTATTGTATTGGCCACACCTAAAGATAAATTGTGATGGCAGTGTATACCGATTTCAGTTTCAGGTTTGAGGGCACTTTTAAAGGCTTTAATCCTGTCAGCGACACCGTCCATTAAAAGGGCACCTGCCGAGTCAGTCACATAGACACAATCAGCACCAGCTTCTTCCATGATTTGAGCTTGCTGTGCAAGACCTTTAGGATCATTCATATGTGCCATCATCAGAAAACCACCGACATCCATTCCTAAAGCTTTCGCTGCAGCAATATGCTGAATAGAAATATCAGCCTCTGTGCAATGTGTAGCCACTCTAACAGATTCGACGCCTAAATCTCTTGCTTTTTTGAGATCATGAATCGTAGCAATGCCCGGAATGAGCAGCGTTGTTAATTTAGCATGTTGCAATTCATCACTAATCCCTTCTAACCAATCCCAATCGGTATGTGCACCAAAGCCATAATTAAAACTCCCGCCCGATAATCCATCACCATGCGAAATTTCAATGGCATCAACGCCTGCTCTATCTAAAGCTATAGCTATCTCTTTTATTTTTTCTTTTGAATATTGATGTCTAATGGCATGCATGCCATCTCGTAAAGTGACATCCTGAATATATATTTTGTGATTCATGTTTTTCTTTTTTATAATTACATTGATGCTTGTACGATACGTTCTGCAGTCGCCCTCGCCGCAGAAGTCATGATATCTAAATTGCCTGCATATTCTGGAAGGTAGTGACCCGCTCCTTTTACTTTTAACAGAACAGTTGTTTTTAAGCCATGCTTGTATCCTAATCCTTCTATAAAAACAGCCTCAGATTCTGGAATGTCGTCAAACTGCACCTCTTGATGAAGGGCATAACCTGGAACATACTTTTGAACTTCCGCTACCATATTATGAATACTCTCTTTAATGGCTGCTCTATTAGCTGATTCAGACAAAGTAAAAACGGTGTCTCTCATAACTAAAGGCGGTTCGGCAGGATTCAGAATAATGATGGCCTTACCTTTTATTGCACCACCGACTTTTTCAATAGCTATTGAGGTGGTTTCAGTAAACTCATCAATATTGGCTCTTGTTCCTGGTCCAGCGGATTTACTTGCTATAGAAGCTACAATTTCTCCGTAATGGACTTGAGCGACTTGATTGACAGCAGCTACAATAGGTATCGTCGCTTGACCTCCACAAGTGACCATATTTATATTAGATAAATTCATGTTGTCTAAAAAATTGACAGGTGGCACCACATATGGTCCAACAGCAGCCGGCGTCAAGTCGATCATTTTTTTATCTGGAAATGCTTTAATTTTTTCCCAATTGTATAAATGCGCTTTGGCGGAGGTGGCATCGAATATAATTTTGATGTCTTTCCATTCATCCATTTTTATAAGTCCATCTACACCAGTATGGCAGATGGGGATGTCTAAGTTTTGAGCCCTTTTTAATCCGTCTGATGCTGGATCAATACCAACAAATGCTGTCAATTCTAGAGATTCGGATAGTCGGATGATTTTTATCATTAAATCTGATCCAATATTTCCAGAACCGATAATAGCCACTTTCGTTTTCATATGTCTTTCTTTCTAGGAGGAAATTAAATAGAAAATTCTCCTTTTCATGCAAAATTTGACAATAATAGAGAATGGAATAATTGATTTTTGATTTCGATCTTGATTTAAAACCAATTTTCAGTTTGAATATCCTGAAAGTTATATATTTGCAGAGCTTTTCAAAAAAACCTCTTGTATTGAAAGCAATCAAAGGTCCCTTAGCTCAGTTGGTTAGAGCATCTGACTCATAATCAGAGGGTCCAAGGTTCGAGCCCTTGAGGGACCACTTAGAGAATCAAGCCCTTATAATAGATTTTATTATAGGGGCTTCTCTTTTTATAGTTAAAGCCTCTAGCCTAGTCGGCATGATGCCAAATCTCACGTTTAAAGAACTATAGTCGCTTATTCTTGATCATTATAATCGTAGACTTCTGTATTTCTTTTTGACCTAAAGCGTTTATTCAAAAATTATAAATTAATTAAACTGGAGCTTATCAAAAAATTTCTTTGGTAGCTAGGCATTATCTTATTGTTGAGTCCTTAAATTTATATTTACGAACAAAAAATCAATCTCGAATCTTCCAAATCGGCTGATCGTAATTCTGAAGGATAGGTTTCTTTGGTGACCATCTGAGAAAAAAGTTCTTTAGTGGGATATTCTATCAAAATAATTTTATCCCATTCTCTTTCTCCTTTTGGGCCAATCAAAGTATGTATTGCTTTTCCATAATAGAGCATCCTTGCATTGGTTTTTTATAAAAGGCATAGCCGCTTTCATATAAATATCATATTGCTGCTCACCTGTCAAATCCGTTCCTTCAACCTGTTTTTTTAAATTTCAGCAAATTGAGCATTTGCAAAGGTTGGTCAGTTGGAATTTGCATAAATTCAATGAACTGTTCCTTTGTGCCGGCCAAGTGTTTTTCCATTCTTAATTCGAGTTGATTTAAGGTAGGTAAATTTCACCGCAATGAAAAAGGTCAATTCAAATTTAAAATCTGAATTGACCTTTTTCATTATTGTGTCATTGCAAAAGTGACAAGGAGTACTATCTTCTTACATTGTTTTTAAAAAAAAACAAGGTTCCATAATTTTTCAGGCTAAGTATAATCTAATGGACTTAATATTTATTCGCCGCCGCCAAATCTTAGAAATATGGACGCCATTATTCTAGAATTGGTGTCTACAATTCTGATTTGATTAAAGAGAGATTCCGCTCCAAATTCTTCATCTGCAAAATTCTTTTCATATCTCAAGTCTATTCCAATATTATTAAATATAAGTCCAGCTCCGATGTGAGCACCGAAAAAAGCTGATGACGCTTTTTCTTCATAACCTCCAATGTCTTTTAATTCTTCGTAGTTATTAAATCTAATATGTGCAACAGGACCTGCGAAAATGTGTAAAATCTTGAAATCCAATCCTAATACTACGGGAATATCAAAATTTAGGTTGCTACTTTCAACTGTAGGTGTGTCGGGATTATCAACAGTATATTTTGCAGAGATGTTATTCAACATTACACCTGGCTCTATATACAAAGATCCTATTTCTGCATGAAGTCTGGCACCAAGATGGATTCCGTAACTTGATTCTTTTATGCCGGCCTTAAAGGCATCAAAATCATTGACGGATAAATCATATGAATGTACGCCTCCTAAAATATCGAAACGGAGTTGTGCTTGAGAATTTAAACATATAAAGTTTAGTGCTAATGATAGAAGTATTATTTTTTTCATTTGGTAAATATTTAAACGGGTTTCGAATTTAGATTTAATAGGTTTTGCTCAATTGATTTTACAATCAAACCAGCTGTGTTTTTAGCATTGAACTTGTACAATAACTTTTTGCGATGGGAGAGCACAGTATCCTTACAAATAAATAATTTTTTAGCTATTTCCTTTGAAGTATACTCATCTGCAATTAGTTGCAAAATTTCTTCTTCCCTTTTTGTAAGTCCTATAGGATTTCTTTTTGTATTTGACAACATATATATATTCCTCTTTGGTAGTATGTGCCCTTTAAAAGCATATAGTAAATCAAAAACAAGCTTTTTTTATGTTGGAGGCTAAGTTTTTCTTTTTTTTATCAATAACAGGCTCAAAATGAATAAACTTACACCCGCTAAAATCCAATAAATTAAGTGTGAATCTGAAATATTTACAGGATTCATATTACCTACTGCTACGAAACCTGCCCAATGATAGGGTGTTTTTAGTGCTTCGGGAATAGTGCTGTCATTAATATAACAAAGTTTTGCTTGTCTTAAAGCTTCATCTTTTTTAAGTCCATTTTTCAAGTTTTTGTAGAATTCTATCATTATATAGGAAGTGGATTCATCTGGTACTTTCCATAATGACATAATAGTGCTAGGGACACCAGCAAGAGCAAATGCTTTAGACAAACTCATAGCTCCTGCTCCTTGTTCTATTTCCCCCATTCCAGTATTACAAGCACTCAACACTACCAGATCAGCATTTATTTTTAGTCCCTTAATCTCATCAATAGATAAATTATTATTGTAAATAGAATCTTTTGCATCCGAGAAAAGTAAATTTGTATTGGATGATTCGGTTCCTAAATCAGCATGCATTGCAAGATGCAAAATTTTGTGATTGTTGAGGTTTGACCTAAATTTTCTTTCTGTTGCATCAAAACCTTCAATAACTCCGGTGTGGATTATTTTCGAAATTTCTTCGATTTCTTTTTTCGCTCCTGGAAGATTGTGTTTATCTGATCTCGATAATTCGGCTAGTAAACCAGAATTATGGTTTGTGTTTTCATATGTGGGAACAAAACACAACATACTTTCTACAGCATCAGACTTGAATGAACCCAATTTTTCGAGCCAAGTTGCAGAATAAGCATAAGAAATATCAAATGATTCTACTAAGTATTGATCTTTAGAATTTTGTAAAGCTTCGAAAGGTATATAATTTAAAGTGCCATCAGGGATGATTATCAATGAAGAAATATTATCATCGAAACTATCTATTTCTTGTTTTAAAATTTCTTTATACAAAGTCTTATAATCAAAATTACCGTCAGTGATTTTTGATATTTCTTCAAGATCTAAAATTTTAGTATTTCTGACCTTAAATGGAAAAATTCTATTTGATATTTTTCCATTGTAGATAGAGCTAATAAAGAGTCGAGTAGGACCAAGAAAATAACTTATCAGAGCTTGATTGTTTTCTTGAAGAACTTTTTTTAGATGGTTAAGGTCGACGGGTTGATTTTGATAGACATATTCGTAGAACTGAGGATTTGAAATCTTTAATTGGTTTTTAAGTTTTTCCTTTTCAGTATTTGCAATAAATAACAGGTTTTGTAGTGAGTCTTTTATAGAAAAATTTAGAGGATCTGCATTTGCCAATTTGTCTTTCAGTTTTTTTATTCTTCCAGTATTCTTCTTAAAATTTTTTCTAAAATCTGGATTGATGTTGATTGAATTTAGAAAGTAGTCTGACTTCATATTAGCCAATAATTTGTTGGCTTTACATTTCTCATGTAAATTAAAAATTATATCATCTATAGTGCTATCATTTTTTAAGCTCTTAAGTTGATACTGTATATCAATTATTCTTTCGTAATGTTCATACCACAGATAATTAGCATTAAACGAATTTTGTTCATTAATAAAATTAGATCTGAGGTAGTCAAAAAACTTAAGACTCTTTTGCGAATAATCAAGTGCTAGGTCTAAGTCTTTTTCTCTTTTATTGAGCACGTATTCTTGGGTAGAAGCAAGCAAGCCTAGTTTTAAAGCTCTTAATGCTTGATCGATAGAAATAACATCTTCAAAGCTGGCGACTGAAAAGTTATTTTCTTCTAAAGATTTATTTATATAGTAATAAGATTTTTGATAATTTCCAATTTGATTAAAGAAGTGACTTTGATACCTGTAATACTTAAGTTTCGCAATTATGCTCAATTTTGGAATTGAATCAAGCATTAGATTTAATTCTTCAAAAAGAATTTCTGCTTTTTCATATTGTTCTGTGGAACTGTACCATTGAACTAAATTAGAGCCAAGATCAAAAATTTCAATGCGCTGAGTCGGATAATTATTTTTGAATAAAAAATAATTTTTCTCAACTTGATCAACAAAAATATCACTTCCCTCACCTTTATTCAAGTGTTTTATTACACCATTTAAATAGGATTTTAATTGAATGAGCGCACCATGATTTGGTGGATATAACTGGTTATAAATATCAACAGCAATTTGGCCATGCTTTACAGCTAAATCAAAGAGCCCAATCTCGTAGTAAACGAGACTTAAGCTGTATTGGCTCAATGCATGGCCTGATGATATTTCACCTTCTACTTTAATCCTTCCCTTTATGGCTGTTTTACAGTATTGAATAGCTAGGTCATATTGATTTAATCTTTTGTATACATTTCCAAAATTATGATTGATTGAATTGTAGGATTTATGATATTCTATTTTATATGTGCCTTTGTAATAACTCATCGCTTTTTTGTAATATTCAATGGCATCTTTAAGTTTCCCTTGGTTTTTAAAACAAAGGGCTTTGTTGTTAAAGGCTCCCGCTTTGACCAAAGAATCTTTGGTTGCATTTATCACTTCATCAATGAGTGTGTGAGCTTCTAAATATTTATTTTGACGACGGAATATTTTAGCTAAAGTGGCTTTGGATGCTATTACTTTTTGATTATCATGGTCTCCAAGAGATATGTTTTTCTTGAGGATTTGCTCTGCAGAATCATAGTCTCGCTGTCGCATTTTATTATCCCCCAACAATGTATTTAAAGTTAATATCTCATTCGTATCCTTTCTTTGTATTTCTAATTTAAGAGCGGTTTCAATTGTTTCGTTGCTTTTTTTATAATTGCCTTTAGCCGCATAAAATCCAGCAACAGTGAATTGAAGTTTTCTCCACAGCTCTTTTTCTAAATCATCTACTTTTTCTAAGTTTTTTTCGATAAATTGAATCTCTTTATAACAATTATCGAACTGGGCCAAATCTAGATAGCTATCTGATTTTAGTCTTCTTGCAATTAATTCTTTAAAAGAAACTGTACCATAGTAAGATCTGTATTCTTTAATGACAGTATCTAATAAGACTAAACTTTTATCAAATTGATTCTTGCTTTTTAATTTCTTAGCAAGAAGAAACTTCTTGTTGGTTTCTGATGTATCAATGACAGATGTTTGGGCATAGTTTGACGGCCCAATAAATAGGAAAAGAGGTAATAACCACCTGAACTTTAATGATATAATCAGCATATATATACTTTGAGTGTAAAATGAAAAGTGATAACTCAGGATAATTAAATATAGGGGTTTCGTAAATATGTTTGTTACCTCTAATTGTAATAATGTTCGTTTTTATTTTAAAAGGTAAATATTTATTAAAACTTGATTTACGTTTTCTTTTTTAAAAGAACATACTAACAAATCGACTTTTAATTCATATTCAATTATTTTTGAAGGGATTAAAACTCATTTTTGAATAAGCTTATTCCTACATCGGATTTTATTGAATTGGTTAAATCCGATAACAGAATTGCTTTGGAACAATTCTATCTTGACCAGAAGTCAACATTTCTGAGATGGGCTAATTCTCATTTTGATGTGGATGAAGATACCATAATTGATGTCTATCAAGATGCCATTGTAACCCTATATTTTAATGTTAATGAAGGGAAAATAGAAGATTTTAGATCAAGTGTTGAGGCTTATTTATTTGGAATTGCAAGGAATCTATTGATTAAGCAAACCATAAAAAATCAAAAAGTAGAGTTAATTGAAAGCAATACAGATTTTGATGATCGGAATTTAGATTATAATATTTATGAAAGAATAGATGCAGATCATTTCAATTTTGAATTGAAAAGCGCTTTTGATAAAATGCAAGCAAAATGTAGGGAGATAATAATGTTGTATTACTATAATAAGTTTACACTTGACTCTATTGCAAAAAAACTTAAATACAACAATTCAGATACAGTGAAAGCTAGAAAAAATCAATGCATGAAAAAGCTGAAAGAATTAATGATTAAAAAACTTTGACCGATGCCAAGCCCAGCTAGTGATAGTCAATTAATAGAAGACTATTATAGAAATTTATTGTCCAATGAAGAGCGATTTAAGTTTGAGAAAAAACTTAAGTCGGATAGCGATTTTTATGATTTGTATATTAAATACGGACAATTCTTTAAGCTTGCTGAGCAAAATGGGAATAAAGATTTAAAATCGTCTTTACAAACAATAGAATACAATCAAACAAATAAATTTAATAATCCAAGCAGTAAGAACCAACCAAAGACTTTTTCCATTCGAAAGTTAATATATTCAATTGCGGCTGCGCTTATCTTATTGCTGTCTGCTATTTATTTATTTAACCTTGGTGATAATACAAGTGACAGCAATTTATTTGCAGAATACTTTCAACCTTATCCCAATACTATTGTAAAATTAGAAAGAGGTGAAGCTGAGGTAAATGAATTGCAGAAAACCATGTTGATTTATAGTAATGGTGATTTTAAACAAGCCATAAATAACTTTGATCTTATTTTGGAGAAGGGAAAAGACTCAGATCTTCTATTTTATAAATCTGTTTCTCAATTATCAATTGGTAAGAATAAGGAGGCCATAAGCATCCTAGAAGAACTGAAAGATAAAGAAATACCTAGCTTAAAGGAAGCGGTGAATTGGTATTTAGTTCTAGGCTATGTAAAAGAAAATGATAATACAAAAGCTAAAAAACTTTTAGAGGAAATTGTTGATTCTAATCAGACCTACCAAATCAATAGCGCCAAAGAATTACTCAAGCGTATTAAATAATTACTCTTACTCAGACTTTATTCAATAGGAATTGAAAGACTAGTGGTTTTCTTGCTCTAATTTGAATTGTTGCTCAAGTGATCCTAGTCTAACAATCCTGTAGGTTATTCTAATCACTAAAAACAATTGACTAATAATAATTAAAGGAATTAAAGCATTGCTTAAGATAGATTTTAAGAAAAGGTAAAGTCCAAAAACCAGGATTAATATAATGACATTCAATAAACTCAAAAGGAGATAGCGGATAGTAAAGGTCCGTTTAAAAGCCGTATAAAGAGATTGGCTAATAATCATTTCCTCATCATTGTATGCCACAATTACTTTCGTAATGTCTCTAAATGTGGCTACGAAAAAAGCAATGATTATAAATATTGTTAAGACCCACCAAAATCTGGTAATGAGTATGTTTTCAGAATAAAAGGCGAAAGGACTTAAACCGTCTTTCAAGAAAATTTTTATAAGAATAAAGCCTACTAATCCCAGAATAATTAAAACATAAATACTTAACCGAGAATATCTGAAAAAATAAGAGGCAGCTCCTTTCCAAAAAATATATAAACTAGACCTAAGAGAATAGTTTTTAGCAACTTCTACTATCCCACCTGAGCTGAAAATACTCCACAAAAGATAAGGAATCAAAAATGCAATAATCTGAATGACTGCAATGTTGAAAGCTTCTCCATGGTTATTGACCATGTCCATAAAAGTTGTATAATTAAAACCATTAGAAAAACTTTCAATAGCAAGATTATTGCCAAAGATATTTTTAAACAGATTACTCATTGGGCCAAAAGCCAAGAGCATTAAAAACAAATTCATGAGGTACAGCAAAATGATTAGCTTCCAGTTATAGCTTGCGCACAACAAACCTCTCTTATATGATTTAATGATATTCATATCAAAAGATGGATGGATTCAACAATGTGTTGTAAGCCAGAAATGAAAAAAGCAGAGATCTTATTGATGGACTTGCTTTGTGTATTTACAGATTTTGAATTATTAATAAAATTTTTATCTACCATTATTTTTTGCTCAGGATCAATCTCAACAGAAAGAACCTTAACATTGGATTCAATTTTTATCGTATGTGCTCTGTCTTTTCCATCCCAATGGTAAAGCTTTCTTTCACCATTCTCAAATGCGATAACTATTTCCTGAGGGAGATAGACCTCTCCTAACCTGTAGAGTAAAATTTCCGTTTGCAGATAATCAGGATTATCAGATTTAATTACGCAATTTTCAGAGTCATCAAAAAATCCCCAAACTTTATGGCCTTTGATTTCTTTAATGGATGCGACGGCATAATCACATTCATTAGTACCAAAAAGTACTTGTTTAAAATACCAATCC
>Ga0114952_1003925_pt1 | contig 10335 bp, 5 predicted proteins | sample SidtaG_2_FD_87303 | JGI IMG/M metagenome (GOLD analysis project Ga0114952, IMG submission 87303) | Marine algal microbial communities from Sidmouth, United Kingdom - Sidmouth_Asex2 metaG | ecosystem: Host-associated > Algae > Red algae > Unclassified | place: Sidmouth, United Kingdom | collected... | reverse complement strand
CGAATTATACGAAGCCATTAACAAGTTTTATCATTATGTTCTAAATTATTCTGCAGATTATTTTGTAAAAAAAGGTTTGTATGAGTTTACTACGCATGTAATGGAATTTACTGCTGTTTTAAAAGCTAAAATAACGAGCACACTGTTATACGATGACGCGTACTCCATTATCCGTCTTGGAATTAGTATGGATAGAGCTACACAGGTTATTAGAATAATAAACTCAAAATACAACGACATACAACTTATAGAGGCAAATAAAGAAAAAAGCACTTTACCTCCTTCTAGTTTAGAATGGTGTACGCTATTAAGATGCATAGAATCTTATGATATGATGAAGCGTTATGATAAAGAAGCTCCAAAAAGCATAAACACTTTAGATTTTTTAATACTTAATCCTAAATGCCCAAAATCTGTAATTAATAGCCTTGCCAAAATAGTAGATCACATTCAAGTATTGTCAAACGAAAGGAAACCCGCAAAAGATTCTACTATTTTTTTAGTAAATAAAATTTATAATGATTATAAATTTAAGTACATTGAAGAAATTGAAGTAGATTTTAAAATTTTTATTGAAAAAATACTTACTGATTTAACTACTATTAGTAAAAAAATGGAAAAAGATTTTTTTTATATTTAACTACTTTTAACAATACTAAATAGCTTAACACTAAAGAATTATATGCAAGAAGCCTTACAGCAAACACAAAAAGTTACGGAAGAAGAGCAAATTTTAATTAATCAACAGCAACAGCAATTACAGCAGCAATAATTCTTAATTAAATTATGTTCTATTGAGATTGAGATTGACTCATAGATGATGTTGGCTCATTATACTGCCTAATATCTACAGAAACTTTAAGCTTACTACTGCCAGAGCTATATATTACACCTTTTAAAGGAGGAACATCATAATAATCCCGTCCCCAGCCCACAACTATATGTTGGTTCTCTGGAATTATATTATTTGTAGGGTCAAAATCCACCCATCCAAAACTAGGAATAAATACTGCAAACCAAGCGTGTGAAGCATCTACACCAACTAATTTAGGTTTTCCTGGTGGTGGCAAGGTTTCTATATATCCGCTAATGTATCTTGCTGGTAAACCCACACTACGTAAACAGGCAATAGCTATTTGTGCAAAATCTTGACAAACTCCTTTCTTTTCTTCCATCACCACATCTAAAGGAGTAGATACATTGGTAAATCCAGAGACAAAATCAAAATCAGTAAAAATACGGTGCATTAATTCGTTAGTAGCTTCAAAAACCGAACGATTAGGCTTAAAAGAACGCATAGCATATTCTTTAATATTTGTTTTACTATTGCGTATTAAAATAGAATCTAAAATAAACTGCTTTGCCTCAAAATTTGCTGGATTATTACTTTTTAAACTTAATAAAGCTTTTTTTAATGTAATTTTTACACATTCATTAGAATTAAAACTTTCTTTAATAGGTGTATAATCTCGAGCTATTTTACATATTGAGGTTACTAATAGTTTATTATGTTCTTTTTGGATAGAAAAGCGAGTAATATTATTCCCAAAAAAATCTATTTTCTCAGAAAATTCAGTAGGTTTAGGGCTAATATCTATACTGTATTCTAAAAGTTTTTGACCTGCGGATACTCGAGGTTTTATAGTAGCTATATTATGACAAAAAACTACTTCTTCATTATAACTATACTCTGTGATATGTGTAATTAAAAAATTCATATGTACTAGCTAAAATTTTGTGAAGTAAGTTGACTTTGATTTTTGATATGATTAAAATATGTATCACTAATTCCCTTAGAGGTATCATAAAACAGCTCACTTAATTCTGACAATAATTGCTTTAAATTTTCTCGTACATAATTGTTCTCAAAAGAAATTAATGCTAAATTACTAGCTGTAGAAGAACTTAACTTAGTATAGGCTTCAAATATAGCTTTTTCATAATCTTGCACTACTTGTACTACGTTAGAATTTGGTAAACTTTGCAAATCTTTTTTAGTTCTACCTACTAAATAGGTTATTGATCTCACATATTTTTGATCTAGTAAAATTAAAGATAACACGCTCTCTATTGTAATGTGAGAACGGTAACTGTAACGATAAATATTTAAACTTTCATGGCTCTGTAATAAGGCTTCTAAAACTTCATATTGAATATAATCATCAGAAGCTACAGTTAGCATACTTTGACAATTAGTAACATGTAACATAGCACCTTCTAAATTTAGCCCAATAAAGTAAAGTAATAATCCTTGGTCAACTAATATACTTTCTTCTACTAACCCCATAAAAGCAATTAAACGAGTTATTAATTGATCCAAGGTTTTAATAAGACTTTTGTATGTAACTATTTCATGATTTTCATTTTGAATTGTACTCCAAAGTTTATGAATACTATCAAAAACGCGCCACATATCTGCAGACCATAAATTCCTAATAGAGTAGTATGAATTATTAAACATAGATAGCGTATGTGCTAAACTCCCACTTTTGTTCTTATCAAGTACTACAGCTATAAGCTCTTTTTTTACATCATTTACTGGTCCCTGTTTGTTATTCCCTATAAAACCAGGAAATGTATTAGTTAATTGCGTAACAGACTGTAACAAAATACTTAGTTTGGTGCTATTATAAGGGTTTATAGTATCATCAATATTAATCATTTGCTTTAATACCATTCGCAAATGTCTGCTCGTAACTAAAGCCCTATTTATATAACGCCCCGCCCAATACAAGTTTTCTGCTGTAAGACTTGGCAAATCATTTAAACCTGTTAAAATAGGGGTAGTCTTGTCCTTATAAAATACATTTTTTATTTTTTTTGCATTTTCATCAATAATGCAGAAATCCTTACTCGTACCACCTCGTTGATTACTTACTCTTAAATTTTCTGTTGTTGAAGAAACTCTTACTAACCCTCCAGACATTACTCTATAAGTATTACCTTTTGCTATTGTAAAAGTCCTACACACCATGTTTCTAGGCTCTAACTTTCCTTCAAAAAAATTAGGTACCGTAGAAAACTTTATTTTTTCTTGAGCAACATAAAGATGGGGCTGACTTTTTACTTTGTTTTTTAATATTTCCAGTTCTTTGTTATCTAAGAATTCGGCAAAAACAATACTTTCTCTATTAGAGCGATCAATACGTTTAATTACTAAATTAGAAATATTAGATAGCACTAGATCTAGTTCTTTTTCCTGACCACACCACCAAGTAGCTATTTGTGGTAAAATTAATTTCTCATTCAAAAAGTACTTTGCAATAGCAGGCATAAAGGGAATGAGTCCTGAATTTTCAATAATTCCAACACCTATAGGATTAATAACACTTACATTTTTATTCCTAATAACATTTAATAAACCTGCCACACCTAAATAAGAATCTTCGCGTAACTCTAATGGATCTACAAAAATATCATCTACCCTTCTATAAATAACATCTATTTGTTTTAGCTCTTTTAACGATTTCATCCAGAGTTTCCCTTCCCTAACTACTAAATCACTACCACGTACTAAAGGGTATCCATAATAAGAAGCCAAATAGGCATGTTCAAAATAAGTTTCATTATGTGGTCCTGGCGTAAGTACTACAATAGTTGGGTTTTGCTTTTTTTGAGGCGCCGCATTAATTAATAATTGGTCAAAATCATCAAAAAACCAATCCTCTACTCCTACATGAATATTTTTATATAAATCCGGAATTACTCGTTTTGCAATAGTTCTATTTTCTAAAGCATATCCCATTCCAGAAGGCGCCTGAGTGCGATCATTAACTACCCACATTCTTCCATCAGGGCCCCTAGATAAATCTGCACCATATAAAGATAAATACTTTTCTGTATTCAACTCAATTCCATCACATTGTCTAAGAAATCCCCTATGTCCAAAAATTACTTCATGCGGTATAATTCCTTTTTTTAGTAAATCTCTATTTCCATAAATATCTTTTACTACTAAATCCAATAAATGAGCTCGCTGTTTTAACCCTCTTTCAACTTCTTCCCATTCATTTTTATGCATAATAAATGGAACAATATTTAAATTCCAAGGACGATTTAGTCCATTAGGGTCATTATAAATATTATAAGTAATTCCGTTTTCAGATAAATTCCAATCAATTTCTTTTTGGCGAGATGTTAATTCTTCAGGCCCTATTGATTTTAGATTATTATATATATTTTTCCAAGTTTCTTTAATTTCAGTTTCAGATTGAAACATCTCATCATATGAAACATTATTAAAATAATTTTTAATTAACGATTGAGACTCTATTTTCATTAAATTTTCTATTTCTTACGCAAATCTAAGGTATTTGGAAATTCTGTATCTACAGGAATAGTTTTATATCTAAACTTTCTTTGACTTCCTTGCTCTTGAACAGTTCTTGAAGGAGCTGCAATATCACTTGCCGTTATCTCTTCTATAATATCTACCTCGGTCTGTGTTTCTCCAATATCCCAGAAGCGGTTTATTCTTCTAGATTCTGCTTCAAAGCTATTAATAGGGAATGTATCATAAGACCTTCCGCCAGGGTGAGAAACAAAATATTTACACCCTCCAATAGATTTTCTATTCCATGTATCAACAATATCAAACGCCAATGGTGTGTCCACTCCAACAGTTGGGTGCAGTGCAGAATAGGGGTCCCAAGCTTTATATTTAACACCTGCAACATATTCTCCTTTTACGGAGGTTGGTTGTAATTGTACTTTTACCCCATTACAAGTTAAAACATAACGTTCACTTGTAAAATTAGAAACTTTTACCTGCAGTCTTTCTAAAGAGGAATCTACATAACGTGCTGTACCTCCTCCTGTCATTTCTTCTCCCAATACATTCCATGGTTCTATTGCTGCTCTTAGTTCTAAATGCATATTATTTATTTCTACAGTTCCATGTAGCGGAAATCTAAACTCAAAGAAAGGGTCAAACCAATCTTCCTGAAACTTATAGCCCGTCCTATTTAATTGTTTTACAATATCTTTAATATCCTCACGCACATAATGCTCTATTAAAAACTTATCATGCAACTCCGTTCCCCACCTAACTAATTCATGTTCATATGGTTTTTTCCAAAACCAAGCCACCAAGGCCCTTACAAGTAGCATTTGAACTAAACTCATTTTAGGATGCGGAGGCATGTCAAAGCCTCTAAGCTCTAAAATACCAAGCCTTCCTGAAGAAGAATCTGGAGAATATAATTTATCAATACAAAATTCTGCGCGGTGCGTATTTCCTGTTAAATCTGTTAATAGATGTCTAAACAACCTATCCGTTAACCAAAAAGGAACCTCGCCATCTTTAGGAATTTGGCTAAAAGCAATTTCTAATTCGTATAAATTCTCCATCCTGGCTTCATCTATACGAGGTGCTTGGCTAGTTGCTCCTACAAATGCGCCTGAAAATAAATACGAAAGACCTGGATGGTGCTGCCAAAAAGTTAACAAACTTCTTAAAAGACTAGGTTTACGTAGAAGAGGGCTATCTGCTGGAGTTATACCTCCTAAGGTTACATGGTTTCCTCCACCAGTACCAGTGTGTTTACCGTCAAGCATAAATTTTTCTGTCCCTAAACGAGATTTTTTTGCTTCGTCATAAATGGTTAGGGTATTTTCTACTAAATCTTCCCAATTATCTATCGGATGTACATTTACTTCAATTACACCAGGATCTGGAGTAATCTTCATGGACTCTACTCTATAATCATGGGGTGGATTATAACCTTCTAATATTACAGGAATATTTAACTTTTTAGAAGTAGCCTCTATAGATGCTATCAGGTCTAAAAAAGCATCTATAGAATCTAAAGGTGGTAAAAACAAATAAAGTTTACCATCTCTTATTTCTGTACTTAGTGCTGTTCTAACAAAATACTTTGGTTTATTTACATCTAATCCATTTGCTAAAAAATCTTTATGACGAATGTTTACCAACCTTTTAAAACTAGGAAGCGGTTTTCTTTTTTTAAATAAATCTGGCTCATAAACAGGAAAAACACCGTATTCTGGTTTTGTTTCTAAAGAACTTAAAGGAAGTCTTAGTCCTAATGGCGAAGTTCCTGGTGTTAAATACAAATGGTTTCTTCTAAATAACCATATACTTGTAAACCATTGGTCTCCAGATTTATTTAGAGGGAGCACATACCCTGCAGCTCGGTGGGTGCCTCTTTCTAAAATTTCGGCTAACCTTATACGTACTAAATCTTCACTATCCTCTTTAGTAATATCTATATCTGTAGGTAAATTTCCTTGCTCCCAAAGCATGTAGAAAGCATCCTCATACGCAGGAATAATATGGTCCTCAGAGACGTTTAAATACGTGCTTAAAGTTTTTAAAAATTCAATATCACTACCATTAGGAACAATAGGGTTTGGAGAAAAACAAGATAATAAATGTTGGTTATGCCAAATAACTTTACCGTCTTTTCTCCAGTAAAGTTGAATTTCCCATCTTGGTAAAGGCTCGCCTGGGTACCATTTTCCTTGCGCATGGTGCAGCATTCCTCCTTTTCCGGTTTTCTTTAACAACCTTTTAGTTAAATCATTTGCTAGTCTTTGTTTATTTGGCCCATCTGCATCTGTGTTCCATTCTGCAGATTCCATATCGTCTATAGAGACAAAAGTGGGTTCTCCTCCCATGGTTAACCTAACATCCCCTTTTTGCAAATCTTTCTCTACTTTTTTACCAACTCTTTCAATAGCTTTCCATTGCTCTTCAGTATATGGCTTAGTAACTCTTGGAGATTCTAATATTCTAGTTACAGAATTACTAAATTCAAATTCTGTTTCACATGGGTCTGACATTCCTGTAACAGCCGCCGCACTTTCGTAATGAGGAGTACAAGACAAAGGAATATGCCCCTCGCTAGCTAGCAGTCCAGAAGTAGAGTCAAAGCCAATCCAACCTGCGCCTGGCAAATAAATTTCTGTCCATGCATGTAAATCTGTAAAATCTTCTGCCGGACCAGATGGCCCATCTAAGGAAGGTTCATCAGATTTTAGTTGAACAATATACCCAGAAACAAAACGAGCTCCAAAACCCAAATGTCTCATTACTTGTACAAACAACCAAGCATAATCTCTACAAGACCCTGTTTTACTCTTTAAGGTTTCTTCTGAAGTTTGCACTCCAGGTTGCAATCTTATATTGTATTTTAAAAATTCATATATTTTTCTATTTAGATCTATTAAAAAATAAATAGTTTTTCTTGGAGTAGCATCAATAGTTTTGATAAATTCATCAATTAATGTCCCCTTATCTATTATCTCTAAATATGGGGCTAATTCTTTTTTAACTCCTTCTGAATATTTAAACGGATATTCCTCTGCGCTTTCTTCTACAAAAAAATCAAACGGATTAATAGTTTTTAGATCGGCTACTATCTCAACATCTATAGATAATTCTTTTGTTTTTTCAGGAAAAATTACTCTAGCTTGGTAGTTTCCAAAAGGATCTTGTTGCCAATTAAAAAAGTGGTCTTCGGGTTTTATTTTTAAAGAATACGCCTCTATTGGAGTTCTACTATGTGGTGCTGGTCTTAACCTAAAAATATGAGGAGACAAGTTTACATTACGGTCATATTTATAAACAGTTTTATGAGATATTACTACTTTTAATGCCATAGTACAGTTTGCTTTTTAGAGAACTTAAAGTTATTTTTTAATTTCTTAGAAAACGATTTTTACTGTGAAATTATATCATAAAATTTCCCTGTATTTTTTATACTATTCTTATAAAAGAACATCCTTATTACATCATTATTAAAAAACCGCTGATTGTTTTAAAAATTTTATACTTAAAAATTAACCAAAAACTTCTCATATAAAAAAAATAGAACTCGTAATAAATAACTAACCCTTACTTACAAACATTAAATACTAGCTTGCTTCCACATATATATTGTATTTTTATTCTTTTATAATTATCACTATGCATTTTAAGTCCATATTATATACCCTTTTCTTTTGTTTCCTCTTTTTTTCTTGTCAAGAAGAAAAAAAAGAGACCGCAGAACACAAGTTTACCAACTCCCTAATAGATGAAACTAGTCCCTATCTATTACAACATGCGCATAATCCTGTTAATTGGAGGAGCTGGAGTAATACAGCTCTTGAAGATGCTAAAAAAGAAGATAAACTAGTTCTTGTTAGTATTGGCTATTCTTCTTGCCATTGGTGTCATGTCATGGAAAAAGAGTCTTTTGAAGATGAAGCTGTTGCAGAGATAATGAATAAAAATTTCATCAACATTAAAGTGGATAGGGAAGAAAGACCCGATGTAGACCAAGTATATATGACTGCTTTACAACTTATAAAAGGCAGCGGAGGATGGCCTTTAAATGTTATTACCTTACCAAATGGAAAACCTATTTATGGGGGTACCTACCATACTAAAGAGGAATGGTCACAGGTTTTGGAAAAAGTAAGTTCCTTATATAAAAATGACCCTAAAAAAGCCAATGAATATGCAGATATGGTTGCTCAAGGTATTCAAGAAGCTAACCTAATAACCCCAACTAACAATCATGAAACACTTACAAAGCAGGTTGTTACGGAAAGTGTGCAAAATTGGAAAAACTCATGGGATATAGACAAAGGAGGAGACCAATTACAACAAAAATTTATGCTTCCTAGCAATCTTAATTTTTTACTAGATTATGCAATTTTAACAGGAGATACAGATGTTAAAAAACATATTAAAAACACTTTAAATAGAATTGCCTATGGTGGCATTTATGATTTTGTAGGTGGCGGGTTTTATAGATATAGTACAGACCCTGATTGGAAAGTACCGCATTTTGAAAAAATGCTTTATGATAATGCGCAACTTATTAGTATTTACTCTAAAGCATATAGCATTTTTAAAGAACCTATTTATAAAGAAATTGTTTATACTACTATTTCTTTTATAGAGCGCGATATGAAAAATCCTGATGGAGGTTATTATGCCGCTATAGACGCTGATAGCGAAGGAGAAGAAGGAAAATATTACGTTTGGAAAAAAGAAGAATTAGAGCAAACATTAGGTAATGAATTTGATTTATTTAAATCTTACTTTACCATAGAACCAGAAAACATATGGGAACACAAAAATTATGTTTTACATAGAAATAGTACTGACGCTGAATTTTGTTCCAAAAACAAACTTGTAAATAGCAAACTACAAGAATCTAAAGAAAAATGGAAAACACTTCTTTTAAAAGAAAGAACAAAAAGAGTTCCACCAAGGCTAGATGATAAAATTATTACTTCATGGAATGCCTTATTAATTTCAGGATTTGTGGATGCTTATAAAGCTTTTGGTGATACTTCTTTTTTAGTTCTAGCAAAAAGCACTTTAAAATCTGTTAAAAAATTTAGCCTTACTAATACTGAATTAAGACATTCTTATAAAGAAAATTCAAAACAGTCTAAAGGGTTCTTGGAAGATTATTCTTTTATGGTAGATGCTTTAATAAATTTATATAGCGTTTCTTTAGATACCAAACATTTAGACCTAGCAAATAGTCTTAATACAAAAGCAATGACAAGTTTTAATGATACAGCTTCTGGCATGTATCGCTATAACGAAAACAAAGATTTAATTGCGCAAATAATAAAAACAAATGATGGTGTAATACCCTCTCCCAATGCTATAATGGCTCAAAACCTTTTAAGACTTGGGCATATAAATTATGATAAGACTTTTATAGAAAAATCTAAATCTATGGTAGCTGCAATGGTACCAATGATTACTCCTAATGCCTCTAGTTATGCCAGATGGAATTCTGTTTTATTAAATACTACCTATACCTACTATGAGATAGCTGTAGTTGGGGCAAATGCAAAAACTTTATCTAAAAAGATACATAACACATATATTCCTAATACTCTTCTTGTAGGAAGTACAGAAGATAGTAAACTTCCTTTGTTTGAAGGACGCTATACCGCAGATGGCACTTACATTTATGTATGTAGAGATAATTCTTGTAAACTACCAGTTACAACAGCAGATGAAGCTATAGAACAACTAAATAGTTTTTAAAAAATCTCTAATATTCCTATTACTCCATTATATAAGACAACCCGAACAAATACTAAAACTAACGAAAGACTTGTAAGGTTCCCTTCATAATTGTCATGGTATTCATAATTTATTTTTAAATTATTATGAAAAAAGTTTTAGCCTATAGTCACTATTTTATTAAAGTCGTATGCAAAAGGGTTTTCTATATATTTTGAAGCTTTCGAATAATCTTTTTCAGTAATATAATCTAAATTTTGAAAACAAAGATTTGCAAATTCAGATTTTACGTTAACCAACCTAGGTTCAATTTTTCCTTCACTGTTTTGTAT
>Ga0114952_1003913_pt1 | contig 10349 bp, 7 predicted proteins | sample SidtaG_2_FD_87303 | JGI IMG/M metagenome (GOLD analysis project Ga0114952, IMG submission 87303) | Marine algal microbial communities from Sidmouth, United Kingdom - Sidmouth_Asex2 metaG | ecosystem: Host-associated > Algae > Red algae > Unclassified | place: Sidmouth, United Kingdom | collected... | reverse complement strand
TATTGCTTCTGAAAATAAGCGTTCATTAAACCTACCAGTTACCAATGTGTCAGGACCATCCGTTAGCCTACCAAGTCTATCAATCTTTCTACGAATCAAATAGGTTCCCTTATCTTCAGCAACATTTCTTGCGTCTAAATAATTCTCTGCACCTTCTCCCTCAGTAAAATAATTGTAATAAATCCATGGAATAAAAAAGAGATTATACGCTAAACTATCCTCTTGACTTGGCGTGATATAAGAAATTTGATCTCCCGTTTCAAGGTCATATTTTCTCTCAAATATCTTACCTTCTAGTTTACCTGCAAAGAAAAATTGGTCTATTGATATTGAAACGTCATCAGTAACATCTTCCCTAATTCCAGAAACGATAAACAGATCTTTCTCTACACGTGCACTGAGCACTTTTTCTCTATACTCGCTGGTCCTTATATCATTGCTTATCTGCCACATCAACTCACCCGTGTTAATGTCAATTTTTTCCATATGAGCACCAGCGTAATCTCCTGATATATTTATTTCAGACATTTCGTACAAAAAATCACCTTCTACAAAGGATCCAATATCCCAAGTAAGATGATTATATCCTGCATATGCATAAGTATCCGCAGGATCAGGAGCTTGATAACCTATCATAGAACTATCAATTACATAATGTCTCCATATGGGGGAGAGTTCCTCAAACTGGAGTGGAGCATAGGTACAAGGTTCTTGGCCAGCAGCTTTAAATTGAATTATACATAAAAGAAAAAGAGTTAGAATTTTAGTTTTCATAAGAACAATATAGAGTTTAACTCAAATAGGGTTTGCAGTTTTTTTTTAGAAAAAATACTAGAGCTCCAATCTAAGTCTAACTCAGGAAGCTCAATATAATTATCTTTTATCTATAGCTAAAGATATGAATATTTAGATAGTATAACCTTAGTCAAAAAATCATTTTGAGGCATAACACAAAAATTAATTATTGCTTACATCGTATAATAGGCCAATTTCTATCATTTTAAACATGCCTGCAAGGCGAGCCGTTTCAGGCAGAGCCCTGCAAGCGGAGCGCGCGAGAGACAAGCGATAGTAGTGGCATCCCGTTTTTTGCTTTTCGCAAACAACGGGATATAACGGATAGCGCGGTCACGTCCAGTCGAAGGTTTTTTAACGAGACTGGACCGTGATGGCCCCGAACCACAGACCTTACAATATAAAGCCTATTGGCAATCACCATGCAAGAAAACTGGAATATGCTGACAATTAACGTATCTTTGCAGCTCAATATTAATTAATTTTGAAGACAAAAAGTAAGCAAAAGACGAAAGTGAAAGTCATCACCCTGGGTTGTTCTAAAAACCTGGTGGATTCAGAAAATATCATTACGCAGCTGCAGGGAAATGATATAGAGGCAGAGCATGAAGGGATGCTAGATGACTCCAATGTGGTAGTCATAAATACTTGTGGATTTATAGATCGTGCCAAGGAGGAGTCAGTTAATACGATCCTACAATATGCCGATGTGAAGGCGGAAGGAGGGATAGATAAACTATACGTGACGGGTTGCCTTTCGGAGCGATACAAGAATGATTTGGAAGCAGAAATTCCAGAAGTTGATGCCTACTTTGGGACGATGGAATTGCCAGGATTGCTGGCTAAATTTAATGCAGATTATAAGCATGAGTTGATCGGGGAGCGCGTGATTACAACACCACAACATTATGCTTTTTTGAAAATATCGGAAGGTTGTAATCGTACTTGTTCCTTTTGTGCGATCCCGCTGATGCGCGGAAAACATGTGTCTCGCTCGATAGAGGACTTGGTGAAGGAGGCTAAAAATCTGGCAAAGTATGGGGTGAAGGAATTGATGCTAATTGCTCAGGAGCTTACTTATTACGGACTAGATATTTATAAGGAAAGACAGTTGCCACAATTGTTGGAGGCTTTAGCAGCAGTGGAAGGAATAGAATGGATACGACTACATTATGCATATCCGAGTAAATTTCCAAGGGAGATTTTCACTGCCATGGCGAATCATGATGAGGTATGCAATTACTTAGATATACCACTGCAACATGCTGACAATGATGTGCTAAAACGTATGCGTCGACAGATCACCGTAGAGGAAACGGAGGCGCTGATCAATCATGCAAGAGAGGTCGTTCCAGGTATCGCGATACGCACAACTATGTTGGTCGGATATCCAGGAGAAACGGAGGAAGAGTTTCAAAATATGCTAGACTTTGTACAGCGCATGCGGTTCGAAAGATTGGGTGTATTCCAGTATTCGCATGAAGAAGGTACTAGTGCGTATGAGGTAGAGGACGATGTACCTGAGGAAATAAAACAAGAGCGCGCGAGAAGATTGATGGAGGTGCAAGAGCTGATTAGTCTAGAACTCAATCAGGCAAAGATCGGTGAAGTATATAAGGTATTGGTCGATAAAAAAGAGGGGGATTACTTTTACGCACGTTCAGAATTTGACTCGCCAGAAGTGGATAATGAAGTGCTTATTGATGCCCGCAAACACTTTTTGAGAGTCGGGGATTTTGCTGAGGTGAAGGTTGTAGAAGCTACTGAGTTCGATCTTTATGCAGAGCCAGTAGAGCTTGAGTGAGTCTTCACTACTTGCATCAAACGTTCTACGGTTTACCTAAAAACTTGAATTTTAAATAGGTCTGCTGTACCGCTAGATCCTTTTGTTACAATAAATAATGGTTGTACATTAAACAATTCTCGCTAACATCTATTTCATTTTTATGAGCAATACGGACAACTCCATATTTTCTAAGGCGCTAAACCCTTATATGCAGGTTCTTATAGTGTTAGGGACATTTTTAAGCCTACTAGCTTTAGCTAAGGTCGCAGAGATTCTTGGTATTACGCATCTTGATCCTGACTTTGCATGGACGCTAGCTGCAACTTTCCTGCTTTTCTTCGCGGTATTCAATAGTGTCTTCAGCCTATCAGCAACGAATGACAATGCTTACTGGACTAAATCATTTGTTAGCTTTATGTGCTATGCAGTATTTTCTGGTTTGGTCGCTTACTTTATGGCAGGATTGAGTATAGATGAAATTGGACCTTATAAGTGGATTTATATTGTGATTACCTTTGTTTACTTGGTATTTCTAAGCATCATTGGATTTATGAAGAAGATTGTCCAGTTTGCCCAGCGAGAAGAGTGGACCAAGCCGATGAGAAGATCAAAAAAATAAAAAATGACAACGTTGGCAGTATTGGAATAGCGTAAACCTACTCCTAGTATTTTCATGGAATTATAATGCCATTGTTGCCATTTTTTGCGCAGTAATTTTTATACCGCATTTCTTAAGTATTTATGTATTTAATGGTTCGTAATTTAGCTGAAACCAATACCTCGTCTTCTTTGAGAATCATTCTCCATAAGTTTAAAGCCTTCCACATCTGTTTTTTGGATAGTATGTATCAACATCCAATCTCTATTGTCCGTCGGTACATCTGCCATTCTTAGATTCTGTCGCTTGATTGCTTCATTGATAATCTTACGCATTGTCCGCGCATTTCCAAAGTACTTATGCTTACCTAGGATGAGCTTGTTTATATATTCGACCAAGTGATTTTCAGCTTCTTCGTCTAACTTTAGTTGCTCTTTATCCAACATCATCTTGGCTATCAACAATAGCTCCTGAGCAGTATAATCTTTAAAAGTAAATTGCTTGTCAAATCGAGACATTAGTCCAGGATTCGCTTCGATGAAAACATTCATTTCCTGTGGATAACCAGCTACGATTACCATCAATTCTCCACGATGATCTTCCATTTTTTTCAGTAGCGTTTCAATGGCTTCGCGACCAAAATCAGTTGCACCACCTTTCACTAAGGAGTAGGCTTCATCTATAAATAGACCACCGCCCATTGCCTTATCTATCAGCTCACTTGTTTTTATGGCAGTTTGACCAACATAACCTGCAACCAAAGATTTACGATCACATTCTATCAAATGTCCTCGCTCTAGGATTCCGAGTGCTTTATATAATTGCACCAATATTCTGGCAACAGTGGTTTTACCTGTACCAGGATTTCCTTTGAATACGGTATGTAGTGAGAATGCTCGGCGTACATCCCTGCCGATGTCCTTATAATATCTTACTAGCTTTACCATCTCATCGACTTCTTGCTTGAGTTCGGACAGGCCGACTAAATCATGCAATTGTGATAAGGAAGACTGTAAGAGCTCTTCATCAATGGGCATCTCTACATAGTTGTTACTATTTTGATCAAAGAATTTTTCCATATCTTTTGTGGTCAAAGTAGAAATTTCTGTCTCTTCTAAACCATCGATATCTATGGTAGTTGCCATTAATCGAAGTGCCATATTTTGCTTTGCTTCTTCGATCAATCCGTTGATAAACCTTGCGTTACCAAACTGATCATCTCTGTTTCTGTATATCTCGAAGATGCGCTTATTTATAAATTTCTTTGCTTCCATATCTATCACCACACCTCTGCGAGAAGCGGTGTAGTCAGATATTTCCATCAATTCGTCAGGTGTATAATCCGGAAAAGTGATGATGTGTTTTATTCTAGAGTTGAGACCTGGGTTACTGTCCAAGAAGTTTGACATTTCCTTTGGGTATCCTGCACATATAATCGCAATGTCCCCTTCACCGTCTGACATTTCCTTTAGAAGTACTTCGATCACTTCTCTACCAAAATCTTTTCCGTCATTTCCACGGTTAGTCAAAGAGTAAGCTTCGTCGACAAACAAAATTCCACCACGCGCTTTCTCGATTGCTTTCTTCACTTTTGGTGCGGTCTGTCCAATGAATTCACCGACCAAATCAGCTCTACCCACCTCAAATACTTTACCATGAGATAGCAACCCAAGTGAATTATATATTTTACCTAGCAAATGCGCTACTGAAGTTTTACCTGTACCAGGATTTCCTTTGAAGATACTGTGCAAGTTAAATTGTTGATCATCTTCTAGACCCTTATCTCTTCTAATCTTTAGAAACTTAAGATAGGTGGCTAGCTCGTTAATCTGTGCTTTTACCGTACGTAAACCTATTAATTGCTCTAGCTCTAGTTTCGCTTCCTCGAAAGTAATGGGTTCTGTAGATAAAACACTTTTTGCCGATTTAAGAGTCTTCACGGTGTTATAGCTTAGTGATCCGTCCGATGTTTCGTCCGTTTCACCTACCAAGAATGGTACTACTGCGATCACTTGATCCATAAAGATTACTTCCAGCGTATAATTGTCGCGGTACCAGTAACCAATATTGTCAGATCCATATCCTGTATCGAGAATGATTTCTCCTTTATGCTGTTTTATCTCTCTGAAGTAAGACATAAATGCCTTATGCTGACCCGCGTCATTATAGAAATTAAAATGTAGTTCTAAAGGAAAATATTCATGCTGATATTTATTTTCAAGACAAAGTTCAACATTAATATATCGCGTATTTTGCGCAGAAAAAGTTTTAAGATAGATCCGCTTATCTATTGCCAAACCATCTCTTGCACTTTCGAATAGCTTAATAGATTTTGTATCGAAATATTTATTCTGATCTGGAAGTACATAACCGCCGTCCACGATATAGAAATCTATATCTCCGATTTTGGTAGTGTTTAAAAATACTTCCCAACCGTATCTACCACGCTTCCACCAACCAGGTTCAGGCGTACCCCAACCTTCTCTGACATAAATAATATTCTTGTCTTTGCTGATTTTTACTTTCTTATCCAGAGAGCAAAGTTTTTCTTGGGTATCCTTATTTGTACACACAAATCTTAGGGTTGTTTCCCAATCTGTCTCATCAAATAGTTTATTATAAAATGAAAGCTCACAGTAGAGATAGCGCGCCTCGTGCTCGTCATAGACAACTCTGTACTTCTTTTGATTGTGGAATAGATTTTCCTTCGAACCAAAAACCTTAAGGTCCTTAACCTTATAGTACAGTCCAGCTTTATCTTCATTATCGTTCAATATCATATCGAGTTTGCTTAGGCGATTTTAGTATCTAATTACGCTTGATAAAAGAAAAATTCTTGCCAAACTAAAGACTTAAATCATCCAAGAGTATTGTTATTCTTATAGGAAAAATATTGCAAGAATAGGGGATTGATACTCTAACTATATACGCAGATGGTATTTAAGTAATGTGTCTAATATGGATGCAATTTAGACAAGGTTCCATTAGCCAATTGATAAAATCTAACACAGCTATAGCATTACTAACATAATGGATACGTGATATTGAAGACTATAAGACTAGGACCGATAAGAGCCCAGACTTTCAGATTCAGCAGACTCTTTCGCTGCTTTTTTCTTCTTTTTTTGTTCATTATTTGACTCGTAGATACAATAGTTTTGATAGCGTGTGACATCCGTTTCTTCCCAGATATCTTTACCTATATTACACATCAATACCATCTCCTGATATATTTTATTGCCAACTTCTACTCTACGCTCTACAGCTATATCTCTGTCCGAAACTCTATCCTGTTGTATATTTTTTGCATTCTCGAATGCCTCATATGCCCTTACAACTTTTGATATAACCTTTTCATTGATACCTACGTCTGCAAGAAAATCGATTTGCTGGCGAGCCACTCTAGCGACTCTTCTACCACAGAACAAGAGTTGCGCATCCGTCATGTCACCCATCTTGGCGGTACCAAATTTTCTATATCGGCCACTTTTGTTGTGAAATTTTACTTGTACTCTGGTCATCATACTGCGAATAGCGGCTCGCAATTTATCAGCTGCATCATATTTTTTTTGCGTGACGATCATCTGGTCACCAACTACCTCATCATCATTTTGCAACTCCTTAAACAGCTCGCACTTTGCATGCAGTCCTTTCATTTTCGCTTTGTCATAACCATACTCTGCAAACTTTATATGATCTCGTTTTGCATCGTTTAGTCGCGCTATACATTGTAGATATAGGTCAGCGTCAGGAAAGTTGTAAACACGGTTTTCAGGTTGCTTTTTCATAGAATGCTATTTTATATTGCTAAGATATGCAGTGCTAAGTTATTCAAAGAATTTATTATATGTTATTATATTTTACTCATTTGTAAATTTCTTGTCAGTTTTGTGAATAGCTCCCATATGCGGTTGACAGTTCCTAAAAATGAATATGATTATGAAGTATTTAGCCAGAAATATGGATTGTATTTATTGGCAAACAATAAAGTATTTACGCTTGAGTTTCCAGATGAACCTCCTGTTGAAGGTAGAAGCAGTGAAGGTATTAAGATAAACATTGAAAATGGTTTGGTGATCTATGCAGCAAAATGTTACTGTTAGCTTGGCATATTCATTAATAAGCATAGAGCACCACAGCCTACCTTGTCTCGATTTTCGAGAGTGACATATAATTAGCTATAAGTTGAAAACTCATAAATATCAATATCTTAATGATAAGCTACATGAGGGCGAGTTAGCAATAGCCCATTTACTCCTCCGTATCCCTTTTCACACGCTTCTTATACTTATTGTTCTTGATACTGTAAGCTAGGTTTGGGATATTCACTTTGAGTCCAAATGTTACCGAACCATTACCGTTTACAAGCGGACCGAAATTACTACCCCAAGATGCCCCGATAAAGCTTTGGACTCTACTATTACCCTTAGCTATTTGTAAATCATACTCCACTAAATAAAAAGGTGAATTCGTGATTAAGTCTCTGGCTTGTTTTAAATCATTCTCTGAGAATTCCCCAAAAGCAAAAGCATCGTAATAATAAATAAATGTAGTTCTCAGACCAAAATTAATCGTTATCGATCTAGACTGCCAATACACTTGGCTACTTATGTGTGGTTTAAATACATTTGATTTAAATACTCCAAAAGTAGTGTTTCGAAAACTAGTAAGACCACCTCTGGTAAATAACGGACTTACTAAACTTTTCTGCTTACCTAAACTCGCATTAGCATAGAATTCGATACCGATGGAACATAATTGTGGATTTGCAAAAAGTTTCTTCTTGTTTGGAAATAGTGCTTTAACGGGTCTTGAAAAATACGTACCCACCCCAATGGTACCTAGTAGTAATTGTTCGTCCCCTTGATACTCGTCTAAGTGATTCACGTAGGCAAAGTCTGCTTTGACACCCAAGTTATTAGCAGGACTGTATGCTAATTGAGCAGAATTAAATGCGATGGAAGCTTTTAAATCCTTCTTCTCCTCTAATATTAGAAGATTCCCTGGGCTGGCAACATAAAAATCATTGCCACAGCTCGAGATTAATAATAGTAGTAAAATAACAAAAGTGGAAAGATTCTTCATACAGCTAATTTAGTATAAATTATCGATATGATGGCTAGGAAACCGAAATTTTGGCTGAGGAGTAGAAGCGGTATGAAGTAGTCATATACCCTAATGAAGCCCATAGAGCGATGGCTGTGAAGACATCGCTCTATGAATGGCTGAATAGGTTATAGGGCTGCTGAATAGTAGCGGATGATCCGACCTAGACTAACGCTTTTTCAGCGCAAGGCTAGGGCAGCCCCAACCAATAATTATCAACTTTTATCTCTTAAGCTTGATATTCTAAAAACGTTTTCTCTATAATATCACAGCATTCATTCAATTCAGATTCCGTCATTACTAAAGGTGGTGCGAATCGGATAATATTGCCATGGGTAGGCTTTGCCAGCAGGCCATTTTTTGACAATAAGACACATAAATCCCAAGCAGTACTACTATCTTCTGTATCATTAATCACTATCGCATTGAGTAAGCCTTTTCCTCTAACAAGTGTAACTAAGTCTGATTTTTTGCCTAAGTCTTCCATTCGAGAACGGAAAACTTTCCCTAGCTTCTCTGCATTCTGTGCTAGTTTTTCGTCTCGTACCACCTCGAGGGCTTCTATAGCAACTGCACAAGCTAATGGGTTGCCACCGAAAGTAGAGCCATGCTCTCCTGGTCGAATACATTCCATGATGTGGTTATCGGCTAAGGCTGCTGAAACAGGGAAGACACCACCTGACATCGCTTTTCCTAAAATAAGAATATCTGGTTTTACTTGCGGTTTATTCTCGCAATGTCCCTCGCAAGTACAATCTCCACATGTAGCAAGTAAGCGTCCTGTACGTGCCACACCAGTCTGTACTTCATCCGCAATCAGAAGCACATTATGCTTTTCGCAAATAGCCTTGCAACGGGTAAGATAATCTGCATCTGGCACCATCACACCTGCTTCTCCTTGGATAGGTTCTACTATGAATCCAGCTATGTTTGGATCATTTGCTAATGCCTCCTCTAGGGCGTCTGCATTGTTGTAGGGTATCAATATAAAACCAGGCATATATGGACCAAACCCTGTCGTACTCTGTGGATCTACAGATGCAGAAATGATAGCCATTGTACGCCCATGGAAGTTATCATTTACAAAGACAATTTTTGCTTGATTAACTGGAACACCTTTCTTTTCGTAAGCCCACTTTCTACAAATTTTGATAGCTGTCTCGACAGCTTCAACTCCTGTATTCATAGGGAGCACCTTGTCATAACCAAAATATTCTGTAACGTACTTCTCATAAGGTCCTAGACAATCATTGTAGAAAGCGCGCGAAGTCAAGGTGAGCGTTTCAGCTTGTTCTTTGAGCGCTTTTATGATTCTTGGGTGACAATGTCCTTGGTTAACAGCTGAGTATGCAGATAGAAAGTCAAAGTATTTCTTACCCTCAACATCCCATACAAACACGCCTTCTCCCTTTGCCAAAACTACTGGTAATGGATGGTAATTATGCGCTCCATATTTATCTTCTAAGTCAATAAATTCTTGAGCACTCTTTACATTTTCAACTAACATATACTATTTGTTTTATAAGTAATCTTCGACGTCGTTGTACTTCATTCCGAATGTTTCGGAAACGCCTTTATACACAATATCTCCTTTTATAATATTCAAACCAAGTTTCAAACTATCGTCATTCCTACATGCCTCTTTCCATCCCATATCTGCCAATTTTCTTGCATAAGGCAAAGTGGCATTTGTCAGACCAATAGTGGAAGTGTAGGGTACTGCCCCTGGCATGTTTGCTACAGAGTAATGTACAATATCATCTATTATATATACAGGCTTATGATGTGTTGTTGGCTTGGTTGTTTCGAAACATCCACCTTGGTCTACAGCTACATCGACAAGTACCGTACCAGCACGCATTTCCTTGAGCATATCTCTAGTAATAAGATTTGGTGCTTTTGCTCCAGGAATCAATACAGCACCAATAATCAAATCATGATTCTTGATTAATTTACGAATATTATATTCGTTGGAGTACATTGTATTTACATTGGCAGCCATGATGTCATCAAGCTGGCGTAATCTATTTAAATTGATATCTAGGATAGTAACAGTTGCACCTA
>Ga0114952_1003911_pt1 | contig 10351 bp, 9 predicted proteins | sample SidtaG_2_FD_87303 | JGI IMG/M metagenome (GOLD analysis project Ga0114952, IMG submission 87303) | Marine algal microbial communities from Sidmouth, United Kingdom - Sidmouth_Asex2 metaG | ecosystem: Host-associated > Algae > Red algae > Unclassified | place: Sidmouth, United Kingdom | collected... | reverse complement strand
TGCTGGGCGAGATCCTTGTCGCCGCTGACGATGGTGAGCGGCAGGCCTCGCTCGTGTGCCAGACGAGCGAAGTGGCCGATGATGTCGTCGGCCTCGACCCGGCGGCTGCCGAAGGCGGCGATACCGAGCGCGGGAGCGAGCGTCATGCAGCGGCCGATCTGCGCGGCGAGATCGGGTGGGGTCGGCGGACGGGCGCGCTTGTAGTCGGGGAAGAGGACGTTGCGCACGCCTTCCCGGCCGCAGGTGTCGAAGGCGCAGACGACGCCTTCCGGACGTTCGCGAAGGAGCAGCTCGAGAAGGGTGTCGGCGAAGCCCGCGACGGCGTTGGCCGGTCGTCCTGCCGGGTCGCGCGTGGCGGCCGGCCAGTCGTGCCAGGCCCGGTAGATGTAGATGCTCGCGTCGATCAGGCAGAGCGGGCGCGGGGAGCTCACGCGCGGGTGAAGCCGTGCGCCGGGCGGCGGGACGCCCGGACACACGTTGTGGCGAGCCCTACTTCGAGCCGTACCGGCGGCGGAACTTGTCGACCTGACCGGCGGTGTCGAGCACCTTCTGCTTGCCGGTGTAGAACGGGTGGCAGGCGGAGCAGACCTCGACGCTGAGGTCGCGTCCGGCGGTCGAACCCGTCTCGAAGGTGTTTCCGCAGCTACAGCTCACGCTGATCTGCTTGTACTGAGGATGGATGTCGGGTTTCATGACCACTCCGGACTGCACGAAAACGGATCGCGATACTAGGGGTCGACGCCGTCGAATGCAAGACGCGCCATCGGACCGCCCTCCCCGGCAGGCGTTCCACCGGGCGCCGCCCAGCGCTCCGCTCGGCCCTTCAGTCGCGAGCGCGCTCCGCGCGCAGCGGAATCACCGGGTAGCGACGCGGCGGAGGCGCTCCGCTCTCGTCCTCGCCCGCCTCCATGAAGTGTTGCAGGAGATCGTTGAGGCAGTCGAGCCCCCGCGGCGTCGCCCGCAGCGAGAGTCCGGTCCGCTCGAGCAACCCCGCCTCCGTTGCCGCGGCGATCGCGCGCCGCCAGCGGGCGAGCGGCACGCCGGTGTGGCGCTCGAACAGCGGCATCTCGAACCCCTCGACGAGTCTGAGTGCGTTCATCATGAACTCGAGCGCCGTATCGGCGAGGGGAATCGTCGATTGACCGCCGACGAGCGCCCCGGAATCGACCGCGCCCGAACCCGCGAGCTCGAGGTAGCGCGCCGGGTGCTTCCTCTTCCAGCGGCGCGTGATCGTGCCCTCGTCGGCGCGGCTGATCTTGCCGTGGGCACCGGCTCCGATGCCCACGTAGTCACCGAAGCGCCAGTAGTTCGTGTTGTGCACCGAGGCGTGCCCTCGTCTCGCCCAGGCCGAGATCTCGTAGCGGGCGAAACCCGCTGCGACGAGCCGCTCGGCGATCGCTCGCTGCATCTCCCAGCGCGCGTCGTCGTCGGGCAGTGCCGGGGGGAAGCGCGCGAACAGCGTGTTCGGCTCGAGGGTGAGCTCGTAGCAGGAGAGGTGCTCGGGGGCTCGGGCGAGCGCCGCCTCGACATCGGCGAGGCTTGCAGCGAGGCTCTGGCCAGGCAGGGCGAACATCAGATCGAGGTTCAGCGCGTCGAAGCCCGCTCGGCGCGCGACGTCGATCGCCCGCCGCGCGTCCTCGCCAGAGTGGATGCGCCCGAGAGCGGCGAGGGCGCCGTCGTCGAAGCTCTGCACGCCGAGCGAGAGACGGTTGATGCCGAGAGCACGATAGTCGGTGAAGCGTTGCTGCTCGACCGTGCCGGGATTGGCCTCGAGAGTGATCTCGACGCTCGGGGCGAGCCCCGTCAGCGCACGAATGCCGCCGAGCAACCGATCGAGCGCCCGGGCCGAGAACAGGCTCGGGGTGCCGCCGCCGATGAACACCGACACCAGGTTCCGCCCCCAGATGGAGGGCATCTCGGCGGCGAGATCGGCGAGCAGCGCGTCGACGTAGGCCGTCTCCGGAATCTCGCCGCGCATCTCGTGCGAGTTGAAGTCGCAGTAGGGGCACTTGCGGACGCACCACGGCAGGTGCACGTAGAGCGAGAGGGGCGGGAGTGCGGTGAAGTGCCGCGTGTCGTCCGGCGCGGTCGTGGCGGCGCTCACCGACGTAGAGGTGCGCTCTCGAGCGCCGCGAGCAGGGCGGCGACGGCCTTGCCGCGATGGCTGAGGCGGTTCTTCACGGCGGGGGCGAGGCGCGAGGCCGGTTCGTCGGTATCGCGCCCGAGAAAGAGCGGATCGTAGCCGAACCCGCCGCCGGGTTCGAGTCGCTCGAGCACCTTCCCCTCCCAGACGCCCTCGGCGATGATCGGCGACGGATCCTCGGCGCCCCGGAGCAGCACCACGACGCTCCTGAATCGGGCGGTGCGGCGCGCCGACTCGACCCCCGTCAGCTGCTCGAGCAGCAGCGCGTTGTTGGCCGCGTCCCCCGATCCTCGTCCGTGACGCTCGGCATGCCGAGCCGAATGGAGCCCAGGCGCTCCGTCGAGCGCGTCGACCTCGAGTCCCGAGTCGTCGGCGATCGCCGGCAGTGCGGAGACGAGGGTCGCGTGGCGGGCCTTCAGGAGCGCGTTCTCGACGAAGGTCGTCGCCGTCTCCTCCACCGGTTCGACACCGAACTCGCCCTGTGCGCGCACGCGATAGCCGAGCGGGGCGAGGAGGGCGTCGAGCTCGGCGAGCTTGCCGGCGTTGCCGCTGGCGAAGACGATCTCCCCTGCGGACCGGGACGCCCTCGCGGGCGCCCCTGCCGTCGCTCCGCTCATCGCCCGAGCGCCTCGTCCTGATGTCGAACGAGGGCGGCGATACCGGTGCGGGCGAGCTCGAGCAGCCGGGTGAGCTCGTCGTCACGGAACGCGTGACCCTCGGCCGTGCCCTGGATTTCGATGAAGCCGCCGGCCTCGTTCATGACCACGTTCATGTCCGTCTCGGCCTTCGAGTCCTCGGCATAGTCGAGATCGAGCACGGGGGTGCCGTCGACGATGCCGACCGAGACGGCGGCGATCGAGCCGTGGAGGGGATTCTTCGCGATCCGACGCTCGCCGAGCAATGTCTCCATCGCATCGTGCAGCGCGACGTAGGCGCCGGTGATCGAGGCGGTTCGGGTGCCGCCGTCCGCCTGCAGCACATCGCAGTCGATGGTGACGGTACGCTCGCCGAGCGCATCGAGATCGATCCCGGCGCGCAGCGCGCGGCCGATCAGGCGCTGGATCTCCTGGGTGCGGCCCGACTGCTTGCCGCTCGCCGCCTCGCGTCGGCTGCGGGTGTGAGTGGCCCCGGGCAGCATGCCGTACTCGGCGGTGACCCAGCCCTGACCGCTACCCTTGAGCCATGGTGGCGTTCGGTTGTCGACGCTCGCCGTGCACAGCACCTTCGTGTCGCCCATCTCGACGAGCGTCGATCCGGCGGCATGCCTGGTGTATCGTCGGTGCAGGGCGACGCTGCGCAGCTCGTCGACGGCTCGGCCACTGGGTCGCATCGAGGAAGTGTCCGATGAGGGGCGGGCGAGTATACCCGCGTGACGCCCGCCGCACCTCCCACCACCGAAGCCGAGCCGACGCCGAGCCCCGTCCCGATGCCGCACCGCCCGACTCCCCGCGACCGCGCCGCCGCGCCTCCCCTCTCCCCCGATGCCCGGGTCGCGGCCGACGGCGCGGCACGTCAAGAGCGAATTCGCCGCGCCGCCGGTCCCCGGTACGGTCACGGCACGGGTCCTCGGCCCGCCCCCGCGGCGCTCGCCCCTGCATCGGAGCCGCCCGGCAAGAGCAGGATCTACTCCATTCTGAGTGGACTACCGGTCATCATGCTGGCGACGGGGCTGTATTTTCACTATCGCGGCGAGAGCGCGCAGAGTCACGGTGCGCCGATTCTCGCCGAGAGCGTCGAGCGGCAGGCGAGCTTCGAGGGGCTGTCGATCGTGAGATCAGGCGGGCAGGGGCGTCACTATCTGTGGTTCGAGGACACCGAGGGAGAGCCGCACGGGGCGCGCATCCGGCCCGGATGGCGCGACTCGCTCGGGTCGCTCGCCCCGGGGGACGAGATCCGTCTGCGGCTCGCCCCGACGGTCAGTGGGTCGAGCACGCTTTGGGTCTGGCGTGTCGAGCATGACGGTGCCGTACTCCTCGACGACTCGGCGAGGCTGCGCTGAGGCGGAGCGTCCGCGCCGATCGGCCGCTCGCGCCACCGGTTCCGCTCACGTCGCGCCGCCTCGAGACCACCCGGTTCAGGCGGCCGCGTTCTTCGGGGAGGCCTCTCGCGCCACCTCCGCGCGAGCGGCGGGGCGCCCGTCGAGATGCCCTTGCCGACGGGGGCCGGGTTCACGCTCTCCGGAGGGCTTTCGTCGCGTGCAGATCAGGACGACGCGTAGACCGGGGCGTGCGTCCTCGAGCTCGAGCTCGGCCTTGTGCAGCCGCGCGACCGCCTTGACCAGGCTCAATCCCAAACCGTTACCCGGCGTGTTGCGCTCGTTCTCGAGTCGCACGAAGCGCTTGAACACGCGCTCGCGCTCGTGCTCGGGTATGCCCGGGCCATCGTCGCTGACGCTGATCGTGAAGCGCTCGTCGTCGCCGCTCACGGCGAGCGTGACGCGGCCGGGCCGCGGGGTGTACTTGATCGCGTTGTCGAGCAGATTGGTCACCGCCTGCGCGATCAGGTGTGGGTTGCAGCGGTAGCGCGGATTGGCCTCGATACGGACCACGAAATCGAGCCCCTCCTCCTCTTCGGCAACCGCCTCGTAGAGCTCGGCGAGCTCTTCGAGCACGTTCCCGATCCGAACATCGGACCACTCGACGGCGTCGATACCCGCCTCCAGACGAGCGATACCGAGCATCGCGTTGAACGTGTGAATCAGGCTGTCGGCATCGCCGATGACCTCGCTCATGACGGCACGGTAGTTGTCCGGATCGCGCTCCTCGAGCAGCGTCACCTCGAGGCGGTTCCGGAGGCGAGTCAGCGGGCTCCGAAGATCGTGGGCGACGTTGTTGGTGACCTGCTGCATGCTCTTCATCAGATCCTCTATGCGATCGAGCATCTGGTTGAGCTTGGTCGAGATCTCGTCGAACTCGTCGTCGCGCGCCGTGACCGACAGACGTTGGGAGAGATCCCCGCTCATGATCTCGGAGGCGGTGCGGCTGATCGAATCGATGCGTCGCAGCACGCTGCTACCGAGCAGCACACCCCCGGTCAGGGAGAACAGGAGGGTCATCAGGGTCGCCCCGACCACCAGAGTGAACGTGTGATCGAGCAGCGCCTCCTCGTCGCTGATGTCGTAGCCGATGGTGAGCTTCAGACCGCTCGAGAGCTGCGTCTCCGACACGCGCACCGGGTTGAACGCGCGGGGGCTGCCGGGAGCGAGATCGGCCACGTCGCCCATCGTGCGCGTCGTCTGCGAGCTGACCGACTTGAGCCTGAGCGGCAGCTGCTCGCTCTCTTGATCGACGGCCGTGGCCTGCATCTCGCTGTTGGTCAGGTCGTAGTAGCGATCGTAGTCGTCGATCTGGTTGCGGCGCTGGATCGCCTCCAGCAGAGTGCTCAACGCACCCGACTGGTAGAGGTTGGCCAAGTAGTCGGTCTCGAGTCGCAGGCGCACGTCCACCTGGGACATGATCTGCTCGCGCGTGGACCAGTAGATGAACCCGAGCGTCGCCGCCGTCAGCGCGCTGAACAGCGTCGCGTAGACCAGCGCGATGCGAAACGCCGAGGTCCGCGACAGCCGGCGTCCGTCAAACCCGCGAACCGACCAACGTCGCGATGGTGAGCGCTCCCGTGGTGCCTCGGCATGATGTCGCGGCGCCTCGTTCGCCGCCGGTGCGTCACCCGCCCGTCTGCCGTCCGGTCGGAGCGCTCGGGCGGGAGGTGACGCCGGACGGGAGAGCGGGACGGTGGGAGATCGCATCGAGTGGAGTGTAACGCCGCCTTCGCGCGCACCACGATATCGGCTCGAATATCAGCGCTCGAATATCGGCGCGCCGGGCCGCCCGGTCGCCGCCCGGACGGATCCGGCCTCCAAGATCCAGGAAGTCCGGGGGGCGGTCGCGATGGCCGGTTCAGCCGGTATCGGCGGTGCTCTGCACTTCCTGCAGCTTGTAGCCCGCACCGCGTACCGTGTGCAGCAGCGGCGTATCGAAGTCCTTGTCGATCTTGCTGCGCAGACGGCTGATCTGGACATCGATGACGTTGGTCTGCGGATCGAAGTGATAGTCCCAGACGTTCTCGAGCAGCATGCTCCGCGTGACCACCTGTCCGGCGTGCTGCATCAGGTACTCGAGCAGACGGAACTCGCGCGGCTGCAGGTTGACGTTCCGGCCCGAGCGGGTGACCTTGTGCTTGATCAGGTCGAGCGTCAGGTCGCCGACGTGCAGCACGGTGCCCTGAACTCCGGCTTGAGCGCGGCGGGTGAGCGCCTGCAACCGCGCCGTCAGCTCGCTGAGCTGGTAGGGCTTGGTCAGGTAGTCGTCGCCGCCGGCCTTGAGCCCGGTGACGCGTTCGTCGACATCGTCGAGTGCGCTGAGAATCAGTACCGGTGTCATGTTCCCCATGCGTCGGAGTTCCTCGATCAGCGAGATGCCGTCGCGTTTGGGGAGCATCCGATCGATGATCATCGAGTCGTAGGCGTTGGCGATGGCCAGCTGCAATCCCTTCTCGCCATCGGCCGCATGCTCGATCGAATGGCCGCTCTCCGTCAGCCCCTTGACCAGATAGGCCGCCGCCTCGGTATCGTCCTCCACGAGTAGAATTCGCATGCCCTCTCCTGCGTTAGCGCCGTCGTCGGCGGGTGTGCCGAGTGTGTGCATCGTACTCCGGCCTGTGGGGCCGACCGGAGCGAACGAGGTCGATCCGGAGTCAGTCTGACATCGGTTCCGACCGATGGTGCCGATCCGGGCCCCGCCGGAGTCGCCGGCTCGGGCCTCGATCCCACTTCGATCGGGGCCGAAAGCCCGCCGAGCCGAGGGCGGGACCGGCCTCGTGACGAGGGTGTAACGAAACCGCCGCTCCACCTCTCCGGTCCCTAGAGCCGTCCCCGCGCTTCACCCCGTCGGGAGTATCGCCCAAGAGGGTGGCTTTTCGGGAAACGACCCCACACTGCTCAAAAGCTCGACCAGGGCTCAATCCGGAGCTCAGCTGGTAAGGCTAGACGATCCGGGGTTCGATCCGGGGCTCGCAGGAGCTCGAGACGAGCTCTACGCAAGCTTCCACACAAACTCTCTCTACACAAGGCTCAACACACAAGGCTCAACGTCCGGAGGACAGACTCTCATGTTCGTCAGTATTCTCGCGAACGCCCTGCCCGGTAGCCATCTCGGCTCGCCCGTCGCTCGGGCACCACGTACCACAACGGCTTGGCTCAGAATATATCGAAAGCTCATTTTCGGGGTAGTGCTGCTGCCCATTGTTGCTGTCACGACATCGGCTCGGGCAGATACGCTGCCCGATTTTCGTGCGCTGGTCGAGAACGAAGGTGACGCGGTCGTCAAGATTTCGGTGCGAACCGAGTCACGGGTTCCGACGAACGGTGCCGAACCGGGGTTTCCGGGATTCGACCCCGAACAGATGCCCGAGTACTTCCGCCGCTTCTTCGAGCAGACCCCGGAGGGGCGCCCGCCGCTGCCGCGCCGTGGCGGCGGTTTCGGCAGCGGGTTCATCATCTCCGAGGACGGCTACGTCATCACCAATGCCCATGTGGTCGCCGAGGCGGCCAGCATCCGCGTCGGGCTGACCAACCGTCAGGAGTACGAAGCCGAGCTGATCGGTATGGATCGGGCGAGCGACATCGCGCTCCTGAAGCTCGAGTCGGACGAGGGGCTACCGGTCGTGACGATCGGTGACTCCGACGAACTCGCCGTCGGCGAATGGGTGCTGGCGATCGGCTCCCCGTTCGGCTTCGAGCACACCGCCACTCAGGGCATCGTCTCGGCGCTCGCGCGCAGCCTCCCCGACGATACCTACGTGCCGTTCATCCAGACCGACGTGGCGGTGAACCCGGGCAACTCGGGCGGTCCGCTGTTCGACACCGACGGGCGCGTCGTCGGGGTCAATTCACAGATCTACTCTCGTTCCGGCGGCTACCAGGGTCTCTCCTTCGCGATCCCGATCAACGTGGCGATGTCGATCGCCGACCAGCTCAAGGACAAGGGCTACGCGACGCGCGGTTGGCTCGGCGTGACGATACAGAACGTCGATCAGGCGTTGGCCGAGTCGTTCGGTCTCGATCGTCCGCAGGGTGCCTTGGTCGCGCAGGTCGGCGAAGACAGTCCGGCAGGCAAGGGCGGTATCGAGAGCGGGGACATCATCCTCTCGTTCGACGACAAGCCGGTGCCTGCCTCGAACGCGCTGCCACCGCTCGTCGGCGCCGTCGCGCCGGGCGAGTCGGTCGGTGTCGAAGTGTTGCGCGACGGGGAGCGGCAAACCCTCGACATCACGATAGAGGCGCTCGAGGAAAACGAGCGTGTCGCCAGTGCCGGAGGACAGGAGGACGCGACGAGGGACGAGGCGTCGCGGCTCGGTGTGGTCGTCGCCGAGGTGCCCGAGACCATGCGCAAGGAGCTCGGCATCGAGAGCGGGGTCGTGATCGCCGAGATCGACCCGGAGGGTCCCGCCGCCACCGCTGGCGTGTTGGTCGGCGATGTCATCCTCTCGCTCAACCGTAGGGAGATCGAGTCGGTCCACGAGCTCGAAAAGCTCGTGCAGGACGCGCCCGTCGGGGAGTCGATGCCGGTCCTCGTGCAGCGCGACTCCTCGCCGTTGTTCCTCGCGCTGACCTTGCCGGAGGATGGCTGACGCGGCGCTCGATCTCTCGAGGGCGGGAGTCGGCCGGTGCCGGGCACGCACGCCGGTGAGTGCCGGGTGACGGGAGCAGAGGATGAGCGGCGGTCCCGAGGCGATGACGCCGAGGCAGGGGCGGAGGGCGGCCCCCGGAGTGGGAGCGGTCCCTAGAGGCGCGGCCTCCCCGGGGGCCGCCGCTCTCTAGCGCTCGTCCCCCGTGCGCCACCCTCCCCGGCGCTGCCCTTGGTGGGTCGAAGGCTGCGGGGGCGGCGGAGACATCGAATCCTCCGCTTTCCTCTCCTCCCCGCGAAGACGTTCGCCGGGAGGGCGCGAAGGGCGGAAGGCGCTCGGGCGGGAAGCGCCTCAGACCGCGGGTGGTGTGCCTTTCTTGCCTTCGAGCGACAGCGACGGGTACGCCTCGGAAAGCGCTTTCTTGATCTCGTTCATGCGACGCTCGTCCTCCTTGACATCGGCGACGATCAGGAGCTCCCCTCGCTCGATCGCCTCCTCGTACTCCTGCAGCTGGCTATTGTCGACCGAGGTGCCTATCAGCGCCGAGGTGAAGGCGCCGAAGCTCGCTCCACCGAGGGTGGTCGTCGCGACCATGGCCGCCCCGGCCCCGGCGGCGACGAGACCGAGCCCCGGGAAGGCGAGCGCGGCGAGGCCGGCGACCAAGCCGGTCGCCCCGCCGGCGGCGACACCGCGGGCGAACGCCGGCAGCACGTCGCTGTCGTCCTCGACATCCGCCTCGGGGAGACTCTCGACGCGCGTCTCGCTGTTGGCGAGAACGCCGATGTCCTCGTCTTCGAGACCGTGTTGACGCAGCGTGGTGACGACCCCTTTGGCGGTGTCGACATCGGGGACCAAGAAGAGCAGCTTTTCCATCGACGTTCGAAACGGTGTGGCGTGATCGGAGGCGATCTTGCGCCTATCGGGCACGGTCCGTCGCCTTCAGGCCCCGAGAGCTGAAAATGTTGCATGTTCTCCACCCCACCGAGCCCACCGGTGCGCATGCGAGATGGGGCGTGCATCAACGCGGTGAGGCGTCGTCGGCCGGAGGTTGGGAGTCGGCGGCGTGCATGATCTGCTCGAGCGATAGGCCGGTGAGACGGTTCACGGTCCGCCACAGATACCAGAAGATGCCGATCATCATGATCATCGAGGGGATCGCGATGACGGGGTAGCTCAGCAGCGTCATGCGGCCGAGTTCCTCGTTGAAGGCGCTCGAGCCGCTTTGGCTCTTCACGATGAGCTTGGCGAGCAGGTAGTTGGCTACGGCGCTGAACAGGAAGGTACCGGCGAGCAGCGTATTGGCCCGGTTCAGACGGGTCTCGAAGCTGCCACGATTGCCGCGCCGATCGAGCTCGGCGTGGATCCGCTCGACGTCGACCAGCGTCGGGTTGAACAGCAGCTTCCTCACCAGTGGATAGCCGAGCCGGTTCGCCACGATCACCCCCACACCGATCGCCAGCGGAATCGCCGCCTCCTTCACCGCCAACCACTGAGCGTCGATCTTGAGCAGGCCGATGCCGCCGGTCAGCAGCACGCTGACGATGCCGAGCAGCGCCATGACGTTGCGCCGGCCGTGCCGAGTGA
>Ga0114952_1003898_pt1 | contig 10372 bp, 12 predicted proteins | sample SidtaG_2_FD_87303 | JGI IMG/M metagenome (GOLD analysis project Ga0114952, IMG submission 87303) | Marine algal microbial communities from Sidmouth, United Kingdom - Sidmouth_Asex2 metaG | ecosystem: Host-associated > Algae > Red algae > Unclassified | place: Sidmouth, United Kingdom | collected... | reverse complement strand
TTTTTAGCTGCCTGTGCTTTTTTCTGTGCTTGAAAAATTGATCTCTATATTTTACATTAGGAACAATAGTCATTACCTCTGCCATTCCTTCTTTAATCATTTTTAGGTTAAGAAAACACTGTCTTCTGTATAACAATAAGCAAGCACCCTGTTATACCTGTCGTAATAATCTACATCAAGATTAATTCTAATTTTTTTATTTTGAATTAATGCTTTCATAAAAGCAGATGCCTCTTTACCAAAAGGTTCTATCGGCTTGCCAAAGTTTATTCTTGATTCGGGCGCATTCATTCCAATGAGCCTTATTTTTGCTCCTTTTTTACATTCTCCTGTGTCCAACCAGGAATCTTAGATTGATCTGCAATTGAAAAAGTATTAGCGATAATTAATGAAATACTGATAAACAAGGTGACGCAAGTCGTGAAATGCATAGGTTAGAACTAATATCTATTTGTTTAAATTATTATACAAAATCGGCAAAATGAAATCAATTAACAAGTTAAACTCTACAAAGATGATAACAATGCTAATATTGGCTCATATCAGTATTGCTTTCATATTTTCCAATAAATTCTTTGGTCATGGTATGTTAATTTCTAAATTTATAATTTTTCCTTGAATAACATTAAATACATCATTAATGATTCATAAAAGCTCAAGAAGGAACCTTTGAAACCGCATTAAATGAAATTAAAGCTGGTAGAAAATCAAGTCATTGGATGTGGTATATTTTTCCACAATATAAAGGACTTGGGAGGAGTGATACCTCAAAGTTATATGCTATAAAAATTAGAGAAGTAGCAGTACAATATTTCAAAGATGATTTGCTAGGAAAAAGATTGAAACAAATTACAGAGGCACTTCTCTTATTTGAAGGAAGAACTGCTAATGAAACAATGAGTGCACCTGATGATGTTAAACTAAAATCGTGTTTGTTATTATTTCACTTAGTTCAAAACGAAACAGATCTTTTTAAAAAAGTATTAGACAAATATATTGAAGGAAAAATCTCGCACAGAACTAAAAAGTTTCTTAGTTGATTGATTTTTTTTTGTTCATTGAACTCACTTAATACACATTTGCCTTAGATCTTTCAAACTTCCACGAAATTCATTTCCGTCACATACGTGATTCATCCCAACCATTTCTTGATGATTTGTAAATTGATGAAAAGTCCAATTAACATCTTTTAATATGGCTTTGCCTGAATAGGCAGCAATCCATAAAGTTTGGTTGTTAAAATCTTTTTCCAAGTTGTTGTTAAAAAAATTAAGACCACAGTATAAGATAGGTTTTATTTTGTAATGTTGTTCAGCCATTTTTAGCCAAATTTTAATCTCTTTAATCATATTTTCTTCATTTTTCCATTTTTCTTCTACGTCCAATACTGGAGGTAAATCACCTTTACTAAGTTTTACCGCATTGCTGAATGTTTGAAATTGTATTTCAGCAGGAAGATCAGGAACTAAGTAATGATAAGCACCTGCAATGATTTTTGATTCTTTGCAGTCCTTCCAATTAGTAGAAAAAGTCTCGTCTGTTTCTATGCCTTTTGTTGCTCTCATAAATGCAAACTTCACCGGTTGGTGTGAGTTTGCAATACGTTGCCAGTCAATTTTTCCAACATGGTGAGAGACATCAATCCCGAAAGTGAATTCACAATCAGGCGAAATAAGTTTATCGCTTTTAACTGTAGGCTCATTTTGGCAACTGAGTAATAAACAAACATAGAGCAGACTTAATATTTTATGCATAATTTTTATATTTAGATATTTTTATTTCTATCATCCCAACCTTCTACCCACCAACCATCATTAAAAAGCAAATGTTTTTCTGCTCTAGTTAAAGCGGTGTATAACCATCTATACTTTTGTTCGTCTTTCATTTGACGACCATATAAAGTTTTTTCAATCATCAAAAAAACATTTTCCCATTCACCTCCTTGGGCTTTGTGGCAAGTGATGCAGTAACCAAATTTTGCTTGTATGGCATTAACAAAAGAATCTGACATCAGTTTGTCTTTAAATTCATCTGATTTTATCTTGATGTTTTTCTTTTTCATTCTCTTTGTAAAATCAATCATGAGTCTTTGGCTTTCATTGGAATTCAAACCCGGATTATCATTCCATAATAGATCATCGATCATCAGGGCTTCTTTTATTTCATTGCTCTCAAGTTTTCGGACTTTTACATTCATAAATCTAAACCCTGCTCTTTCTTCTTGAAATTCGAAAGCCTCTAATACTACATGGTCACCATTAACCAATCCAAGTGGAATACAATTTTTGGTAATCATCAATAAATCTCCAACTCTAAGTTGGGTATTGTTGTGCAAGATGTTTTTAATTTCTAAATTATTCGACTGAACTTGTCTATTAGTGAATGCTATCATTATGGATTTTTCAATGCCATACTTTTGAATACTTTTTGCATAAAAACGTAACAGTGCTTTGTGTTCATTCGCAAGCCAAACTTGATTCTTTTTAGGTACGCATAATTTTGGATATTTTGTAAAACTCCTTGCTACTATTTTGTTTCTGAAGTATGTAGCAAAGTTCATTATTTCATTATCCGCAGCTGTTCTATGAATCTTAGTTAATTCAAATTGTGAAACGCCAGTTTTAAATTGTTCTTCCAAGTATACATTGTCTAATGCTATAGATCTGGGGTCTTCTGAAACGGGAGGGAGTTGACAAGGGTCACCAACAAAAATAACCTGTTCACTTTCAACATAGCGCATTAAATCAAAAAGCACTTGGCCTGATCCAAATTTTGTAAAATCAGCCTCATTCGAAAGATTAGAGATCATAGATGATTCGTCAATAACATAGATAAACTCTTTTCCTTTTACCCGTTTATCTTTTATTTTGAGGTCAAATTTTAGAAGTAACTGACCTGTGTCTTTCGTGACATCCTCTTCAGTCAATTCGTCTTCATCTCCTTCAATGTCTCCTAATAGATAAATTTGACTATGGATGGTTCTGGCTGCTCGATCAGTCTTGTCTGCAAGTATTTTTGCCGCTCTTCCTGTAGTAGCAAGAAGGACAGGATGTATTGATTTTTTGTCAAGCCAATTACATAGAATCTTTACTAGGGTTGTCTTACCAGTACCTGCGTAGCCTTTAAGTAGGAAAAACTGATCTTCTTTTTTGGAAATAAACAATGTGACAGCAGCGAATGCCTGCTTTTGTTGTGGGCTAAGTTCTATTGGTTTTTGGTCAGACACGGATTGATATATGTGTAATATTTTAATATATCAAAAGAGGTGCCAAAAATAGTGACCTCTTTTAGTAATAATCTAAGGCATAGCCTTAAGCGGCAATTAAATTATTCACCTTTAAGTGTATTAATATATTAAATATGTACTAAAATACACTTTATAGTGCAAATTGTAATTTAAACTGTTTATCTTTAGCCATAAGATATTTTAAAATGATAAAGTATGAAGCTATAGAAAGCTTTTTGAAGGAATTCAAAATAAAACTAAAAATTTGGGGTGTCCTATTCTTAGGAAGAGAGAAAAATCTTCAAACATTGGCAGACTTAGAAATTACTCCAAAATATCGGGAGGAAGTCCTAAGTAATCTAGAAATAATCGACTACTCGAAAGGCCCAATAACAGACAAAATATTAAGAGGTGTAGATCTGTGGGTTTTTGGTAAGAGAATTAAAGGCCAAGAAGTGTATATCAAAATAACCCTAGGAAATGCAAACGAAAAAGTTTTATGTATATCCTTTCATCTGGCTGAATATTCAATGCAATATCCAATAAAAAGAAATTTATGAAAAGTCCTATAACGGGTAAGGAAATGCCATTAAAAAGAACGTTGAGTAAATTGAAATTCCGTAGGGATGAGTTTCAATTCTACAAGCATTTCTATCATTGCGAAAATTCAGGAGAACATTTTACAACCTCTGATTTAGATGAACTAAACCTTAGACAAGTTCACAATCAGTATAGGGACAAGCATAATATTCCTTTCCAAAATGAAATTAGAGAAATTCGAAGAAATTTTGATCTTCCTTCATCTAAGATGTCTAAAATTTTAGGATTCGGACCAAACAGTTATAGAAATTATGAAAATGGTGAGATGCCTTCCATTTCAAATGGTAAGCTAATCCAATTGATTAGCAAGCCCTCAAGTTTTAGAGATATGGTAAACAGTTGCGATTCACTGGAAAATGATTTTAAAATAAAATTACTAAGACGTTTAAAAGAGCAAATGCAAACGGAAAAGCAAAATAGATTTTCTATGGAAATGAAATTGTATTTACTTGGGAATGGACTTCCAGATTGTCATACAGGCTTTGTTAAACCAGACTTTGAAAAACTTACCGAGATGGTTAAGTTTTTTGCTGAGAAAATTACACCATGGAAAACTTCTTTGAATAAATTATTATTTTATTCAGATTTTTTAGCTTATCGACAAAGATGTTATTCAATTAGTGGTACTCGGTACAGAGCAATTCAAAGAGGACCAGTTCCGAATAATTATGATAGCATTTATGACTATATGGTATTTGAAAAAAATATTATCAAAGTCAATCATCAAATATCTAATGATATTTATGGTGATAGGTTTGAAATTTTTGAGGATAATTCTTTCAACGAAGAAATCTTTAATGAATCTGAAATAGAAATTCTAAATAAGGTATGTACTATATTTAAAGATATGACTGCTTCTGATGTCGTTCGATTTAGTCACAAAGAAAAAGCATGGGAAGAAAATGAAAAAGTAAAAAGGTTAATTGACTATAAGTATGCTTTTGCTATAGATCAAGTTTAGCTGAAATATTTCCTGTGAGAAATACTTTTACCAACACAATAAATGCTTCTGGCATAAAAGATTAAATTAAAAGATCATCCCACCTTCATCTTCTCACTCTCTTTTATCAAAAATGAAGGTATGGCAACATCCAACTTCCACATTATCGACATTGGTTTTGATCCTTTGTGCGAAATGTAGTTTACTTTACCTAAGAAAACGAAGCCCAGAGTATTTCCATGTTCATTCTTATTCTTTTCTCTGACAAAAAGTAAAATTTCACGACCGTCATTTTTGTGATTAATATACGCTCTACCGCCTGGCGTGTCAGGACTTTTTGAATTTTGACTTTGCCAATGAAAAATAGTTTCTGACAAAGCATAATCTTCATAGGACGTGGTAGGACTGTACCCGCCTTCAGACTTGTCAAGTGTGACAAACAAGAGTTCTGTATTTATTTCTTTTAGATAAAATGATCCTTCACGACTTTCTTTTTTCTTTTCAAAGGTAGAAGCTCCAAGGGCAGCGAGGATTTGGTCTCTATTGTATCTAGAATGTAACCTCAGCACTGTTCCTATCATTGATTTTTCTGAGTAATCAATTTTAGAAATTAAAATGCTCATCAGTTCAATCATTTCATTCCTTGTGGTAGGGCATTCATTTATTTTTGTAATGGCACTGAAAAGATCTTTATGTTGTTTTTGCTTTTTCCAAAAATCATAGTACAACATTAAGGCCATTCTTTTGTTCTTTGGATTTAATTTTTGCTGGACTTCAAAGCTGGTTGTAGCAAGACTTTTAATAAATTTAAAGTATGAAATGCTATTACAACTTAGCCACCTTTGTGATACTGTATTTACAAAGGTTTCATTAATAGCAGTAGATCCTAAGAAACTTTCATTTTGAGCCAGTGATTTAAGGTGTTCCCAGCCTCTTCCCTTTTTGTAGATATATTCCAAAGGAATAGAATAGAACTTTGTAAAATTCCTTAAGGTTAATTCTAGGTTTGTTACGTTTGGCCAATTTCTTATTTTAGAAACAAGATTGTTGATATTGACAGAAGTAGATTTGCTAACATTCTTAAGAATATGTTCTCGAGCTTTTTTTTCTAAAATGATTGAACATCCCAGTGGTAGATGTGGAAATCCTGATTCAATTTCATCTTTTACTTTGTTTTCTGTACGACCAATGAGTGCTCTATATTTTTGAGCAAAATTGTATTCTTCTCTTGCGTTTCCTACAAAATCTAAAACTGTTAAGCACTCTTTGTTTTCTGAGAGCCTTAGACCTCTACCCAATTGCTGTAAAAATATGGTTAAACTTTCTGTCGGCCTTAGAAATAAAACAGTATCAATTGCTGGTAAATCTACGCCTTCATTAAAAACATCAACTACAAATAAATAGCTGATATCTCCTTTCATTAATTTATTTCGTTTATCGAGCCTATCAACTGGTGTACCTTCTCCACTAACAAGATAGTCTGATTTTAAATTGGCCTTGTTAAATTTATCAGACATGTATTTCGCGTGCTCTATACTAACACAAAATCCAAGAGCTTTGACGCTAAATGGGTCATTTGTATATTTAGAAACGCTTTTAATTATGTCACCAACACGCCTATCATTTTCAGTATACAATCCAGATAAGTCTGAAATTTTATATCTTCCATTGCTCCAACTTACTTTAGAAAGATCAATACTGTCTGATACACCAAAATAATGAAATGGGCACAGTATTTTTCTATTTAATGCATCTGGTAAACGAATCTCTGCATCTATATCTCCTCCAAAATCTAGTAAAATATTTTGACCATCCATCCGTTCAGGAGTGGCTGTAAGTCCCAACAATATTTTTGGTGTAAACTTTTCTAATATTGGTCTATAACTTTTTGCTTTAATGTGATGGACTTCATCTATAATAATAAAATCAAAATGATCAGGCTTGATGTTCCAATTTAAAATTTTGTTGTTTAGTTTTTGAACAGATACAAAAACATGATCAAATTCAGAAGCTTCATGATTACCTACCCACAACTCTCCAAAATTGTTGTCTCGCAATACATGGCAAAAAGTATTTTGAGCTTGCTCCAAAATCTCTCTTCTGTGAGCTATATATAATAGCTTACTATTCTTGTTGTTCTCTTTGAATCTTTTGTAGTCAAATGCTGATACGATTGTCTTTCCAGTTCCTGTCGCTGCAACCAATAAGTTTTGCCATTTGTTATGAATCGTTCTAGAGGTATGAAGTTTATCTAAAATTTCTTTTTGGTAATTGTAAGGTCTTAAATCAAAGAACTTATTTATTGTTAATTTAAGATCTGCTGTCTTTGCTCTTTTTAAGGCAGATACTAACTTTCCCTTATGCTTGTCTGGCTTATATATTTCAAACTCATTATCTTCCCAATACGACTCGAAGGTGCTTTCAAATTTTTTTAATAGTTGTGGCGCTTCTCTAGTAGTTATTTTGACATTCCATTCTAAGCCTTTGGTAAGAGCAGATCTTGACATATTAGAGGATCCGATAAAACCAGTGTCAAATCCTGATTTTCTTTTAAAGAGATATGCTTTTGCATGTAGTCTTTCTAAATTTGAATTGTATGAAACCTTAACAGCTACATTTTTTATTTTTGATAATTCATGTATGGCTTTTGAGTCGGTAGCACCCATGTATGAGGTAGAGATCACTCGCAAATTGCCACCTCTCTTAACGAATTGATTTATATCATCTAATATTAACCTTAATCCTGACCATTTAATGAAAGAAACTAAAAAGCACATTTCATCTGAAGACAAAATTTCTTTTTTAATTTCACTATCAAGTGAAATCCCCGCATTGTTTCCGGTAAAAAGGTCACTTTCTGTAATACCGGAATAAGGAAAAATGTCATTAATGTTCTTTTTGTTCGAATAAGGGTTCTGTGAATTAAAAATACCTTTAAGCACTTGATTTTTTGTCAACCTCCAGTTTTCTAAAAGTATCTTCTTGTCCTCAAATTCTAAGTCTTTGATAAGCTTATTGACTAAATCAATTTGACTCTGAACTTTGTCATTTCCACTTTTAACATTTTCTAAAATTTGTTCTAGTAGATCTGAAAAATATCTTGCTAAAACTTTGGGGGATTGATCTGTTTTGATTGATTCTTGAAACTTCTTAAAATTATCAAGTCCTTCGAGTTGTTGTTCTAATTCCTTATTGAATATTTTGTAGTAAATACCTTCTTCCATATTTATATCATTGAAAGATTTACAAGTTCTTTAATAATGGGTTTATCAGCATCTGCTATTTCAAATTTAGAAATTTCATTTTTGCCAACCCATTTTAAATCGTTGTGTACTGTTAATCGAATTTTTCCACTTCGTACCTTGACAATAAACGGAATCAATTCAATTTCCATTTTATTATAGAAATGGGTTAAAGGTGTTAATCTTTTTTGCACATTAATTTTGACGTCTAGTTCTACTTTAATTTCTCTTATGATGCATTCACTTTCTGTTTCGTCCTGTTCTATCTTTCCCCCAGGAAATTCCCATTTTAAGGGTAAGGACATATCTTCTGATCTTTGAACAATCAAAACTTTTTTTTGCCTTAGAATAACCGCGCAAGTAACTTTTATGATTGTCATTTTGATTGTTGATTGGTCAGTACAAATAGAATTTTTAGTTTAATGAGACGGACCTAATTATTCAAAGTCGCTTATATTTCTCAAGATAGTTATAAACATGGACATAGATATATCCTAAATTTGCTCCTCAACCATCCTTCTCCCCATCACTCCAAACACCTCTTCCAAATTCTCTACTTGATGACCTCCTTCCTCAAAAAAATGCACGTTTCTATCATCCTCAAATCTATCCAAATACCATAAAAAAGCCTCTTGCGGAATGACTTCATCATCTCTATTTATAAAGACATCAATCCTATCAGTTAGGGAAGGATCATTTTCAATTTTAGTTATGATCTCTTGGGCTAACTTCTCAAGCTTATCCAAATAAGCATCTTTGAAATCATAGGGCGCTCCACGAAATGTAGTTTTCATACCTGTCTTGTCAGAAGTTTTTTCTTTAAGACCAAGATGGGGCTGTGGAGCAGGGTTCATGATATATGCCCGTCCTCCATATATCAAACAAAAATAAACAGAATAGAATCCACCTAAGGAGGATCCTATGAAGATCAGATTTTTGGAGGTAGCTTGATTTACAAAGTCATGAAGTTGTTGCAACACTATGTCTGGGTCAGGAGAATAGGAGCGTGTTAAGATCTGGTAATCCGCTCCAAATTTTTCTTTTAGTTTTGGAATCTTTCCACTCTGTACATCTGATTGGTAACCATGGATATATATGATCGTTCCTCGGTTGTTTGATTTATTTGTCATCTTATAAGTTTTGTTATTTATATATTTATCCTTTAATTTATTAAAAGGATCAATAAATCAAATTCCCCTCATCCAAAACCTCCTCCCCATTAAAACTGTACCCAACTAATTCCCCTCCCTTCCCAACACAAAAATCAAGACAACAAATATTATTTTGACGCAAGTCAATTGCTCTTTGCAAACAATAGTGGCCAAAAAATATAGGGACATCCTTTGGTCCATACTGCTTGTAAGCATCGTGACTATACGGTATGTTAGACGCTGCATCGTCAAGTTTAACCTTGTAATCTGCAACATCTTGTAGGCTGAGGGCTTCTCCTCTTTCCCACCACATGATTCTCATCTCGTTTCTTGGTTTATTGTAGGTGTCGTTAAAGGTTATTCCATTTGGAAGCTCCATTTCAAAACCTGACAAAAGCATTTCTATGGCATCATGGGCTTCGCCTTGGGTGTGACTAAAATACTTTTCATTCAAGATGCCATGGCGTTCAGAGCCATCGTCACTGTAGCACAGTTTTTTTACTTTTTCAATGCTGCGATCATCCCATTGCGCATGAACCACTCTAAACTGATCTGTCTCGAAATAAACGGGCAAGGTTTTAAACCAGGCGATGTATTCATGTAGCAGATCCTCTTTGCCTTCAAAGTCATCTAAGGTTGTTTGCGCTTGATGCATTTTTTCATGTGGTCTTGCCCACTCGTCGGGATTTTCTGCACTCTTGGTGAAAAGCTGAATAAAGTTGAACTCGTGATTTCCCATCACGGCTAATGCAGAGCCGGCATCGACCATTCTTTTTACAATCTCTAGTGTCTTTAGAACTTGCGGACCTCTGTCAATAAAATCCCCTACAAAAAAGGCTTGTCGGGATGGGTGTTTGTATGTCCCATCAACTTGGGAATATCCTAACTTTTTCAAAAGTTTTTCCAGGGCATCGACGTGTCCATGTATGTCTCCGATAAAGTCAAATTTGTTTGTGGTCATAAAGGGTGATAATTAATTTTGGTTAAAATGTTTCTAAATATGTTCAATATGCTTGAACAATTAAAGTGTTTGCATTTATATTTTTAAGGATGTCATTAATTTGATATGGCAAAGCTATCGTTTTCAAAATAAAGCAAATGTCTGCTCTTTTAGAAAAAGGTGCTACCATCACATCATTGAAATGAATTCCAACTGTCTCAAACCTAGCACTGAATTCTATTGCGCGTATTTTAGGAATCATTCTTTAATTTG
>Ga0114952_1003897_pt1 | contig 10374 bp, 7 predicted proteins | sample SidtaG_2_FD_87303 | JGI IMG/M metagenome (GOLD analysis project Ga0114952, IMG submission 87303) | Marine algal microbial communities from Sidmouth, United Kingdom - Sidmouth_Asex2 metaG | ecosystem: Host-associated > Algae > Red algae > Unclassified | place: Sidmouth, United Kingdom | collected... | reverse complement strand
TGATGAAGAAATTGAGATTGCCATTCAAGAAAATGCTCTAGATGTCTATCAATTGACTTTTGAGGATGTTGCTCGTGCTGTTCAAGGTTCGAATGTAGAGTTAACAGGAGGGAACTTGGAAATGGGCGATACAAAAATCACCATTCGTGCTGAGAACAAAGCCTATTATGCAGAACAGTTGGAAAACATTATCATTCGGACTAGTCCTGGTGGAACCAACATCTTATTAAAAGATATTGCCAACATCAAAAACCAATGGGCAGATATTCCTCAACGCGAGTTTTACAATGGCAAACCTGCCGTTAAAATTCAAGTAATGAGTCGTTTGAGTGAGGATATTATTACCACCGCAACAGAGTCTAAAGCATTTATTGAAGAGTTTAATACAGAGAATACGATTGTTGAAGCTTTTTTGCTGAGAGATGGAAGTATTGGAATTCAACAGCGTACGGACTTATTGGTCAACAATGGTTTAATTGGTTTTGTCTTGGTGCTCTTACTTCTAGGTTTGTTTTTGAAACCAAGAATCGCTTTTTGGGTAGCTTTGAGTATTCCAATTTCCATTGCAGGAATGTTTATTATCATGCCTTTTTCTACCGTTAATATCAATATGTTGTCCTTATTTGGATTAATCTTAGTCATTGGAATTTTGGTAGATGATGGAGTGGTCATTGCAGAAAATATTTTCCAAAAATATGAGAAAGGAATCCCTGCAAAAGAAGCTGCTATTGAAGGCGTTATGGAAGTCTTACCTTCTGTTATTTCCGCAGTAATTACCACCTGTTGGTTTTTTATGCTTTTCTTCTTAATTGAAGGACAAATGGGCGACTTTATGTCCAACATTGCTTTTGTAGTAATTTGCACCTTGCTCTTTTCACTAATTGAGGGTTTCTTTATTCTTCCTGCACACGTTGCACATTCTAAGGACTTACAACATGGAGAAAAGAAAAATGCAATGGAACGTACCAGTACTGCATTTTTTGATTTTCTGAAAGACAACGTTTATGGTCCTGCTTTGCGCTTTGCCATTTATAATAAGATGATTTCTATCTCTACAGGAATTGTTATTCTGGTCTTCTGTGTTAATTTGGTTATGGGCGGTATTGTAAAAGTTACTTTCTTCCCGAATGTAGACCAAGATAATGTTGTCGTCTCTTTGAAACTACCTGCTGGAACAACAGAAAATGTAACACAAGGCATTCTAACAAAGATTGAAAAAGAAGCTTGGAAATTAAATACAGAGTTGTCAAAAAAACGAGAGGATGGTCAAAAATTAGTACAGTCTATTGCTCGTTCAATTAGTAACAGCCCTAACGAGGGAAGTTTGTTTATTTCTCTACTAGATGGAGAAACTAGAAATATGTTAAGTTCTGACTTTGGCAATCAACTACGAGATAAAGTCGGCAAAATCTATGAAGCAGAGAGTCTAACCTATGGTCAAAAATCTATTTTTGGCGCAGCAGTTCAAGTGGGTTTTGTCGGTGAGAATATGATCGAATTGCGCAAAGCAAAAGATGAATTCAAGGAAATGTTGGAAGCTGATTCTCGCCTAAAAAATGTCGAAGACAATGATCAAAAAGGAGGCTTGGAATTTCACATAGAACTCTTGCCAAAAGCTCGGTCTTTGGGTGTAGACATTTCAACGATTATTCGTCAAATCCGACAAGGCTATTTTGGGTACGAAATACAGCGATTGCAACGTGGAACTGATGAAGTCAAAGTTTGGCTTCGTTACACTGAAAAAGAACGAGAATCCTTTAGCGAACTGCTCAACATGAAAATTCGAGTGGGTCAAAACACCTATCCTTTAAAAGAGTTGGTTCAATTGGAACAAAAACGAGTAGCACTAAAAATCTCGCATGTAAACAATCAAGCAAAAATGGAAGTGAGCGCTTCCTTGAACGATCCTAATGCTTCTGCAACAGAAATTTTTAATAATGCAAGAGATCTGATTGTTCCAGAAGTGTTGGCAAAACATCCTAGTGTTCAGGTGATTTACGAAGGGCAAAGTGAACGTGCTGGCGACACTACCTCTTCAATGAAACGTTGGTTGCCTGTCATTTTATTATTGGTATTCTTTACCGTAGTATTAACTTTCCGTTCCTTCTTACAGGCTGCTATTGTTTTATTACTAATTCCATTTGCCTTTATTGGAGTTGTAACAGGACATTGGGTTCATGGCATTCCAATTAGTATGCTCTCGCTCTTTGGTATTTTAGCAGTGGCAGGGGTTGTCATCAATGATAGCTTGGTCTTAGTCAGTACGATGAATCGCTTATTAAAAGATGGGATGGGTTTTATGGATGCTGTTCAAGAGGCTAGTATCTCACGTTTCCGACCCATATTGTTGACTTCTGTAACTACTGTAGCAGGACTGTTGCCTATAGTCTTGGAAACCAGCCTGCAAGCACAATTTGTCATTCCAATGGCTATTTCTCTAGCGTATGGATTGTTATCAGCTACTTTTATTATGTTGCTGATGTTGCCCCCTCTATTGGTGGTTGTTAATGACTTACGTCGTGGTTGGAGATGGTTATGGGAAGGCGAAAAAGTTGCTGCTAGAGAGGTAGAACCTAGTGTTTTGGAAGAGGAAGAGGAGGAATAGATTTCAAATAAATTGGAGATAGAAAAGAAATCTGATCCACGCGATTAATATAATAACACTTACGTTAGTGGGGATCTGATAGACAGATTTCCACTAACTTAAAACAATAATAACATGAAATTAAAAAGCATCATTATAGCTCTCTTATGGAGTAGCCCTATACTAATGCTAGCCCAAACGCCACTCCAATTGGATGCAGTGGTTCAAACGGCTATTGAGAATAATTTTAACATCAAAATTGCCAAAAACAATATTGAAGTTGCTGCTACCAATGCGACGATTGGAGCAGCAGGTTTTTTACCTACCCTTGATTTTTCGGGAGGTTATACCTATGCTAATAATAACACAACAACTACTTTTTCTGGTAACATTCCTGATCAAACAGAACCTGCTGCTGTTTCACATAACTTTAATGCAAACTTAAATTTGCGTTATACTATTTTTGATGGTTTAAAACCTGTATATACTTTACAAAAATCTAAACTTGATGTTCAGTTGAGCAATACTCAATATCAACAGCAGATTGAAGCTACTATTTATAATGTAATTCAAGCCTACTATAATTTAGCCTTGCTACAAGAAGATTATAAAATTGCAACTGAAAAATTGGGCTTAACAAAAGTTCAACTCAAACGAATCGAAACACAACGAAAATATGGTCAAGGTTCAGAAGTAGAACGGTTGAACTTGTTGACTTCTTACAATAGCGATAGCACACAATTATTGCGTCTTAAATTAAGTATGCGCCAAGCTGTACGTCAACTCAACAAGGTCTTAGGAACAGAGGAGGTGGCAGACGATGCTATAGTAGAGGTAGATACAGATTTAGACTTGTCTCTCAATTATGAAACGGTCAAAGAAACAGCACTAAAGAATAACTTAACGGTACTTTCTGCACAACAAAATATCGAAAAAGCAAATTTAGATTATAAGATTACAAAGACAGAGTTGTTTCCTAAACTAAATACAACTATTTCTTATGGTTATAGTGGCTCTCGAAATGATGCAGGTATTGTCAAAACAAATGATGCGATTGGTCCTAGTATTAATTTAGGTTTGACTTATACTATTTATGGTGCAGGTGCTGTCAAACGGGCTAAAATTCAAAATCGTCTCAATATCAAAAACCAAGAATTAAACTTGGAATTTGTTCAGTATGATATTGAACAAAGTGTCAAAGATGCTTATTCTAATCATGAAAACAACATGGCTTTAATTCCTTTAGAAGAGAGCAATGTTGCTATTAGCAAACAAAGTTTTGAGCGCATCTCAAAGGCTTATAATCTAGGACAAGCAAGCCTATTGGATTATCAACGAGCAGAATTGAGTTACATCCAAGCTCAAAAACAGGTCATTACGGCTAGGTATAATGCAAAGTTGTCAGAATGGGAATTGCGCCGCTTGGCTGGAACGATTGCCAAGTAAATTGATCAGAAGTATGGTATCAAACACTTCGAAAGTGTCTGATACCATACTTCACTTAATCCTTTTAACCTATGCTTACTAAAACACCTAGCACATTAAAAAAACATGGCTACCAAGTACTCCCTCATTTAATCTCTAATCGGACACTCAAAACACTTCAAAAAAATACACTCAAATTTGAAGGTACTAAAACTGAAATTCGGAAAAATGTCTTTCAAACCTGTTCTTCTACACAAGCTACCTTCAAACAACTAGAAGCTTATTTTAAAACCCAAGGGCTTCCTTGTTCTATGACCAATTATTGTTTCTATTTATCCAAATCAGAACAAGAAAATTGGCCTTTACAATTCCACCAAGATACTAACTTGCCAGGCTATTTAAACTTAAAGGAAGTTCTACAGGAACAGTGGCTAAACAATGGCTTTTGGGTTCGTATTAATCTAGATGCCAATGACCAATATACAGGGGCTTTAAAAGTTATTCCTAAAAGTCATTTAAAGGGTAAACATAGTGCTTTTGATAAAGAAAAAGCCATCTTTCTAGAAGTACAAGAAAGTGATGTAGTTCTTTTTAGTCCTTTACTTTATCATGGCTCAGATCGAATGCAAAAAGCTTCAATGAGACGTGTTTTTCAATGTTTTTTTCTGTTTCGGAAAGCTTAAAACATAATTCATTCTCTTATAAGAAAAACTTTGCTCAACTCTTTGATGCAATAATGGATTAAGCATTTCGACGCTTAGCTAGCATCAAAGCACCATAACTTTGATATAACATACACAAAATTTCAGCATATACGACAACCTTCTGAGCAACGGCTTGCAAATAAAGTGCTTCATTGGAATGCCATGCATTAGTTGCATAAAACATAATGGTAATTTGCACCGTCAATACAATTGCAAATACTCCCATCGCAGCAGCATAACGTTTAGGATATTTTCTGTCTACTAAGATTGCCAAGGTATAAAAAAAGGTCATCGCTAAAAAAGCCAAAAAACCAATCCGTACATATAAACGATGTCCCCAATAGTTGACATTCCAAGGCACTTGCCCAATTCCTATGTAGCTCACCCCTGCCAAGATTCCAAAAATCATTGTTAACAAGGCTAATACTTTAGAACTTGGTCGTGTAAATAGCTGTGGTAAAGCCACAAAAAATACCACTAAACAAACTCCTCCAATGGTCAAAGTTGTTTTAAAAATCCAATGCGTCAATAAATTAGAGCTTCGATCAAAAGTTACTGTTCTTCCTAAATCACTAAAGAAATTGTACCAAAAGGAATAGTGCTCCAAACTAGGTTCATGTAAGGTTCCTCCTGGATACACCAACATTGCCAACAAGGTCAGTACAATAAATTGAAGAGCTCCAAAAATGCCTAATGCATAGCAGCGTTTTTGCCAAGTTGTTGTCATAAATAAAGTCAATATTTGTTTTAATACTTTGTGGGATTTTTAGTTTTTTTACCAAAAAACATAAAAAACATTTTATATTAGTTTGATTATCAATCATGTATCGCTTCGAAGCATTTAAGTACATCTTATTGATAATCAAACTAATATAATTTCTCCACGAAGTAATGTGTTTATAAAAGACATTTAAACCTACCAACATTACTTTCAATAAATTGTTTAGACATCATCAAAGACCTAAGCATCCGATTTTAACCAACCGGTGATACTCATTCGAGGTTTGTGACTAAGTAAAACTTCATGCTCTAGATGATCGCTTTTAAAAAAGACGCATTTTCCATTTATAGGGGATATAACCTGTGCTTTCCCATACGGGTATACACATAATTCTCCCCCATCATTTGGTTGCCAATCTTCGTTCAAATACATAATCATAGAGTATACTCTACTGTTGTTCTTCTTAAACTGATCTAAGTGCTTTTTATAAAAACTCCCTTTGTCATAAAAAGCATAGTGAAATTCATAGCTTGTGATTCCTGTATAACAAGTTTCATTTAAGTATTGAACAAAGCGATCCATAAAGTCAAAAAATGTATTTTCATGAACATCATTGTGTTTCCGATCTAGCCAATAAATCAAATCATTTCGAATCAATTTATTTTCTACAAAACCTTTCTTATGACCGATTCCAGCAGTTTTTAATTGCTTTTCTACTAATAATTGCAACAAATTCCCTTGTAGTTGTTTCGATAAAATGGTACCTAAAAAATCATCCGACAAGCCAATTTCATTTTTCAAAAAACTACTAATAATCACCTCAAATGTGTGCTCCAATATGGGCTTAGTTTTGAACTTTATCAACATAAAATTGATAACTATACAAAGTAAGTCTAATCTTTATATAAACCTATTTTAATTCTTTTTAAATCACTTTAGAAGTGCTTTTTTATCCTTTTTGTCAAGTCAATTTTGCCCCATGCATCCACAAGGCAATTTTTCTAAAGACATCCAGTTTCAATAACTCTTTTTGAACATCAAGAGGATGTACATAAATTTCTTTTTGGATATTATCTAAACACTTTTTTTGAAGCATTTGTGTCTTAATTTTCCAATCTTTTTTGCCTATTCTTTCATTTAAAGCTTTGAGAATAGCTTGCTTAAATCTAACTTGTTCTTTGGTGTTTTCAGAAGGCAAAAATACCATTGCTTCTCTATTTAAAACAAAATCATACCTCCAAACTACCGCTAAAGAATCTATCACGAGTGTTAACTCCTCTTTCCATAATTCTAAGATATCGTTCTCATAAATCGCTAGAAAACGTTCAGCAGCATTGGCTAAGTGTTTTATGTTGTCATTTCTTTCTTGGAGTTCTTCTTCCATTTCTTTTTGATAGGAACCATAACTACAGGAATATCTTTCATATTCTTCCATCAGCTCTTTACATCGAAACCTATGTTTCTCCATTTCAACATCCAAAATAGAATCCTCCACAACATCTGCGAAAGCTTGAATATCTTCCTTTAAGAAAGTATACCATCGAGATGCTACCAAAATACTATCTGATTCTAAAACGGCAATACGAGAACTTTGCCCAAACAAGAAAACAGGAAATAAAAAGAACAATATATATTTCAGCATTATATGTCATTAAAAAAACAATGCCCAACAAAACGGAAATATTTTGCTAGGGCATTCATTCTATAATTTTAATTTTATTCCATTACCATTTTGCCAATTCGTAACAATATTCGTAATCAGAAGTTGATTCTTCTACTCTCAATCGATGATTGATATTTATATTCTGAACCTCCCAAACATATTGAATCAAGCCACCCGATGCATCTACCAAGGCAATTGAAATAATATATTCTGTTACACTATCTCCTTCAGAATCCACGCCATCTACAGAACGGACCTCCCAAATTCCTTCCAATTGATCTCCATTCGCTTCGGTATAATAGACCGTTTTATCCTCTTCAAAAGTGATTAAATCACCATCATAATGAGAGAAAATAGATTGATGTCCAGAAAAAGCATGGTAAGAACGTTGACTGGCACTGGTGAATTCCCAAGTTCCTTCTACACGCATTTCAATTCGATCAAAAGTATCTTTTTGGCAATTAGAAAATACAAAAACAGTACAGGTCAGTAGTAATAGTAATTTCAGCATAGAGTACATTTTTAAAGCACAGCTCTTGAGTTAACCATTGAGCAGAATGTGCCGTGAGTGAAGTGGTGTTCTTGGTGGTATGTATGTACCTTATTAATAACCAAAATCCATACCCATCCCCTTCTCACTAAGTACTTTAACTATCTTTCTATTCAAAGATTAACATTTGTATACTACTTTAATGTTAGTAGCTACAAAATATGAGAGAAATCTTGCCAAAAACGAGTTCTAGGTACATCTGCCTCACAAAGCACCTCCTCATTGGAAACTGGATCCCTAAACTGGAGTTTCCAAGCATGCAAACAAATAGCTAAAGGCAAGTATTTTTTTGTTGATCCATATTTTTCATCCCCAATAACAGGACAACCAATAAAACCAAACTGTGCTCTAATTTGGTGAAAACGACCTGTTTTTAGATCAATTTTCACTAAGTGTCCATTCGCACTTGATTTTAGAAGCTCATAAGACAATGTACATTCTACACTTCCTTTTTTCTCTTCTTTAAAAATATCTGCTCGTTTTCCTTTTTGGTTTTTCACCAAATAATGACGTAAGGTACCTGCTTTGTTCGGCGGCTCATTTTCGAGAACGGCTAAGTAAGTTTTCTTAATTTTTCGGCTACTCAGTTGGTCATTTAACTTTTTGAGCAAATTCTTCTTTTTAGCAAAGACCATTGTACCACTAGTCACGCGATCTAAACGGTGAACGATTCCTACAAAAGCAGCATTTTTTGCTTTGGTAGGTGCTTTAAAATTTTTCTTATTTTTTTGTGCCGATACTTGATTACGATCTAGGCTGTAAGGCGTACGCTTGCCTGTTGTCAAATACTCTTCTACCAAAGATTCTACTGTAGTAATCTCAAAAGGGTTGCGCTCTGTAATTAGACCTGCTCTTTTATTAATAACAATAAAGGCGGGGCTTTCTTGGATAATCTTAAGCTTTTGAAACATAATTGAGATCAGTATTTTTCTTTGATATAAACAAACTAAGTGAATCTCTAGAATAAATGATAAGTAATATTGCAATACGTTTTAGTAAGTAACGATGTAATAGTGAGGACTCCCAACCGTGCTTGGGATGCTATTACGAAGCTTTTTAAAGATTTAATTGCAAAATTTAGCCGTCAATAGGCTATCATTTATTTAGATTAGGCACTTATGATTAATAATCTGCAAAGATATTCTTTTTTGAGAATTATAAACCTATCAATACTGATTTACTTACATTTTTATTCTACCCATAAAAATGCTGATAAAGGTAATTAAACCTTTATCAGCTTGTTAATACCCTAAAATGGGTTTGGATTTAGTTTTTATTATTTAGAATTTATTGTTTAACAAGTTTAAAACTTGCCGTTTTTCCACTTGCAGTACGTAGAGTAATAAGGTATAAACCAGAGAAACCTTCTACATTCAAATCAATCAAATTCGTCTGCTCAAAGTTTTTATCAAAAATCAACTTTCCTTCAATAGTATGAATTCGAACAGTAACTTCTTCTTCTATCGTTCCCAAATCTAATTGTACTGGTCCATTTGTTGGATTTGGATATAATTTCACCTTATCCATAAACTGATTGTTCGTAATCGACAAGCCTGTTACATTTGTGCAAGCCGAGGTATCAACGCAATTGTTACTATTTGTAATTTCTACGGCATAATCTCCATTCGCTGTAGGATCAAAACTTTGCATTGTTGCACCACTAATTGGAGCAAATCCGTTGTTACAATCTAACCATTGATACATCGCTCCTACTTCATCTGCGGTCAATGTACTTCCATTTTGACTCACACCTAATTGAATAGTACTAACCGTTAGGTTTATTGTGATAATCGAATCACAACTTACTGCATTCTGAATCGTATCTTGATACGTTCCACTTGATGTATAAATCATTCCGCTTGGTGCTGTGTAACTTCCACACACTACTTCACTCATACTAGAACTCGTACTGTTGTTCACTGTGAGAGTTATTGTGATAATCGAATCACAACTTACTGCATTCTGAATCGTATCTTGATACGTTCCACTTGCCGTATAAATCATTCCGCTTGGTGCTGTGTAACTTCCACAAACTACTTCACTCATGCTAGAACTTGTACTGTTGTTCACCGTTAGGTTTATTGTGATAATTGAATCACAACTTACTGCATTCTGAATCGTATCTTGATACGTTCCACTTGATGTATAAATCATTCCGCTTGGTGCTGTGTAACTTCCACACACTACTTCACTTATACTAGAACTTGTACTGTTGTTCACCGTTAGATTTATTGTGATAATTGAATCACAACTTACTGCATTCTGAATCGTATCTTGGTACGTTCCACTTGTCGTATAAAGCATTCCACTTGGTGCTGTATAACTTCCACAAACTACTTCACTCATGCTAGAACTTGTACTGTTGTTCACTGTGAGATTTATTGTGATAATTGAATCACAACTTACTGCATTTTGAATCGTATCTTGATACGTTCCACTTGTCGTATAAAGCATTCCACTTGGTGCTGTATAACTTCCACACACTACTTCACTCATGCTAGAACTTGTACTGTTGTTCACTGTGAGAGTTATTGTGATAATTGAATCACAACTTACTGCATTTTGAATCGTATCTTGATACGTTCCACTTGATGTATAAATCATTCCGCTTGGTGCTGTGTAACTTCCACAAACTACTTCACTTATACTAGAACTCGTACTGTTGTTCACTGTGAGAGTTATTGTGATAATCGAATCACAACTTACTGCATTCTGAATCGTATCTTG
>Ga0114952_1003894_pt1 | contig 10386 bp, 11 predicted proteins | sample SidtaG_2_FD_87303 | JGI IMG/M metagenome (GOLD analysis project Ga0114952, IMG submission 87303) | Marine algal microbial communities from Sidmouth, United Kingdom - Sidmouth_Asex2 metaG | ecosystem: Host-associated > Algae > Red algae > Unclassified | place: Sidmouth, United Kingdom | collected... | reverse complement strand
TAGTTTGATTATAAAAAATAGTGTCTTTAAAAAACGATAATGAAAAACTACGGTAAACAGGGGTTTTAATCCCCAATACTATCAATAAATTTGAAGTAAATTTTTATTTAAATGACATGAAAATACCATCTTTATCAGAAATTACTACTAAAGCAGAAAGTGCATTAAAACGTTTTCCCATTACGTTAGTATGGTCTATTCTAGGCTCTTTATATTGCATGAGTATTGTAGGCGATTCTTCGTTAAATTTATTTGATGACAAATCTAATGTAGTACTCACCTTAGGTTTGGGTATAAGCTGGTTAATTGGTATTCAGTTTTTTATAGAACAATTTAAGAATAAGAAAAAATGGGTTTGGCTAAAAATTGTAGTAGTTGCTTTATTAGGTCTTTTTTATTGGTACTACCCTAGTTTTTACCATTATACTCAAAACCCAATATACCTTACTAGATTTTTCCTTTACCTTGTTGCAGGGCATTTATTTGTGCTTTTTGCTCCATTTTTAGTTAAATGGGATAAAAACGCCTATTGGAATTACTTAAACCTAACTGGAGTAGCTATAACTAGAAGTCTGTTTTTTTCAGGTATTCTGTTCTTAGGGCTAGTTTTAGCTTTGGTTGCTATTGATGCTCTTTTCGACGTACGTATTAAGGGAGAAAGATACGGACAGCTTTTTATATTTTGTATTGGTATTGTAAATACGTGGATTTATTTAGCTGATTTTCCCAAGAATGTTTTACATAATACCGCCATACAGTTTAACAAAGCTATTGAGGTTTTAGTAAAATATATATTAATACCGTTAGTTATACTTTACCTATTAATATTATACGCATATAGCGCCAAAATAGTAATAGAATGGGAATTACCTAAGGGTTGGGTGTCCTATTTAGTAATTGCACTATCTGTTTTAGGTTATGTAATTCAAATAATAATAAACCCCATTCAAAAAAGTATAAAATCTTGGACCATTAATAGGTTTTTTCCTTGGTTTTACTTCTTATTGATTCCGTTAAACATATTATTATTTATTGCCATTTTTAGAAGAATAAATGATTATGGCATTACAGAAAACAGATATTTTGTCCTAGCAATTGCCATTTGGAATGTTGCCATGATACTGTATTTATTAGTTAGCGAGAAAAAAGCATTAAGAACAATTCCTATTTCGTTATTTGCAATTGCAATTTTCTCTTCATTTGGTTTTTGGGGCGCACATAGCGTTGCAAACGCAAGCCAAACAAGGCAATTCGAAGAAATATTTAATAAAGTAAAAGAAAATAATAATGTTGCGAGTCAATCCGAATTATCTCAGCTAAAATCTATTTTAACCTTTTTAGAAGAACGAAAAAAAGTAACAAACTTAAACGCTGTTACCCAATTAAATTTAGAAGACTACAGAGAAAAACCTGTAGATAGTGTTCAACCTGGTTACTTAAACAAACATGATATATGGGAAAAACTAGCTGTTAAACTTGACTCCATCTCTCTTACAAATAATGCATCTAATAATAGAATATACTATAACAAAAGTAATTATAGTAATGTTAAGTTTTCCACGTCTATCACTGACTATGACTATTTTACCTATCTTAATTATTACAATACCACTAAAACCATTGATGCTGGAGAGTATGATATACTTTTAGATATGAATGCCATAGAAATAAATATTTATAATAAGAATGATTATTTAAAAAACATAAGAATCCCTATTAAACAAAGATTAGCAGAACTGTCCAAAAATACGAACAGCCTGAATAATTTGGACGACTCTAATTTTAATTTAATGGTAGAAAGTAAAACCATGAAAGTTAACCTATATTTATCAGAGGTAAGTTTTAACACTAAAGCAAATAAGAACATTGAATTTACTTCCTTTAAAGCCTTTTTATTTATTAAAAAAAAATAAGCTATGCTTCAAAAATTAAACCTAGACTATATTCTTTTCTTAGACGTTGAAACTGTTCCAGAACAAGAACATTTTGGTAATTTAGATGCCGATAAAAAGGAACTTTGGGAGCAAAAATCTAGGTACCAACGAAAAGATGAATATACTGCAGAAGAATTTTACGAGCGTGCAGGTATTTGGGCGGAATTTGGTAAAATTGTTTGCATATCTGTAGGGTATTTTAACTTTAAAGGAGATATAAGAACCTTTAGAGTCACTACTTTTCATGGTGAAGAAGAAACTTTGCTAAAAGAATTTAAGAACCTTTTAATTTCACATTTTAGTGGACCAAAACATATGTTATGTGGTCATAACGGTAAAGAGTTCGATTTTCCTTATATAGCTAGGAGAATGATAATACATGGTATAGATTTACCTTACAAACTAAATATGTTTGGCAAGAAACCATGGGAAATTTCGCATTTAGATACTATGGAATTGTGGAAATTTGGCGATTATAAGCATTTTACATCGCTTAAACTTATGGCAAACGTTTTAGGAATTCCTTCTCCTAAAGAAGATATAGATGGTAGTATGGTTCGCGAAGTGTTTTATAAAGACAAAGATATAGACCGTATTTGCACCTATTGCGAATTAGATGTTATTACCACAGCACAGGTTTTTCTACGTTTACGAAATGATGACTTATTGGTAGATTCTGAAATTAAGCGTATTTAATCTTTATAGAATTTAGTCGTAGACATTCCTTTAGAAGAATCAATAACTAAAATATACATACCAGAAGATAAGTTAGAAACTGGTATACCTTCTTCTGGCACACTGCCATGTTCCACTTCTAATCCCGCTGTAGAAATTATCTGAAATTGACTATCCTTTTGTTTCTCCCCGTTTATCTGAATAATATCTGTAGATGGGTTAGGGTAAACAGAGATATTTAAATCAGGTATACTTTGCGTTTCTAATATTTCATCTAAAATGGTAGTCTCTCCATTAAAAGTAAAGGAATAAACCAAACTATAGTCCGATGCTACATTTTCATTACAAAAAGTACGCATACGTACTTCATAAGATGCATCTATCTCTAAATCAATCACTTCAAAAATATTCTTATTGGTATATTTCGTGTTCCAACTAGATTCTTCAACTTCTTTATATTGTATTTCATATAACCCATCTGGAATACTGTCCCATTTTAAAAAAGTTTTATCTATACTTGCCTCTACTTTTAAATTAGTAGGAGCTGTAACACTACATTCTGTAACGGCAATACCAGAAACTATCAAAGAAAAATTTTGAGAAGCATTGGTTAATTCTCCTTTATGAGAAATTGTTATGGTATATTCTCCACTAGCATTATTAATATTAATTCGTTCAAAAGTATCTACTTTATTATCTCCTTTTTTTGCTGCTTGTGTCGCGTTTGCAGCACTAAGTTTCCAAGGGTAGTACACTCTGGAGTTTTGAGAAATTCTAATATCCAAATCATTAACCAAAGCAGCCTCAGGATTATTTACAATATCTCTATTAATAAAACTAGATGCTGGATCTGTCCAAGAAATAGATGCTATTAATTCTTCTCCTTCTGGTATTGTAACCGTTATAGAATAGGTTTCTCCTTGAGATAAACTTTCTTCTATTATATGACTTTTATACTCTTTATTTGCTAATACCTCTGCTGCTCTCTTTGTATTCATTACTCCCCATCCCATTTGGTAATCTGGTCCGGCATCATTTACATCATCTGCAGTATGTAAAACCAATCCTTTTAAAGTTGCAGCTTTCATAAAAGAACTATATAATTTTTCATGGTACTGTTGCAACAAAAGCATAGAAGCTGTTATCCCTGGTGTTGCCATAGAAGTACCTGTAGAAGAATTATAGCTAGTATCGCTATTAGAATATGCTGCAAAAACATTGGTTCCGCTACCAGCAATATCTGGTTTTATTCTACCATCATCCACAGGGCCAAAACTGCTATACGATGCTACTGATGCTTTCGTTAAATCGCCATTACTATTAATTTTAGCCTCAGCAGCTGCTACAGTAATTCCGTTTTTACTAGTAGCAAACCCTAAAAGCATATCATAACCTGCGCCAACTGCTTCTGCTATTGGCTGTTTATTATTCCCAGACTTTTGCGCATTCCCTGCCGCGGTAACCATTAAATAGTAAGGAGCGTTATACATTATATTATCCCAATCTTTAGTTACTCTTAGGTAAGAACCAAAATACCAATCTGGTACGCGGTCTGTTTTTATACCGTAAGAATGGTTAGACAATAAAAGTCCGTTTGCAGCAGCCTCTGCTACTTCTATTTTATCCCTACTCCAATCGCTAGTTATACCAGTAGCCTCAAAAGCAACTCCTTTAGCATTAGATTTTTTACCAGATGCTAGTAAAGTTCCCATTACCATTGTTGGGTGTGTCCCTATTTCTGTAGCATTATCTACAATAGTTACTCTAGAATCAAACTCGGCATGTGTTTTTCTGGCAACACCTGCATCCCACACTCCTACTTGCATTCCTTTTCCTGTAATTCCTAAATGCAGCAAACCATCTTCATAAAGAGAGTTTGCTCTAGAAGTAACACTTACATGATCCGAAAAAGTGGTATAATATATAGGAGAACCATCATCCCCTACATCTAACAATTCGGTAAAAGTACCATCTGACAGCTCTTCCTTTAGTTTCCAACCGTTCTTTCTCGCTAAAGTTTTTAATTTCTGCTGCTTCTTAGCATATTGGCTTTCTAATTTTGAGGTAATATTACGTAACTGAGGAACATTATTAGCCTTAGCAATCTTATTTTTTTGTATTTGGTTTTGTGCCGATGCAGATATCGAATAAAACATAACACAAAAACATGCCATTAATTTAAAAAGCCATAGACAAGTAGGTTGCTTATTGCTCATAAGTATATTGTAGGATTTGGACTACAAATGTATTTTATAAACAATAAGAAAAATTAAAAAACAATCGGTTTTCGATGAACTGCCTATGTTTTTTACTGTTTATGTTGTGAAAATGCAAAAAAACGATGTGTAAGAATAGTATTACGAATTAAATTTTAATTGTATATACACAGGAAAGTGATCACTATACCCACCTATATATTTTTTACCTGCATAGGTTCTATAAGGGTTTCCTTTAAATTTACCTTTATACTCCGTTAAAAAAGTATCGTCAAAAATGTCTGCATCTGCAAAACTATGGGTATCTCTCTTGTAATTAAAAAAGTTATGGGAAATTATAATTTGGTCAAACAAACTCCAATTTTTCCTGTAACTAGTGCTACCTCTATGGTTTGGAGAATGTAATTTTTCCATAGGATTGTAAAGAGTAGAATCTTTTACTAAGGTTTGTACACTATCAGAGGTTGGGTTATCATTAAAATCGCCCATAATAATATAATTTGGGTCCAATTCCTCCTGTTCAATTGTACTCATATATTTACGTACTGTTTTGGCAGCTTCTATCCTTTTATAGTCGGTTTCTTTACTACCGTCTATTCTAGATGGCCAAAGGTTAACAAAAATATGTACAATCTCTCCATTTAATTTCCCTTTTACATAAAGAATATCTCTTGTAGTATCTCTAACCCCTTTTAAGCTATCTATAAGTAATGGAATAGCCTCAGAATATAATACTTTAAAATTATCTTTCAAGAACAATAGTCCCGTATCTATACCACGCTCATCTGGAGAATCATAATGTACATAATCATATCCTAAATCTTTTAATGGTTCTGTATCTAGTAACTCTTTAACTACCTCTTCATTTTCAACTTCTGCAATACCTACTAATATTGGTGGTTTATTTATAGTATCATATCCTATTTTGGAAATTACACTTGCTAACTTAGATAGTTTTTTAGCGTATCTTTTTTTTGTCCATTTCTTAAAACCTTTGGGAGTAAAATCATCATCTAAAGTATGCTCTCCATCTACTACATCAAATAAATTCTCTACATTATAAAATGCAATTGTATGCAGTTCTTGGTCTTTATCTTTCATATTTTAAGGAAAAATGTATGGTTTTAATACTAAGGACGATAAATTTACAAAATAGCTTCATTAGATTTGTGTAATTTTACACTTTATAGAATCTATGATAGAAAAGAAGACTACTGCCTACGAAAAGGCTGTTCTAATAGGCGTAATTAATAAAGAACAGAATGAGAAAAAAGTAAAAGAATATTTAGACGAGCTAGAGTTTCTTACCTATACTGCCGGTGGTGAAGTTTATAAACGTTTTGTACAAAAAGTAGATGTACCAAACCCAAAGACACTTATTGGTAGTGGTAAAATGGAAGAGATAGAAGCATATGTGGAGGCAAATAAAATAGGTTCTGTTATTTTTGATGATGAGCTTACTCCAGGACAACAACGAAATATAGAAAAGCAATTACGTTGTAAAATTATAGACCGTACTAGTTTAATCTTAGACATTTTTGCGCAACGTGCGCAAACTAGCTATGCAAGAACACAAGTAGAGCTGGCACAATACCAATATTTATTACCTAGATTAACTGGTCTTTGGACACACTTAGAGCGCCAAAAAGGGGGAATAGGGATGCGTGGCCCTGGAGAAACAGAAATTGAGACAGATAGACGTATTGTTCGAGACCGTATTACCCTTCTTAAAAAGAAATTATTGAAAATTGATAAGCAAATGGAAACCCAACGCGGTAACCGTGGTGCTTTGGTACGTGTTGCTTTAGTTGGGTATACCAATGTAGGTAAATCTACCTTAATGAACGTTATTAGTAAAAGCGATGTATTTGCAGAGAATAAACTTTTTGCAACCCTAGATACAACGGTACGTAAAGTTGTTTTAGGGAATTTACCTTTTCTTTTAAGTGACACCGTAGGTTTTATTAGAAAACTGCCAACACAATTGGTAGAAAGCTTTAAAAGCACGCTAGACGAAGTTCGTGAGGCGGATTTACTATTACATGTTGTAGATATTAGCCATGCTAACTTTGAAGAGCATATAGACTCTGTACAGAAAATACTATCTGAAATTAAAAGTTCGGACAAGAAAACCATTATGGTCTTTAATAAAATAGACCAATATGAACACGAAACTATTGATGAAGATGATTTAATTACAGAAAAAACAACTAAACATTTTACAATTACTGAGTGGAAACAAACTTGGATGCAAAAAGTTGGCGATAGAGCTCTTTTTATATCTGCCTTAAATAAAGAAAACCTGGACGAATTTAAAAAACGTGTTTACGATGAAGTTAGAGACATTCATGTAACTCGTTTCCCATATAACAATTTTCTATACCCAGAGCATTTAGATGAGTATTAAAGATAAAAGTTAGTTTTACTTTTTAGAATAGAGAACCAAGATGTAATAGTAATGTATTACATCTTTTTTTACCAGTAAAAGACAAAGTAAATTTTACAAAGTGTAGTTCATCGAGGAAAGAATACCACTCGTATTTTTCACAACATTATAGGGCTACTTCACAACATAAATTGTTCTAAATCTTAAGAGCTAATGTACCTTTGAAGGGTAATTAAGAAATAGTGTTTACCCCAAATAAACACCAGAACTTAACCCAAAATGTTAAAGTGTCTTTTCCCCAAAAAATGATACTTGACCTAAAAAATTTCCAGATTAAATTCTGGCCTCAAATTTTACAGAATACCTACTTACTAAAAAACTAGCCCTTTTCCAAAAAGGGCTTTTTTTATTTTAGATACCTACAGAAGCAGTAGCTATATTTAAATCTTCTTGTAAGCAATGTTTCAATTTTACAAACAAATCAATACCACCAATAACATCATGATTTTGAAACAGATTTCCCAACTTTTGATCATGTAAAAATGTAAAGTAAAACGGTGCCTGTAACTTCCAAGGCATTTCCTTTATTGGCAAGATAGCACCAAAATTATAACTAAAGTATAAATTAGAATTTTTATCTAAGTATAGTTTTATACCTAAATTATTTAAATTAAAAATTTCATAAAAGTCTTGGCTCATACCCTATTTTTATAAAAATATTAGCTTTTTAAAAGCACAACCAATCCATACCTATTATAAATAATTTATTTTGCATGTTACCTATTTAAAAATCACCTTTTTAAACAGATTTTATTTAGATATGGATAACCTATTGGGTTGTGGCTTAAAATAATTTACTTATCTTTTGTTTATTATTAGTAAATGTAAGAAAAAATAGTTCACAGTAGTACATAAAAGTACATTTTTTAAAGTAACCTCCTACAATTATTTATGAAAGCAAGCGAAATTATAGACTTTTTACTTACCGAGTTTAAAACCGACAAAGCTGGGCTTGCTACTATTTTAAACGTACATAAATCTACTATAAGCAATATTAGTAAGGGGTATACCAAAAAAATATCTACTAAGTTAGCTCATAGCATTACTTTATTAAAGCCAGAAATAAATTACGAGTTTATAATTGGTAACAGTGAGCAAAAATATGTTACTAATCTTAGTGAAAATTTACCTAAACAGGTTTGCCTAAATACGAAAGGAAAAAATAGCGTTACAATAGAAGAAATGACTACGTTTATTGTAACTCATATTGAAGAATTTGAAAAAAATGAAATCTTTAAAATCTACAAAAACTCTCTTATTAACCAAGCTAAGGTAGATTTGTTGCAAGAACAACTATTACTTAAAAACTCTATTAAATAATATTATACGCTGGTTAAAACCCTAGTCACATCTTTCTCAGTTAATTGATCCATTCCTATATCATGTAAAAGGGTTAAAATTTTAAGGTTTTTAACACGTTTTTTTGCGGCTTCATTTTTAGTATTTATTTCATGTACTTTTTTGTTTGTAAACATACTTTTTATGTAAGCCCTTTCACTGTCTTTTTCTTCTCTTTCATTAAATTTATCTAGTATAGTACTAAGTATAAGTATAGTTTCTTCTATAGATATAGTGTCTTCTGTAAGCTTAAGGCGCACTTCTTTAATTTCGTTAATTAAATCTTGCATAGTAGGGTTTTAATTTTCTGATACTGTTTTGGCTTTTAATATATGTAGTATTTCTTGCGTTTCTTCCCGAAATTCTTTTTTAAGCGTAGTTTGGTGTATACGCAAAAGGGATATTTTTTTTATTAGATACATTAAGAGTAAAAAAATTAGACAAGAACCTATAGCGTAAGCATGTAATAAAGGATGATCAATCTTCATATTTGGTTCAAAAATCCAGATAATTTGAATTGTATAACAATAAACAGGTACTAGAAAAGAAGTAAAATAAGGTTTAAAATAGAAAGCAAGTATCATAATAATTGGAGCTAAAGATTGCATTAATACCCATATAAAAGTTGGGTAATCCGTAAACCCATGACTATGTCCTTCTATTTCATAAAAAAATAGAACCTTATCTAAGTATAATAACAACCCAGATAAGGCAATAAGAAAGGATGCAAATATCCTAGTAAATTCATACTTTTTACTGGTTTCCTGGTCTTTCCATTTTAGTTTTGTCAAGATTTTGTATATCATACAATGTTTCCGTTTCAGCGGTATATGTCTTTGTACAAGAACTTACAAATCCTAGAATAAATACTACCGCGATTACTGCTAAAAAAAATTTTGTTGTTTTCATAATTACATGCTTTTTAAATTATTTATACATGTAAATTACAAAACTTACGCCAAATGTAAGAAATAACTACGACTACGGCTGACGGATTTACCCTCGTTTTAGGAGATTTAATGCTTTAAAAACGACCTATTGCATTTAACTTCAATAGGTCATGTAATAATTAAAGAAAGCTTAATTATTCTATAGAAACTATAGGATTTACTTTAATATAAGTTTCTTCTTTTACAAAATAAATGTCGGTAATGGCAACATGTTTTAAAAATGCATCTATATCAAGCGAGAACCAAGGTTTACCATTATAATACTCCTTATTAAATTTATATATGTACAGGCGCATATCTATAATTTGATTAGCATTTAATCCTTTTACTTCCTTCTCTACTTCAAAACAAAAATCTACTCCAGTAGGACTATCCGGAATATAATAACAATCGGGGGCATTAGAATTTTTATACTTAGATTTAGTTAAATAACTATCATCATATTTAAAAAACAAGGTATCGGTAGCTTTTGGCTGTTGTCCGTAACTAATTTGTATTACTAAAAATAGTAGTGACAAGAAATTAAAAAAATATTTCATATTATACCTTTAATCCTAATTCTCACCATATACTTAAAGGTTTGGAATACTCTACTTCCCATTTGTCATTTTCATCTAGACTTAATGTTCCCATAGGACAAAAATTTTCTCAATATTAACATTATCACTTTCATCTATACAATAGATTATAAATTCTGAACGACCAACACCCCTTCCAACAGATTTAAAATGATAGATAATAAATCTATTTTCCTTAATTCTAAAGGGGCTAGAGAAATAATGATGCGGTTTAACTTTAGGTTTATTATCTAAAACTAAAAACCCTTT
>Ga0114952_1003884_pt1 | contig 10406 bp, 13 predicted proteins | sample SidtaG_2_FD_87303 | JGI IMG/M metagenome (GOLD analysis project Ga0114952, IMG submission 87303) | Marine algal microbial communities from Sidmouth, United Kingdom - Sidmouth_Asex2 metaG | ecosystem: Host-associated > Algae > Red algae > Unclassified | place: Sidmouth, United Kingdom | collected... | reverse complement strand
CAAAAGAAGGCATACAGAAATAGGAAAAGTACCGCCTAATCAAATCTATAATGTTAAAAAAATGGTGTCATAATAAACTAAACAATACTTTTAAGCTGTCCTAAGGATTGGGAGTATCATAGTAATATTCTATAAAATTTACTATTTTATCTTGACTTTGTTGATTTTTATACATTATATATACTTTATTAATATTTTTATTTTTAAAGGCTATCAAACGCTCTCCTTTGGGGTTTTCTAGAAGATTCCAAATTTTCATACCTTCTAGCATTTGCCTATGATTATCAAATCTTTCATTCATAACTCTTATTTTTTCTTTAAAAGCTTCTATTTTTTTAATTTTAGTGTTATTATTTTCTGCATTTAAACGGATAAATTCCTTCTCTAATTTATAATCTATGTCTTCTGCATCTTTTATTAATTTATAATATGCTATTTTAATAAAGGCATTATATTTTTCTTGAAACAAACCAAAATCATCTAAAGACTTTAAATAAACAATTGCACTTTCTTTAAATACATCGCCTTTCTTAGCAATAGCTTTTGTCATATTTTCGCCTAAACCTTTTAATTCTAATTTTTTATCCTCCGGTATTTTTCCAAAATTTGAAGCTTTGGTGATTTGTAAAATAGTGTCTGCTATTTTATCAGCATAATCTACATACTTATATTTTTTATAACTAAGGGTTATTGTGCTGTCTCTAATCTTACGTTTTCTGTTTTTATTTTCCCATTTAATTTTAGGTTTTTTAACATCAAAAGAATAGTTATATGAGACTATTGCAGTAAATTCTTTTAGACCTGTAATAGTAGAAGTACTGCGGAATAGTTGTATTGCACTAAGGCTAAAATTATGTTTTTTTAACCATAAATAAGATAAACTAGAGCTAAAGTTAGTAATATTTGTAGTGCCTCCAGTATTTTGGGTTTTGTTGTAAGAAGAAGATAAAACAGATTTTAATGTATTGTCAAAAAAAACCTTTATTTACACTTAGTGTTGGCCCCCAAGTTGTAGCATCCTCTAAACCAATTGAATTATAGGTGCCATTTACAGCAGGAGATATATTTAAATTTAATTCTGTAAAAATAATGGTATAAAAAGCTGCCAAATTATGAAAAATTGATGTATCTCTAATTCTAACAATACCGCCTTGTTCATTGGTAATATCACTAACATTGTAGTTTAGGTTCAGGTTTTCTTTTTTCGTTTTGGTGCTAGATAAAACATAATTTATATTAAGATTAGCGTTTTGCGATACTTGCTTATAATTCAAAGTATCTGTAGCATTAACTAAAAGATTATCATCATTAATATCGTCAAACTGATTAGCTCTTACATTAGTGTAGGTGCTAAAATTGGAGTAAGATCCTGTGAAAGATAATCTTTCTGTAGGATTATATGTGGCATTTACGGCACCTATAAACCTACTTGTTGGGTTTGCCTTTTGGTCTTCTAAATCGTCCCTTTGAAAACCAACATTAAAATTTAGATTCACTTTGTTGTCAAAAAGTGGACGAGCCATATTTATAGTAATATTTTCAAAATCATTATTAAAAAAATAAGCACCCAACGTTTCATATCCAGGATCTACTCGCTCATAATCTACACCTAAGGTTGCCTGATAAAAAGAGTATTTTAAACCTACTTTATATGCATTGTAATACTCTGTAGAAGATCTGTTGTTAAAAAAACTACCCAATATTCCCTTTTTGCCACTAGATGTCTCCTTAGCTCTAGTATCTTGTGTAATAGCTGTTGAAGCATATTCGGCTTTCAATTCAAAATCTTTAGATATTTCTACACTGCACTCTATACCAATAACTAAATTCTCTTTAGGTAATACACCTTCTTCATCTGGGTTCATGTTTATAGAATTTTCTTTGTCTGTAGCGTAAAAAGTAGATATTCCTACGGTATACTTATCTTGTTCGTAAACAGTTTTAAAACCATACCCCATTCTCTTGTAACTAACTATAGCACGCTCATCTTCTATAGGTTCTATGGCTTTTAAAAGTCTGCCATACATGGCGCTAAATGTAAAGCCTTGGTTAGGTGTTAAATCTACACCGCCACCAGTAAATTGGTGTCCGCTTAAAGTATAAGGTGAGAATGTCATATTTACATCGCCAATATGTGCGGTAATCCATTTGTACTTAGGGTGTAGGCTTAATCTATTAAAATTAAAAGGTAATTGATAGCCTAACTGTTCTCCTTGGTTAGAGTAATTGTAGCTTATAGGAATAGAAAAATTGTAATAACTTATGTTTAAATTTCCTTGGGTGTAATACGTAAGCGGTGCTCTGTTGTTTCTTTTATTTTTTGGGCCATAGATCCTAGGGATACTAAGAAAAAAAGGGTGAAAAGTATTTCGTTTTTCATCACTATATTTAATTTATATGAAATGTCGAATTTATGTTTTCTTAGATTCAAGTAATAAATGCAATATCTTTCTGTTGTTAAAAAAGGGAAAACCCTAGTTTTGGCGGCAAAAAAACTTCATACTTTCGGGTTGCAAAACTCAAAAAAACATGTCGCATCCAACCTTCTCACAAAGGTATGAAATTTCTATTCTCAGTGAACAGAAACTATTTAAGTCAATTATAGCTAAAAAAACAGGAAAAGATAAATTGACAATTTATAGAGAATTAAGAAGAAACTCAGATAGCCGTAGTGATTAATACAAGGCTGAACTAGCTTGAAGGAAATATTAAACAGCACAATGAGAAAAACAATAGCGAGGCCTTTACAGGTAATATGAGGGCTCTTGTGATACATTGCCTGGAACAAGATTATAGTCCAGAATAAATAGTTTGGTTATGCAAATAGAATAGGTAAACCTTGTGTCTCAGTAGAGCAAATATATCAGTTTGTCTGAAAAGATAAAAAGAACCGAGATTTATTCTATAAACATCTAAGAAAAAAAGGGGGAGAAATATAAAAAACGTGGCAATACAAGCAATGGAAGAGGCTAAATAGTAGGTAGAGTAGATGTCATTCAAAGACCTAAAATAGTTGATAAAAATAGGAACGTTTTGGTGACTTGGAAATAGATCTTGTAATCGCTGTCAATCATAAATGTGCATTCCTAACTATAAATGATAGAGCTACATGCAAATCACAGATGGTATCTGCTAATGTTGATTGTTTCTGTAATTTCATACCTAAAAATAACATTTAAATAACTCAATAATAAATAATTATGAAATTTTTATATCTATTTAAAATAGGCTATACCATGTAATGGTACCAATTCTATAGTTAAGGCTAGGCTCAAAGGAGCAACCAAGTAGAAAAACAGGTACTTATTGTTGTCAAAATTACTTTCAACTAATATTTAATAAAATCTACCCATAAAAATCATAATTTCTGTGTTTAAATTTGATTATATTTTTTGTTTAACTATATTTATAAAAAATTAAACAAAAAATAATTATGGACATTTTAAAAGAGGCTTTAACTTTTGAAAATGCCAAGATGAGCAATATGTCTACAAGTGACCGTGTTGAGGCTTCTAGAGAAGCCAAACGTCTTATTTTAGGCATTAATGAAATTTACAAAGAAACTAAAGATGCTAATTTAATGGACGTTATGAAACGACTTACTGCTAAGAAAAAAAGAATAGATACACGTCTGAAGGGTAGGCCCGATGATTTAATATGATAGATAAAAATATGTTTGGACTGTTTAAAAAGAAATCAGAAAAAGAGAAACTACAAGAGCAATATTCAGAACTTTTAAAAGAAGCATACAGCTTTTCAACAACAAATAGAAGGCTAAGCGACCAAAAAGTATTTGAAGCCGAAGAAGTAATGAAACAATTAGAAAAATTAAACTAATACCTATTTTGATAATGGCAGAAAATAAAAAGCCAGATAATGTGGTTTTTAATACTGAAAATCAAAAATATGATGCAGCATTAAAATCGTATGCTACAAATGTGGGTGGCCCTATAATCACAACCACAGATACTCTTGCTTGGAAAAATAGAAGTATCAATAAAGTAAATCATAAGGTGCAAACTAAGTATCTAGAATTGAAAGCTGAATATGAAAAAATGATGAATGAGTTTGAATATAATAAACTTATTTTTAGTGCTAAATTTTCATTTGAACCCATTATTGGAGAAACCTATCATTTATACAAAAGGGAAAACGGAGAATCTTTTCTTTCTATTATTTCTCCAGACCAATGCAACTTTAATACAGTGGGTAGTTTTTATTTAAATGCAGACCAAATCTGGCAGAAAACAGATTAAGTATGAAGCAAACAGCAGAATTTACCGAAATAGAATTGGACCGTATTATAGAAATGGCTTGGGAAGATCGTACTCCTTTTGAAGCCATACTTTTTCAGTTTAGATTGTCCGAAAAAGAGGTCGTAAGGGTAATGCGTGGCAATCTTAAAGAATCTAGCTTTAAAAGATGGCGTAAACGTGTAAATAGCGGTATAAGCAAAAAACATCTAAAAAAACGTAATCCAGCTATTACACGCTTTAAATGTTCTAGACAAAAAGCAATCTCAGGAAATAAAATCAGTAAGCGATAATGAATAATTTGTTTGAAAATGAAATACTATTGTTCCCTACTAGTTACAGCGAAATAGAACAGCGTGTTAGGTCCATAAACCCTGTAAAGTACGGAAAAAACAGGAATTTTATAGATGGTGCGGTAACACACGTATCTCCCTATATTTCTCGTGGTGTTATTTCTACAAAATATATATTTTCTGAATTATTAAAGCGAGGATATAAGCCTAGAATTATAGAAAAATTTATTCAAGAACTAGCTTGGCGAGATTACTGGCAGCAAATTTGGATTGCTAAAGGCGATACCATTAATTCAGATTTAAAAAATAAGCAAAATCCTATTTCAAATACAAATATTCCAGAAGCTATCGTAAACGCATCTACAGGAATTAAAGCTATAGATGCTGCAATTACCACTTTTTATAAGACTGGGTACATACACAATCACGTACGAATGTACATTGCATCTATAACTTGTAATGTAGCCCAAAGCCATTGGAAGTTTCCTGCGCAATGGATGTATTACCATTTGTTAGATGCAGATTGGGCAAGCAATGCACTAAGCTGGCAATGGGTAACAGGAGTTAATAGTAATAAGAAGTACTACGCCAATCAAGAAAATATTAACAAATATTGCTATACGAATCAAAAAAGCACATTTTTAGATGTACCCTATAAAGCATTTAGCAGCCTTAAAGTTCCCGAAGTATTACAGGATATAGCTACTCTAAATTTAGAAACACCATTCCCTTCATCCGTTCCAATAATGGTTGATGAAGACCTGCCTACGCTACTCTATAATTTTTACAACCTAGACCCACTTTGGCAAAAAGATATTCTAGCTAATAGAATTTTGTTGCTAGAACCATCACATTTTAAGCAATATCCCGTATCACAAAAGACGATTAATTTTATAATAGCTCTTTCAAAAAACATAAAAAATATCCAAGTGTATGTTGGGGAGTTTAATGCACTTGTAAAGTCACATTCATTAAAAACTATTTATTACAAAGAACATCCATTAAACAGCCATTATCAAGGAAAAGAGGAAGCAAGGGATTGGATGTTTGCGGTTGAAGGCTATTATCCGTCATTCTTTTCTTTTTGGAAAAAATGTAAAAAGGAATTAAGCTATTGAAAAAACGTTCTATAAATATAGTATGGATAAAACGTGACCTTCGCTTACAGGACCACGAACCGCTTTTAAAAGCAGAAAAAGCTGGGGTGCCATATCTAATTATTTATCTTTTTGAACCTTCTTTACTTCAATATCCAGATACGAGCATGCGACACCTACAGTTCGTATACCACTCATTAGTAGCTATGAACGAGAGGCTTTTACCTTTTAAAAGAAAAGTAGTTACTTTTTATGCGGAAGTAATACCTGTATTTGAATATATTAATACCCATTTTGATATTAGAAATTTGTTTAGTTATCAAGAAAGTGGAACGCAAGTTACTTGGGAACGAGATAAACGGGTTGCCAAGTTTTGTAAACAAAACAATATTTATTGGCAAGAGTCGCAACGCGATGGGATTATACGTGGTATAAAAAATAGAAATAGTTGGAATGAAGCATGGCACCGTACAATGCACCAACCTGTAATTAAAAATACGTATTCAGTATCAGAAATAGTTCCTTTAAAACACACCTATAACATATCATCAAAACTATTAAAACAACTACTGGCGTACCCAAAAAAACACCAACCAGCAGGAGAACAAAATGCTTGGCGTTACCTAAAATCGTTCACCACTAAAAGAGGGTTTAATTATCAAAAGCATATTTCAAAACCTACAGAAAGTAGAATGGCTTGTAGTAGATTGTCTCCCTACATAGCCTGGGGGAATTTAAGTATTAAGCAAGCGTTTCAATTTATAGGCATGCACCCAAATGGAACAAAAAATAGCAGAGCATTTTCTGCAATGTTAACCAGGTTGCATTGGCATTGCCACTTCATACAAAAATTTGAAATGGAATGTAGTTATGAAACTCAATGTATAAATAAAGGCTACGAGTTACTGCCGCATGAAAAAAATGAGGCATATATTAAAGCTTGGAAAACAGGTATGACAGGGTATCCGCTCATTGATGCTTGTATGCGAGCTGTAGAAGAAACAGGTTGGATAAATTTTAGAATGCGAGCAATGGTAGTTTCATTTTTAACTCTTAATCTAGATCAAGATTGGCGTGACGGGGCCTATCATCTAGCACGCCAATTTTTAGATTATGAGCCGGGTATTCACTACCCTCAATTTCAAATGCAAGCAGGTACTACAGGGGTTAATACCGTTCGCCTATATAATCCTGTAAAAAACTCACAAGAACACGACCCAAAAGGTATTTTTATAAAAAAATGGATTCCAGAACTTAATAAGCTTACTGATGCTCACATTCACGAGCCCTGGAAGATGACGGCTATGGAACAAACCTTTTGTGAGGTAACTATAGGTGTTGATTACCCCTTGCCTATTGTAGAATTACAGGAAAGTGCAAGATTAGCAAGAGATAAAATATGGGGACATAAGAAACATCCTTTGGTTGAAAAAGAAAAAAAACGCATATTAAGTAAACATGTAAACAATAAAAAATAATATGTATTACAACAAACAAGATATTGCTGGGTTAGACCAAATTACAAAGCTAAAAATTATTAATTCGGTCACAGGAATTAAGCCTGCAAATTTAATAGGTACAATTAGTAATAACGGCACAACCAACCTTGCCGTATTTAGTTCTGTAGTACATTTAGGGAGTGCACCTGCGTTATTGGGTTTTATTGCTAGACCACAGACGAAAGAAGTAGGGCATACAATTATGAATATAAAAGAAAACGGTGAATATACTATTAATCACATTCACCCAGAATTTACCAAACAAGCACATTATACGTCCGCAAAATTTGATAGTGGTGTTTCAGAATTTGAACGTTGCGGATTAACAGAAGAATACATGAATGCTTTTAAAGCTCCCTTTGTAAAAGAGAGCCGTTTTAAAATAGGGTTACGTTTTAAAGAATTAATTCCTATTCCTTTAAACGGAACAGCATTAGTTATTGGTGAAATAGAATACCTATTATTTCCAGATACAGCAGTTAATGACGGAGATGTAGACTTAGAAAAAACCAATAGTGTAGGCATAGCAGGGTTAAATAGTTATTATGAAGTAAAAAAAATAGCAAGTTACCCTTATGCAAGAGTAAATGAAGTGCCAGAATTTTAAGTAATGAAAAAACAACATTTGCCAATAAAAATATGTGTGGTTTGCAAGCTCCCTTTTTCTTGGCGAAAGAAATGGAAAAATAACTGGGAAACTGTCAAATATTGTAGTGAACGTTGTAGAAGAAACAGAATATAAATGAATAGTGTACACCTTATATTTCCGCATCAGCTTTTTGAAGCCTCACCACTTTTTAAAGTGGCATCTCCTATATACTTAGTAGAAGAATTTCTATTCTTTAGTCAATACTCATATCACAAACAAAAAATAGCTTTTCATAGAGCTACTATGAAAGCATATGAAGCTTTTCTTATATCTAAAAAGTTTGAAGTATTTTATATAGAAGCAATAACCTCCAAATCAGATATCCGCAAACTCATTCCTGAATTAAAAGAGCAGGGAGTTACTCATATTAATTATATAAATCCTGAAGATGACTGGTTGCAGAAACGTATTCGTAAGTCTTGTAAAAAAAATATGATAGCAACTACTGTTTTGGATTCTCCATTATTTTTGAATACGAAGGAAGATTTAGCTTCTTTTTTTGGAATAGATAAGAAAAAATACCATCAAACTTCATTTTACAAGGAGCAACGAAAAAAAAGAAATATTTTAATTGAACCCAACGGTAAACCTACTGGCGGTAAATGGACGTTTGACGCCGAAAACAGAAAGAAATATCCTGCTAAGAAAACACCACCGTCGATTCAATTTCCTGATGTAGATGCTTTTTATACCGAAGCCAAGATTTATGTAAAAAAACACTTTTCTAATCATTTAGGAAGCCTTACTGAGCAATCCTTATATCCTACCAATTTTAAAACAACGCAAGCTTGGTTTCAGCAGTTTTTGGAACAACGTTTTATGGAATTTGGTGTTTATGAAGATGCTATTGTTGCAGAACGTTCTATTCTTAACCATAGTGCATTAACGCCCATGCTTAATGTAGGGTTAATAACCCCTAAAGAAATTGTAGATAAAAGTTTAGCATATGCCAAAGCACATGCTATTCCCATTAATTCTATTGAAGGTTTTATACGACAGATAATAGGTTGGAGAGAATTTATTAGAGGCATCTATGAAAGTAGGGGGAGTGATGAACGTACCCTTAACTTTTGGGGTTTTACAAGAAAAATCCCACCATCTTTTTATGATGGTACAACAGGTATTTACCCCATAGACCAAACAATAAAAAAAATACTTAAAACAGGTTATTGCCATCATATAGAACGTTTAATGGTCCTGGGCAATTTTATGGTACTTTGTGAATTTGACCCAGACGAAGTATACCGTTGGTTTATGGAGTTATTTATTGATTCCTACGACTGGGTAATGGTGCCCAATGTGTATGGAATGAGTCAATTTGCCGATGGTGGCTTAATGGCTACCAAACCTTATATAAGTGGCAGCAACTACCTAATAAAAATGAGTGATTACAAAAAAGGCGAATGGCAAGGTGTTTGGGACGGCCTTTTTTGGCGATTTATGGATACCCATCGTTCTTTTTTTTTGAAAAATCCTAGGTTGGGAATGCTGGTGCATATGTTTGATAAAATGCCGCAAGAAAAGAAAGACGAACATATTAAAAAGGGTGAGTACTATATAAATAGTTTAACTTCTAATGCTTAATTATGATATTTAATACAACCTATAAAAATGAGGATTATGATATAGAAAGTGCTTCTTTGGTAGGAGATGAATTCACTTTATTTCAGCGAATAAAACAAGGTGGTATTGGTTCTGGTAGGCTTATTATCGATAAAACAAGCACTAAATTAAATCTTAGTAAACTAAAATTTTCTGAAACAAATTATGGCAATATAGAATTACGTCCCAGAGGTGTTATTGTCCACTATACAGGCAAATTAGAACGCTTTTCGTGGATTGTACCCTATTACCGTTTGGTTATTTACAATGCACAATCTTTTAGTATACATGCCAACGGAAACTTTATTCAGTTTTTAAAAAATAAAAACTACAAAGAAAACAAGAAGTTTATTAATAGAATGGTACAATACAAAAATGATTTTTTAAATTTAGAATATTATGATTATTAAAATACACCAAAAAATGTATTTGATATTTAAATAAAGCTTTGTAAAATTAAAGAATTACGTAAAAAATAAGTTTTATACTATTATTTATTATGACTACAGAATCGGGGATTATTTTTGACTTTGATAATAACAGCAATACAATAAATTGGACCATCGTTAATGATGCCGTTATGGGTGGTAAATCTGTAGGGAATTTTGATTTAAATGAAAACGGTGATGGTGTTTTTAGCGGAAACGTATCATTAGAAAACAAAGGAGGCTTCTCCATGCTTAGATATCGGTTCGATAAAATTAACACAACAACATTCACAAAAGTAATTTTGCGAGTAAAAGGGGATGCAAAAGCATATCAATTTAGAGTAAAAACAAAAGTTTCTGATAATCATAGCTACATTGGAACATTTAACACTATTGATGATTGGCAGACAATTGAAATACCTCTAAATGAAATGTATCCTGCATTTAGAGGTCGCAAACTAGATAGGCGCATTCAGAATATCTCAAGACCTTGTATTTACAAGGGATTTGTTGTAAATTAAGTCAATTAAAAACCCCGAAAAGGACTAAATTTAGTCAAAAACGGGGTTTTCTTTTTCCTTAATT
>Ga0114952_1003880_pt1 | contig 10419 bp, 9 predicted proteins | sample SidtaG_2_FD_87303 | JGI IMG/M metagenome (GOLD analysis project Ga0114952, IMG submission 87303) | Marine algal microbial communities from Sidmouth, United Kingdom - Sidmouth_Asex2 metaG | ecosystem: Host-associated > Algae > Red algae > Unclassified | place: Sidmouth, United Kingdom | collected... | reverse complement strand
ATTAGTTTCATGTTTTTTCGTAAATCGCAATTTCTTCATTAGATGCATTCTTCCAACCTCTGTACATGCCCTCCGTATTAAAAGGCAAAGCGATGTTACCAAACTTATCTACAGCAATTAATCCTCCATCACCTTGAATTTTAGGTAAACGAGTCAGTACAGCTTCATCAGCCGCTTCTTGTAAACTAAGTCCCTTAAACTCCATTAAGGCAGACACTTCATAGGCAACCACAGCCCGAATAAAATACTCACCGCTTCCGGTGCACGATACTGCACAAGTTTGATTATTTGCATAGGTTCCTGCACCAATTATGGGTGAATCGCCTACTCTACCATATTTTTTGTTTGTCATGCCGCCAGTTGACGTAGCAGCTGCCAAATTTCCTTGTACATCAACAGCTACGGCACCAACAGTTCCAAACTTATGATCTTTGTTATTAGAATGGTCAAGTTGAAAGTGATCTGAGTCTCTAATATCAAGCCATTGTTGATGTCTAAATTCATCAAAAAAATATGAATCAGGTTCGGTTGTAAATTGGTGGTCTTTGGCAAAGTGCATGGCGCCCTCACCAGCTAAAAACACATGTTCAGATTTATCCATAACGGCTCTTGCTAAGCTAATCGGGTTTTTTACGCCACTAACTAAACTCACAGCGCCGGCATCCTTATTTTTTCCTTCCATAATGCTTGCATCCATCTCATGTTTTCCGTTTGAAGAAAAGACCGATCCTCTACCTGCATTAAAAAGTGGACTATTTTCAAGCTCAACGACTGCTTTTTCAACGGCATCTGTTGCAGAACCGCCCGCCTCAATAATTGCATACCCTTCATGCAAGGCATGTTGTAGCGCTTCACGATACTCATTTTCCTTTTCCGCAGTCATTTCCCCTCTACGAAGCGTTCCGGCTCCTCCGTGTATTGCTAAGGCAATTTTGTTCATTGAGCAAAAATAGGCGAATTAACTTTTAGTAAAGGCCAAATGATAGGATATCAATATATACAAATACGGCAAACGCGTTCTTTAATTGCCGTATTAAAAACGGCAATTACCTTCTTCTTGGAATATAATTCGCCTATTTGCCGTATTTTTGAGATTGAATGTATATGTATCAACATAAAGATTGGCCATCTTTTAATTGGGATGAAGGAGTCTTACTCAACCATATAAGCCGTGTAAGAGAGTTACAAGGCCGAGTCATTGGCAGATTAGAAGGACTTGGGTTTCAACTTAGAGAAGCAGCTACCTTGGAAACAGTCATGGTTGACGTGCTAAAATCTAGCGAAATAGAAGGTGAGTTCTTAGATATAAAAGAGGTTCGCTCATCTGTGGCTAAAAACCTAGGTATAGAACTTAGTGATCAAACACCTTCAAGCAAACATGTTGATGGCATAGTCGATATGATGCTTGATGCGACGCAAAAGCATGAGGATAAACTTACAAAAGAGCGCTTGTTCTCTTGGCATGGTTCTATGTTCTCTGCTGGAAGGAGCGGTCTATATACAATAACTGTAGGCGATTGGCGAACAGACCAAACCGGAAGAATGCAGGTTGTATCTGGCGCTATGGGCAAAGAGAAAATTCATTTTGTTGCACCCGAGGCAAGTAAAGTAGAAAAAGAAATGTCCATTTTTTTGAACTGGTTCAATCAAACCGCCAATCTTGAACCTCTTATAAAAGCTGCAGTTGCCCATCTCTGGTTTATAACTATTCACCCCTTTGATGATGGAAATGGCAGAATAGCCAGAGCTATAAGCGACATGCAGGTAGCTCGGGCTGATAGAACGAGTGAAAGGTTTTACAGTGTATCAGCCCAAATCATGGCATCAAAGAATCAATATTATGATATTCTAGAATCTACCCAAAAGGGAGGAATGGAAATCACACCATGGTTAGTTTGGTATTTTGAACGATTGTATGAAGCTATGTTGGCAACAACCGAAACGCTTTCAAGCATTATGCAAAAAGCAAACTTTTGGGATACGCATCGCCAGACACAATTAAATAAAAGACAAATTTTGATGATTAACAAATTGTTTGATGGATTTGTTGGCAAATTAAAAACGTCAAAGTGGGCGAAAATAAACAAGGTTCACAGAGATACTGCGCTCAGAGATATTCAAGATTTGGTTAAAAAGGGGATATTGAGAGAGACGGCAGAAGGCGGCAGAAGCACAAACTATCAATTATTTATTCCCGATCGTTGAAACGTCAAGAATTTCTCAATCCTTTTGCAGTGCGGCATTAATGTACTTCATAGCGAGGTCGAATTGTTCTGTTGGACTTAGATGTGTATTGTCGATCAAAATGGCATCCTCTGCTTTGCTGAGCGGGCTATCTTGTCGGTGAGAATCTATATAATCTCTGTGTTCTAGGTTTTGTTGAACCTCTCGCATACTCACAGGTTTCCCGTTTGCCACAAGTTCATCGTAGCGTCTTTGCACGCGAACCATCTTGTCAGCAGTTATAAAAAACTTCATTTCGGCGTTTGGTAACACCACAGTGCCAATATCGCGGCCATCCATAATTACGCCCTTTTGCTCTGCGATTTGTTGTTGCTGCTTTACTAAGAAACGCCGCACCGCACTAATTGCAGCAACCTCGCTCACAGAGCCAGAAACCCGCATGTTACGAATGTCTTGCTCAACAAAATCTCCATTTAGTTGAATGAGGCGTTTGCCATCTCGCTCCTTAAAATTCAACTCAATATTTTGTAATGCCACATCGACATCATTTTTATCATCAAACGAAACCTTATGATTCAAAAAATAGAGAGTAACCGCCCTGTACATTGCACCAGTGTCAATATAGAGATAATCTAGTGCCTCGGCAATATGCTTGGTCATGGTGCTTTTACCACAGCTGGAAAAGCCATCAATTGCGATGTTGATCTTTTGCTTCACGCCGCGAAAATACATCGTGTTCATTTTTGGGTTTTATTGTTTGGAACAGTTTCTTCAATTTTCACGTTTACACAACAGCAAGAATTACCTTTGCAATCTGAAAAAATTGATATGAGATACCCTGAAGAATTAGTAGTGCCGATGCGTGAAGAGCTCACCAATGCCGGTTTCACTCAATTAAAAACAACGGAAGAAGTAAAAGACGCGATCAGCCAAGATGGAACGACACTCGTTGTTGTAAATAGCGTTTGTGGTTGTGCAGCAGGCACAGCTAGGCCAGGTGTTGTACTTTCGCTCACAGCAGAGAAAAAGCCTGATAACTTAACCACCGTTTTTGCCGGTATGGAAATGGAAGCTACAAATACTGCACGCGAAATGATGATGCCTTATCCTCCTTCGTCGCCTTCTATTGCTTTATTTAAAGATGGTGAATTGGTTCACATGATTGAGCGTCATCACATTGAAGGTCGTTCGGCACAGATGATTGCGCAAAACTTGGCGCAAGCATATGTAGAGCATTGTTGAAATGAAAAAGAACAACAAATATGGCTTGCACGGCAAATTGACCGCGCAAGAAGGAAAAGTGGAAGAGCTGAGCTCAATTCTTTTACAAGCTGCCGATTTAATGAAAAACGCAGATGGTTGTCATCTCTACATGGTTAGTGTAGATGACAGCCTACCAAACACTGTTTGGATTACGGAACTTTGGGACACCGAGACGCATCATGAGGAGTCTTTATCACTACCTGGTGTGCGAGAACTCATTGCAAAGGCAATACCTATTTTAGGTGAACAACCTAGCAAAGGGCAAGAACTAAATGTTTTGGGAGGTCATGGTGTTGAGTAGCGTTTATCCATCTAAGTTTTTATTGAAAACCATGTGAAATATCGCCACGCCTACACCCATCAATATTACATCAATCCAATCGGCAGTGAACTTCTCAGAAAAGAGTGGGAAAATCAATTCCGAAATGATTGCGAATAAGATCAAATAGACAAGTAGAAACACAGCAGAAAACCTATGGCTGTTATCATCTAACAGCCAGCGCCGTTCAATTAAAATGATTGGCAAGAATAAAATGGGCAACAGCAGCGGATCAATGTAATTGTTTATAATTTCTAGCGATTGGTTTGTGCCTTCGAAATACTGGTGTGCAAGAAATATGCCGACGCATGTCACATAAACAATGATTTGGGCGGTATTGAAGCCAAAGTGTTTCATTAAAAAGATGCAAAGAAAATGAGGGCAATCAATACAATATAGATGGGTGATAAAATGGCGACAACAAGCGTTATTGGAATTTTATAAAGAAGCATGAGAATGTTCACAGCTAAAGGTCGGTGATCATCGAAGGCAAGCCAGTTCAAAAATTGTTTGTAATAACCCGCAATTATCGATTTGAGACTACCATCAGACTCTTGTGTTTGTTCTTCCACAACTTGCAAACACATAAGGCATTCCAATTGTTTTGAGTGAACAATTTTTTGCTACACAACTTTATTTTCAAGAAAATCACCTAATATGGTCACTCGGCCTTTCTGTAAGTTACCCTCTTCAAATAAAAAAAAGTACTTTCGAAATTGTTTTGAAAGATTGTGAATGTTGATATGCGAAACAATTGAACTTTAGAACCACACAGCTAATTCTATGAAACTAACAGGTCGTTTTATTTTTATTTCATGCGCACTCATGTCGTTGCTCGTTATTCCTTTTTTGGCAACTATTTTTTCAACTGAGTTCAACTGGAGCAAGTCAGACTTTTTTGTAATGAGCGCTCTGTTCATCGGGCTTGCACTTATGGTTGAGTTCATTCTGCAATGTTTTACATCTACAGTCTGGCGTGTGCTGTTAATTGCACTTGCATTATTCATCATTGTGATGTTTTGGGCAGAACTCGCTGTTGGAATTTTCGGAACGCCTTTCGCTGGCAGCTAGATTTATAGTATAAAAAGAGGGCAGCAATGCCACCCTCTTTCACCCAAAACAAAACATGATCGGCATCTATTTCTCAGAACTGATCAAGATTCATAACCTTATTCCAAGCCGAAATAAAGTCAATTGCAAACTTTTCTTTCGCATCGTCACAAGCATATACTTCTGCGAGTGCGCGTAATTCAGAATTAGAGCCAAAAATCAAATCAACCCTTGTTCCTGTCCATTTTAGTTCGTTAGAATTTCTATCTCTTCCCTCAAATACGGTTTCATCATCATCGATGGCTGTCCAAACTGTGCTCATATCAAGCAAATTCACAAAGAAATCATTGCTCAACACACCAGGTTTGTCTGTAAACACGCCATGGTTTGCATTGTTATAGTTTGTATTGAGTACGCGCATGCCGGCAACTAGAACTGACATTTCTGGCGCAGTGAGTGTCATTAACTGTGCTTTGTCTACCATTAATGCTTCACCTCTAAGACCTGTGCCAGATTTTATGTAATTTCTAAATGCATCAGCTCTCGGTTCAAGGGCTTCAAATGCTTCCACATCAGTTTGTTCTTCTAGCGCATCTGCTCTGCCTGGCGAAAATGGAACAGATAATTCAAAACCACCATCTTTTGCTGCTTTTTCTAGTGCCGCACATCCACCAAGAACAATAAGATCTGCCATGGAGACTTTTTTACTTCCATTTTGTGTGTCGTTAAATTCTTGTTGAATAGACTGTAATGTGCTAAGCACTTTACCTAATTGATCTGAATTATTTACTTCCCAAAAGAACTGAGGTGCAAAACGAATACGGGCGCCATTAGCACCGCCACGCATATCTGAGCCTCTAAATGTAGATGCGGAAGCCCAAGCAGTCGATATCAATTCAGATACCGATAAACCAGAAGCAAGAATGTTTGATTTTAATTGATTCACATCATTGTTGTCAATAATCTCGTAATCAACTTGCGGAATTGGGTCTTGCCAAATTAAAGTTTCTTGAGGAACTTCAGGTCCTAAGTAACGATCAGTTGGGCCCATATCTCTGTGTGTAAGCTTGTACCAAGCCTTTGCATAAGCATCGGCAAACTCATCAGGATTTTCTAAAAAGTTACGTGAAATTTTCTCGTAAGCAGGATCCATTCTTAGCGAGAGGTCGGTCACAAGCATAAATGGATCGTTCATTTTTCCATCTACGTGTGCATCTGGAACAGTCGCCGAACCTGCGCCACCTTTTGGTTTGTACTGCCAAGCTCCTGCCGGGCTTTTCGTTAATTCCCAATCGTAGCCAAATAGATTTTCAAAATATTTATGACTCCATTGTGTTGGTGTATCTGTCCAAGCGCCTTCTAGACCGCTAGTAATGGTATCGGCGCCTTTTCCACTGCCAAAACTATTACCCCAACCCATACTTTGGGCGGTAATAGAAGCAGCTGCAGGTTCTACATCAACATGGTCTTCAGGGTTTGCCGCGCCATGTGTTTTACCAAATGTGTGGCCACCGGCAATAAGAGCTACTGTTTCGTAGTCGTTCATAGCCATACGGCCAAATGTTTCGCGAATATAGTGAGCAGCTTCAACTGGGTCTGGGTTCGCATTGTGTCCTTCAGGATTCACATATATTAAGCCCATATGAGCAGCGCCTAAAGGATTTTCTAAGTCACCGTCTTCATTATATCTTTCCTTATTGCCTAACCATTCACCTTCAGCGCCCCAATAAATATCTTCTTCGGGCTGATAAATGTCTTCTCTACCACCGGCAAAACCAAACATTTTTAGACCCATAGACTCATGAGCAACATTACCTGTTAAAATCAACAAATCTGCCCAAGAGATTTTCTTTCCGTATTTCTTTTTGATGGGCCAAAGCAATAATCTCGCTTTATCAAGATTTGCGTTATCAGGCCAACTATTTAATGGAGCGAACCGTTGCGCACCTGTGCTTCCACCACCTCTACCATCAGCAATTCTATACGTGCCGGCAGCGTGCCAAGCCATTCTAATGAAAAACGGACCATAATGTCCCCAATCTGCCGGCCACCAATCTTTACTGTCAGTCATTAATTGAGTAAGGTCTTGTTTTAACGCCTCGTAATCTAGTGATTTAAATTCTTCAGCATAATTAAAATCGATCCCCATGGGGTCTGCAAGTTCAGAATGTTGCCTTAAAATACTCAAATTGAGTGCATTGGGCCACCAGTCTGCATTTGATGTTCCCCCACCGGCTGTGTTATTAAGTTCACCATTCAAGAATGGACATTTTGCCGTTGATTCATTAACATCCCATGCCGAACCCATTGGTTCTTGAGATGAATCGCCGTGATGACTGCCAGATTGATTACCGTTTTGTTGCTTGTTATTTTCCATAAATGAGATTGGTATTTTTAACTTTTGGTGTATGTAAATAAGGTCTATACAAAAAAACAATTTTTCTGAGAAAAGTATATATCGATTAGCAATTCATTTTAATCAATTATTTCGAATGGCAATTCAAACCACCTATCGAGACTAACTTTGTAACATGCTTCAGCTCACGAATATTACTGTTGATTTTGGGAGTCGAATTTTGTTTGAAGACATCTCCCTGACTGTAAAACCTAAAGACAAAATTGGTTTGGCTGGCAGAAATGGTGCAGGAAAATCGACGCTTATGAAAATCATTGCAGGTATAAGCCCACCAACAACTGGAACGATTACCGCCCCGAAAGATTACAGCATCGGCTATTTACCGCAAGAATTAAAGATAGAATCAACAGAAACCATTTTTAATGAAGCAAAATCTGCACTCAGCCACCTTGAAACCTTGGAGGAACGACAACAATTTTTGACTGAAGAGATTACTACGCGCACAGATTTTGAGACTGATGCTTACATGCAATTGATAGAAGACCTAAACCATGTCAACTTGCAGTTAGAGTTTTGGGGCAGTCAAAACAGCGATCAGAAAATTGAGGAAATTTTAAAAGGGTTGGGGTTTGGTCAAGAAGATTTGCAACAGCCTGTGAGTAGTTTTAGTGGTGGTTGGCAAATGAGAGTGGAATTGGCTAAGTTGCTTTTACAAAATCCCGATTTACTTCTATTGGATGAGCCAACAAACCATCTTGATATTGAATCAATACTTTGGTTAGAATCTTTTTTAAAAGAACATAGTGGCTCGATCATCATGGTTTCGCATGATCGTAAATTTTTAGATGTGATCACGAACCGAACTGTCGAAATCATCAATCAAGGAATAGAAGATTACCGAGCACCCTACTCTTCGTTTTTAGAATTACGAGTTGAACGTATTGAAAAATTAGAACAAGCAAAAAAGAATCAAGAACGTGAGGTTGAGCAAACCAAAAAGCTGATTGAAAAATTTAGGGCAAAAAAGAATAAGGCAAAATTTGCACAAACTCTCATTAGGAAGTTGGACAAAATGGACATGATTGAAATTGATAGTTACGATCACAAAACCATGAATTTGCAGTTTTCTAAGAGCCGGCGGAGTGGTAAAGAAGTGGTAGTTGTTGATGACGTTTCTAAACATTATGGTGAAAAGAAAGTAATTGAAAACCTCTCGCTCAAACTATTACGAGGAGAAAAGATTGCTTTTGTAGGAAAAAACGGAATGGGTAAAACCACGCTCGCCAGAATGATTGCCGACAACCTTGCTCATGAGGGTAAGATTGATCTGGGACACAATGTAGATCTTGGTTACTACGCACAGCATCAAAACCAAACGCTAAATGAAGAAATTACACTGCTAGAAACAATAGAACGTGATGCACCGAGAGAAATGCAAGGAAAAGAACGTGGCTTATTGGGTGGTTTTTTGTTTAGTGGGGAAGATGTAGACAAAAAAGTAAAAGTGCTTTCTGGTGGTGAGAAAGCTAGGTTGGCATTAGCGAAAATGCTACTAAAACCTATTAATTTTCTTGTGCTTGATGAGCCCACCAATCACCTCGACTTACAATCAAAAGACATTTTAAAAGATGCGGTGCAACAATTTGAAGGCACATTAGTTGTGGTTTCGCATGATCGTGATTTTTTAGATGGCTTAACAGACAAGGTTTATGAGTTTACGCCAACTGGTATTGTTGAGCATCTTGGTGATATTAATGAATTTCTACGAAAACGAGGCGCCGAAAATTTTAGGCAATTTGAAAAAGAGGAGAAACCAATAAAGAAAGTTGAACCCGCTCAAAATAAAGAGTCATCTTTTCTTGAGCGAAAAGAGCATCAAAAGTCTGTTCGCCGTGTTGAGAATAGGATTAAAAAGCTAGAACAACAGATTCAGGAGAGAGAAGAGAACATTATCACTTTAAATGAGCAACTAAAGGATCCAACTTTTTACGCTGAAAATGCTGACAGTCAAGAATTTTTTGAAAGGTATGAGGCAAAAAAATCTGAAATTGAAAATCTTTACCATAAATTTGAGGCCGCACTTTCAGAACTTGAAACGCTGAAAACTTAAACAAACCCCCATGATTTGGAAATGGTCTCGATTGATTATTCTCCTCCTACTCAGTGGCATAGTCTACTTCTTTTGCCAAGTTGGTGTTCCTTTTTTAAAGTCTCCTTTGCCTCCATTTGGGAAATTGCTCAACCCAACCACAGGGTTTTGGAAGAACACATCTGCTTTTGATGATAATGACCCAGAAATTAATCACGAGTTAATAGAACAAACAGTTGATGTGCTTTGGGATGAGCGACGTGTGCCACACATTTTTGCTGAGAATAATCATGATTTATACTTTACCCAAGGCTACATTCACGCGAAAGAGCGTTTATGGCAAATGGATTTTGTAACCCGTGTAAGTAGTGGGCGTTTATCAGAGGTTGTTGGTGAACGAGCCGCAAATTTCGATCAATTTCATCGGCGCATTGGCCTTGGCTATTCTGCGAAGTTGACCATCGACACCATGAAATCTTTTTCTGCTGAATATGCCGCATTAGAAGCGTATTCTGATGGTGTGAACGCATATATAGAAAAACTAAAGCCTGCAGATCGTCCGGTTGAATTCAAAATTTTGAACTACAAACCTGAAAAATGGTCGCCGTATAAATCTGCCTTGGTGTTAAAATACATGGCTTGGGATCTTGATGGGTCAGCGAAAGATAAGTACATGACCAATGCTAAAAGGGTTTTGCCTGAAGAGGTATTTAATGCCGCCTACCCTTTATTAAGGCCCTACACAAATCCCGTTGCTCCAGAAGTTCCAAGAAGACGCCGCCGCGCAGCAGAGCAATACAATTACCAACCAACAAGAACTTATTCTGGTGGCGATTTTGCCCCCAACCCCTATCAAAAAGGTAGCAACAATTGGGTAGTAAATGGTAGTAAAACACGTACAGGAAAACCAATTCTTGCCAATGATCCGCACCTTGGGCTCACCTTGCCCGCTATTTGGTACGAAAATCAATTGAGTTCAAATGATTGCTCTGTTTACGGTGTGTCATTACCCGGCGTGCCAATGGTAGTCATTGGTTTTAATACCGATGTGGCATGGGGACTAACTTATACCCAATCTGATAGAATTGACTTTGTGAAAATGGATTTGAATGAAGAAAAAAATCAATATCGGTTAAAAGGAAAGTGGGAAAATCCGCT
>Ga0114952_1003876_pt1 | contig 10428 bp, 8 predicted proteins | sample SidtaG_2_FD_87303 | JGI IMG/M metagenome (GOLD analysis project Ga0114952, IMG submission 87303) | Marine algal microbial communities from Sidmouth, United Kingdom - Sidmouth_Asex2 metaG | ecosystem: Host-associated > Algae > Red algae > Unclassified | place: Sidmouth, United Kingdom | collected... | reverse complement strand
CGAGGTGCAGCTGAACGACGACGACGATGGGGGGGGCGTGGACCGGCGCTGGGGGTGGCGCTCGCCGCAAGGCTCGGGTCGATCCACGCAGGCGGGTCTGGGTCTCACGGGACGGGCCGCCCTGGAGGAGTAGGACGACACGCGTTCAGAGGGGTACTTCCATCGGACCGCGCGGAGGCTTGCGGGAGACCGGCTCGGTCTCCTCCACCTCACCTTCCCCGTTCACGTTCGGTGCGCTCCGTGCCAGTACGGAAGCGAGCGCGGGGGCCAGTTCGACGAGCGCGTCGAGCGACGCGACCGCTCGTTCGACGAGAGGCGCGAGCCACCGAGCCGGGTGCGGGTGATCGTAGGACGGTAGGTCGAAGCCGGACATCGGCACCAGTACCGCAAGCTCGGCGACGAGGCTCGCGCAGCGTTCGTGCATCCGCTGCGGGTGCACGCCCGGACCGAGAAGCTGTCGCAGGTGTTCGGCGTGGCGCGCGAGCGCGAGCGCGATCGGTAGCGCCGGATGTGAAAGCCGTGCGAGGTCCGACGACGGTGCCGGCTCCGACCCCACCGGCCGCGTCTCGTCGGCGGGCGAGCCCGACGATCCCGCTCTGATCGCCGCCTCGACGGCATCGATCGCCGTCGTCACGCCTCGTCGCAGACGCTCCAGGCGCTCGCCGAAACCCGGGCAGGCGTCGAGCGACAACGACGGCGGCACGAACGAGGGGTCGAGCCGCGGTACCCCGTCTTCGTCGAGCGAGAGCACGCGGGCGATCGTGATGTACTCGCGATCGCCTAGCTCGTCCTCGCCGGCGACGAGCTGGAAATTCGGCAGGGCGACGCCGATCCCCTCCTCGACGAGCTCGGGACGATCGATGTCGTACGTGCTCGAGACGTCCTTCACCAGCACTCGTCGTGCGCTGTAGCGGTGATCGGGAGAGGTGCCTCCGACGGCGACACGGCCGTCCGACGCGCTCGCGAGCGCGAGGTGAACGAGCGTGCCCTCGGCCGATGCCAGCGTCAGGTCGGGGGGCAGACACTCGTCGAGCGTACTGTCGAAGACGAGACCGTCCGGCATGATGCCGGACACGTGCGAGAGCGCGAGACGCTGCCGCGTGCCGCTCTCGAACTCGAGCGCGGCGATACCCCAGCCGTGCGTGTGTAACAACCGCGCCTGCCGACGACGTTGGCTCTCGAGAAAGCGCTCCTGCTGCTGGAAGTGCTCGGGCCTGAGGTACAGGCCCTGGGTCCAGTCGACCCTGGAGACGATCGACATTCGTTCGCTCATCCGACTCTCGACCGAAAGACGCAGTCTAGCGTAACCGTTCGAGGCGCGAGCGCCCGCTGCGAGGGTCGGAATATCCGCCGCCGTTCGATCGCTACGGTCGCTCGCTTCCGCGGGCACGTGCGTTCGGTCGACGCTCGCGACCGTCTGACTTTCACCTGTTTGGGGGACAGACAGGTGCATCGAGCTTTCTCACAATGCTCCACTCTTGCGTCGCGATGAGCGTGGCGTCGAGGGATCACGGGGGCTGCCGTCCATGAAGGTTATCGCTACGATCGAGCGCCGATCCACTTCGGCACGGGGCACGCTGAAGAGCGCCGCCCTGGTGGCCGCGCTCGCACTGCTGAGTGCGTGTGGCGGTGGTGGTGGGGGCGGTGATCCCGAGGAGGAGCCGCTCACCGGATCGACCACCGACCGCGACGGCGACCTCGTACGAGACGACGGCGACAACTGCGTCGCCCAGGCCAATCCCGACCAATCCGATCTCGATGGGGACGGAGAGGGCGACGTGTGCGACTCCACTCCCGGTGGTATCGACTCTGACGGCGACGGTGTGCCGGACGCCACCGACAACTGTCGGGCGGTGCCGAACCGCGATCAGCTCAACGGCGACGGTGATCGTCAGGGCGACGCGTGCGACGAGACGCCGGCCGGTCCGGACAACGATGGCGACGGACGACCGAACACCAGCGACAACTGCCCCCTGACACCGAACGCCGATCAGGCGGACAGCGACGGGGACGGCGTCGGCGATGCCTGCGTGGGAGCCGATCCCGATCGGGACGGCGATGGCGTGCTCAACGACGTCGACAACTGCCCGCTCGACGCCAACGGCGATCAGGACGACAACGACGAGGACGGCACCGGCAACGTGTGCGACCCGACCCCGAACGGATCCGACACCGACGGAGACGGCGTCCCGGACCGCCGCGACAACTGCCCGGTCGAGGCCAACGGCGGTCAGGACGACAACGACGGGGACGGCGCGGGCAACGCGTGCGACCCGACGCCGAACGGACCGGACGGCGACGAGGACGGCGTTCCGGACGATCGCGACAACTGCCCGGCGAACGCGAACCGCGGGCAGGAGGACGACGACGAGGACGGGCTGGGCAACGCGTGCGACCGGACGCCGAACGGGCCCGACGGCGACGAGGACGGTGTGCCGGACGATCGCGACAACTGCTCGGAAATCGCGAATCGCGATCAGGAGGACAACGACGAGGACGGGCTGGGCAACGTGTGCGACCCGACGCCGAACGGACCGGACGGCGACGAAGACGGCGTCCCGGACGATCGCGACAACTGTCCGACGATCGCGAATCCTGGTCAGGAGGACGACGACGAGGACGGTCGGGGCAACGCCTGCGATCCGATCGAACCCGATGTCGACGGGGACGGTGTGCCGGACGCTCGCGACAACTGCCCGACGATTCCCAATGCCGACCAAGCCGACAGCGACGGGGACGGCGTGGGAGACGCCTGCCCGCCGCCGGTGGACGATACCGTGCTCGGCGTTCTCGAGAGTGACGCCGAGCGGTTCTCGATCTTCCTCGACGCCGTACGTCAGGCCGGGCTCGACGAGTATCTCGGCGATCCGTTCGCCGCGCTGACCTTGTTCGCGCCGCCGAACTCGGCGTTCGAGGCGCTCGACCCTGATGTCCGTTCGGCCATTCTCGGCGATTCGGTCGAGCGGGATGCGATGGTGCAGCGTCATATCGGCGACGAGGGAGCGCACTACGCGCTGGACCTCCAGGCCGCCTTCGAAGACGGTTTTTCCTACGCCGCGCTCAACGGCGACGAGTTGCGCGTTGACGCGCCGACGATCGTCAACGGCTACGAGCTGATCGAGCTCGACATCGAAGCCGGCGAATCGGTCGTGCACACGATCGCCGGTGTCTTCTCGCCGCTGGTCGGTGGAGGTGGGGGCGGTGCCGCCCCCGGCACCGCGCTCGCGGCGATCGAGGCCGACCCGGCGCTCAGCGAGTTCCGAGCGATTCTCGAGCAGGCGAACTTCGTCGACTCTCTTCAGGATGCCGCGAACAACGCCTTCGTCATCCTGGCGCCGAGCAACGCCGCGATCGACGACGGTCTGTTCTTCGCCAGCGCGGACGAAGCGGCCGTGTTCGTCGCGAGCCACATCGTGGTGCTCGCCGAGGGCAGCGACCCGAGACTGGTGCCCGGTGTTCTCCACGATACGAGCGGTGCGTCGTCTACGCTTGTTGTCGTCGAAGAGGCGTTCGGCTCGATGGGTGAGCTTCTCGTCAATGGCGTACCGGCGGTCTTTCTGGAGAGCGCTGTCGGTGGGACGGTCTATCGGCTCGAGGGGATGCTGTGACGAGGTCCGTCGTCTCCTAGCCATGGATATCCGGAGACGAGCCGCGAGCGCGTACGCGGCGCAGAGAGCGGCAGGCAAGACGATACGGGTGCGGAGCGATCTTTTCGCAGCCGAAGCGGCGCTCGTACTCGCGAGGAACGCGCTGGACAAGGCCGATGCCGCCGTACTTGCGGTACCGCTCGAGGTTCTCGTGAAGGAGTCGGTGAGCGCGGCAATCGACGCGTTGCTACCGCCGACCATCGGCGCCCTCGTGGCGCTGTACGAGCGGCTCGGCGAGCTGATCGATCGTCTGCGCTCGCCGGAGCTCCTGCCCTTGTCGCGGCAGGTCGCCGCGCTAGGGGCGCTTCTGAGCGGGTTCGGCCTTCTTCCGGTCGCGCTCAGTGTCGCGGCTCGGCTCATCGACGCTCGGCAGGCGGTTGCAGCGCGGGCCGAGGACGCGCGTTCGCGCTTGGCTGCGCTGCGCCGTGTGATACGGGAGCTTCGTGCGGAGCTGTCGCGTCTGGGGCATAGAGGCGTTCTGGTCGACCTCGTCGGATGAGAGTTGCCGGCCGATGCCGATCGTCGATCGACGGTCTCGAGAGAAGAATCGATCGACCCGGTACAGACACGTGTTTTCCCCCTGTGCTTTTCCCCCTGTGGGGGGATTCAAGTGAGCGACGACTACGCGGATACTCGTCACCACTAGACCAGCCCCGTCCCTGTGGAACGGTGCAGACGAGGAGCAGACGAAGTTGAGCGCGCTCGAGGAGGCGGTGATCGACGAGGAGAACGGCGACGCCGCGCGCGTCGTCGACCTCGCGGCGGCGAACAGTCCGATCGACTACCGCGCGCTTTGCGCCTTCAATCGGGAGCCGGCGCGGAGCGAGCGCACGCTCGCCGCTCTCGCCGCTCACCATGCGCCCTCGTCCGCCACGATCGAGAGCTATCTGGAGCACGCGCACCGCTGCCGTGCCGCGCTCGATCTCGCCCCCGATCTGAATGCCGCGGTCGGTCTCGCGCTGGCCGACGGCGTATCGGAAGGGGCCGTCGCGTTGGTCGCCGGACTCGAACGCGTCTTCGATCTGGTCGAGCACCGTTGGGACGAGCTCGGCCCGCCCCTGAAATCGGCGCGGCCGGCGAAGGCCTGGAACGCACGACTCGCGGCGATCGAAACCCTGCACGGGCGCGATCTGATCGTCCACTACCTGCTGCGCCTGCCGCTGCTCGGCGTCGAGCGCGACCCCATGCCTTGCTGGCGTGCCTTTCTCGTCGCCGCCGGCCAGGAGAGCACGATGAATCTGGTCGTCGACGCCTTCCCCGGTGGTTCGGACGACGAGGAAGCGCCCGACTCCGAGCGCGCGGCCGTGACCACAGCGACCTTGAGCGGCTCGTTCGCGCGTCTCGATCCCGAGGCACTCGGCGCGCTCCGCGAGGCGCTCGCGCGCGGTGCGGTGCTGTGCGGGGCGGAGGGCATCGGCGAGCGGTTCGCCGAGCGCGCCCGCGCCACCTCGGCGGCGCTCGGTGCCGAGGCTCGTGGCGGGCGACCCTCGCTCGAGACGCTGGCGGAGTGGTTCGCCCGCATGGGCGAGGGCGTCGAGGCCCATGCGCCCGCGCCGAACGCCGCGCCCGCCTCACCGCCCGCCTCACTGCCCATCGGACAGCGCGAAGGGTCTGCCGTCGATCTTGCCGGAACGCCGACGCCGTCCGGTGCCGCCTCGTTCGGCTCTGCAGTGTCCGGTTCGGCGGTCTCCGATGAGGGGGCATCGGTGTCCGCGACCGCCGCCTCTCCCCTCGTCCTCGGCGATGCCGCCGCCGCCCGTCGTGCCCTGAGTGGCACCGTCGACTGGCTCTGCCGTCACGAGCCCGCCTCCCCGGCACTGCCTTTCGTCGTCGTCGCCGAAGAGCTCGACGGGCGTTCGCTCGCCGAGATCGCCACGGCGCTGGATCCGGGTGACGGCGGCACGCTGCTCGAGGCGGGACGACGGCTCGCCGCGCCGCTCGAGCGCCTGGTGCTCGGCCGCGATGCCGCCGAGCTCGGCGCGCGTCTGGCCGCACGGCGCGAGCAGGCGTTGCAGCGGAGCGGTACCGACGCCAACCCCGATGTCGATGTCGATGTCGATGTCGATGGCGTCGAGGCAGGTCCCGACCCCGCCGTGGAGGCCGACGGCGACATGGCTGCGGAAGGAGCCGAGGGTGCGAGGGCCGGCTTCGACGGTGGTCGTGACGGCGCCTTCGCGACGCTCGCGGCGGTGGGCGTGTGGTTTCGTCGATCGGAGCCCTCGAGTCCGGTCGCGCCGCTGATCGAACGGGCCGTCGCGCTGTCGGCGCTGCGGTTCGAGCAGATCGTCGCCGAGCTCGCGCGGCTCGGTCCCGACGACTCGGGGGAGGGATAGACGATGAGCGATGTCGAGCGGTTCGTGACCAGCGTTCGATGGACGGCGGGCCAAGCATTCGATAGACGACGGGGAGGGTGAACTCTTGAGCGGTCAGAGAAGTGGGCAGAAGGAAGTCGATCGACACCGGGTGCGCTTGACGCACCAGGTCGAGGAGAGCGGGGCGGTACGTGACGTCGAGATTCCGTTCGTCATGGGCGTGTTGATGGACGGGAGCGGCAACCACCCCGACGTGCGAGGGGAGTCCATCGACGACGCGAGCTTCACCGAGGTCTCCGACGCGACCTTCGATCGGTACCTGAAGAGGTGCAGCCCGCGGCTTCGGGTCACGGTGCCCGACCGGCTCACCGACGAGCCCGATCAGCAGCTCGTCGCGGACATCACCATCGAGAGCATGAAGGACTTCACGCCCGACGCGATCGCGAGCCAGGTGGCGGGATTGAAGGAGATCTACGAGGCGCGCAACCGCCTCGAGGAACTCCTCCGACACGTCGAGTCCTCGCGCTCGGCGAAGAAGAGGCTCGACGAGATGATGCGAGAGGCGGCCGAGTCCGTCGACGATGCGGCGAAGGAGGCCTGATCGTGGCCGCCAAGAAGGCCGCCGAGGCGGAAGGGAAGGCGGTGGGTGCCGAAGCCACCGTGGAGGCTGGGCTCTCGCGGCTCGATCGGTTCGTGTCCGAGGTCGGCGAGGAGGTGGTGCCGGGGCCTCAGAAGGAGGGTTCGCTGGAGGAGAGGCGGCGCCAGGATGTCGAGGCCGGGGTCAAGGAGCTGATCGAGAGCATCGCCGGCAGCAAGGCGACGCTCGTCGACGGGCGCTCCACCGAGACCCTGCGCCGCACGATCGCGGCGATGGACGAGAAGATCGCCGCCCAGGTCAAGGAGATCCTGCACGACGAGGACTTCCGCGACCTCGAGGGTCGCTGGCGCGGACTCAAGTACCTCGTCGCCAACACCCGTACCGACAGCAAGCTCAAGATCAAGGTGTTGAACGTCGCCGAGGAGGAGCTGTTCGACGACCTCAAGGAGAACCAAGGGCGCTGGCAGCAGAGCCGGCTGTTCGATCTCGTCTACCGCGAGGACTACGACACCTGGGGCGGTGAGCCCTTCGGGGCGCTGGTCGGCGACTTTCACTTCGATCAGAGTCAGGAGAGTCTCGAGCAGCTCGGCGATATCGCCAAGGTCGCCGCCGCCGCCCACGCGCCGTTCATCTCCTCGGTCTCCGAGCGCTTCTTCGGCAAGCGCAGCTGGGAGGATGTCAAGAGCTCGGTCTCCAAGGACGTATCCTCCCACCTCGGCGGCAAGGAGTACGCCTCCTGGCGCGAGTTTCGGGAGAAGGACGACGCGAAGTACGTCGGGCTGACCCTCCCGCGCGTGCTCGCCCGCCGCCCGTGGAAGCAGAGCGGCACCGGAACGGAGGGTGGTTTCGCCTTCGAGGAGGCCGAGGCGGGGCAGTATGCCGACGAGTATGTCTGGATGAACGCCGCCTACCCGATGGCGGTGAACATCAACCGATCGGTCACCGAACACGGCTGGGCGACGAGCATCCGCGGTCCCGACGCCGGTGGCGCCGTCGACGGGCTGCCGTTGCACACCTTCGAGACCGAGGACGGCGGCGTCGACGCCCGCTCGCCGACCGACATCACGATCAGCGAGACCTTCGAGACGGCGCTCTCCGACAACGGCTTCCTCGCCCTCTCGCACAAGAAGAACTCGACCACGGCCGCCTTCATCGGCGGACAGTCGGCCTACAAGCCCAAGACCTACGCGACCGATCCCGACGCGACCGCCAGCGAGAAGCTGGCCGCGCGACTGCCCTACAACTTCGCCGTCAGCCGTATCTCGCACTACCTCAAGGCGATCGGGCGTCAGATGATCGGTCAGGGCATGGAGGAGGGCGAGATCGAGTCGAAGCTCAACGACTGGATCAGCCAGTACGTGCTCGCCAACCCTCAGGACGCGCCGCCGTCGAGGCGAGCGCAGAAGCCGCTCAAGGACGCGAAGGTGGCGGTGACGCCGGTCGAGGGCGCGCCGGGCTCCTACGCCGTGCAGCTGCGCATGCGCCCGCACTACCAGATCGAGGATCTCAACGTCGACGTGACGCTGGTCGCGGCGGTGGAGAAATGATGCCGCGAGAGCGGTTCTTGGACGACCGGGCACCGAGGTATCCGGGCAATGAGGAGACAGTCGGATGAGTGCATCGATATTTCTGAAGATCGACGGGGTCGACGGCGACTCCGTGAAGGAGGGCCACGACAAGGAGATCGATGTCGTCAGCTGGAGCTGGGACATGACTCAGCAGGGGCTCGCCCATGTCGGCAAGGGGGCGGGGGGCGGCAAGGTCTCGGTCGGGGACGTGCAGATCGCCAAGCACATCGACACCGCGACACCGAGCCTGATGATGAAGTGCTGCAAGGGCGAGCACATTCCCAAGGCGGTGCTGACCGTGGAGCGTGCCGGTGGCGACTCGCCTCATCCCTACCTGGTGATGACGATGGAGAAGGTCTTCATCACGATGATCAGCCCGAGCATCAGCGACAGCGACACCGAAGGGCACGAGATGCTGTCGTTGAACTTCGAGTCCTACAAGATCGAGGTCTCGGCGCAGACCGAGGGCGGCGGCAAGGGCACGACGGCCGACGCCGGGTTCAACATCGCCACCGGCAAGGCTGCCTGAGTCCCGGCGGGCGGCGCGAGGGCGGGCGCTCGATGGGTACGCGGCAAGAGTCCGGCGAGCGGACGCTTCCGCTGCTCGAGCGTTTCGTGCGCGTGGTGCCGGAGGGGGAGCGCGAGCCGAACAGTGGAGCGGATGCCGTCACTCCGCCGCCGATCTCCGCCACGGGGTCCGACGGGTCGGACGTCGGCGACGCCCTCCTGGCCGACGTGCGGGCGAACATCGAGTACCTGCTGAAGACCAGCGCGCCGCTCGCCGGCTGGCTCAAGAGCGGCGCGTCACGCTCGGCCGTGGAGCGTTCGGTGCTCGCCTACGGCATGCCGGAACTGATCGGGCGGTTGCGCGACGGGGTCGGCGCGCAAGCCTTCTCCTCCGCGCTCCGTCAGACCCTGCTCGATCACGAGCCGCGGCTCGAGCCCACGAGCCTGCGTATCCTGATCGACGACGAGGAGCCTGATCGGACGCGCCGCCTGACCGGTGAGTTCGACTTCCGCATCGCGGCGCGGGTGCGCGGTCTCGACGAGGAGCGCGGCACCTTGCACGTGCGTACCGTCGTGCACCCGTTTCGCGCACCGGAGGTCGACGTCGGTGAGCGCTGAGGGGACGGGAGGACAGGCGGGTCCGAGCCGGCGCTTTCTCGACTACTACGAGCGCGAGCTCGATCACCTCTACGGCGCGGCGCGCACGATCGGGGAGAAGTACCCGGCCAACGCGGCGCGACTCGGGCTCGATCGGGCGACGCCGCGCGACAGCGACCCCTTCCTCAAGCAGCTCGTCGAGGGCGTCGCCTTCCTGACCGCCCGGCTCGAGTCGCGGCTCGACGACACTCGTGTCGAGCACGCGCGTCAGCTGCTCGAGATCGTCCGGCCCGGTTCGCTCGCGCCGTTCCCCTCCTGTCTGATCGCGCGGGTCGAGCCGCGACTGACGAGCTTCACGCCGTCGCCGCGGCTCGAACCGGTGCGGCTCGAACGCGGCACGCCCTTGCGCGCCCGTTCCGGCGGCATGCCCGAGTGTCGCTTCACGACGACGAGCACGGTCGAGCTGTGGCCGCTCGGCGTCGAGGCACCGCGCTGCGCGCCGGCGCGCGAACACGGCGAGCTGCTCGGACGAGCGCTCGCCGGCCGTGCCACACACGTCATCGCCGTCGACATCGAGTCGAGCGGGACGATCGCGCTCGGCACCCTCGCGCTCGACAGCCTGCCTCTGCACCTCGACGGCGGCGCCGGCGGCGGCGATGCGGTGCAGCGGCTGCTGCAGGTGCTGCACGGATCGGTCAGAGCGGTACGGCTCGTCGCCGAGGGGCGCGACATCACCGACGGCGAGCCACGGCTCGCCGCGCTCGGCTTCGCACCGGAGGAAGCTCTGCTACCCGGTGCCGAAGGCGGCTTCGAGGGGGATCGGCTGGTGCGCGAGTACTTCGCGTTCCGCCGAAAGTTCGAGTTCATCCGTCTCGAAGGGCTGGCCGCGTCGCTGGCGCGCTGTCCGGGCAACCGCGTCACGGTGCTCGTCGCGGTCGATGTCGACGAGCCCGACACACTCGACCGTGACGTGGCGCGCACGGCCTTGCGTCCGTTCTGCACGCCCGCCATCAACCTCTTCGAGCGCGAGCTGCTGCCGCTGCCGATCAAGGAGAATCGTCACGAGCACCTGCTGCCGACCGATCGGGCCAACCCCGCGCACTACGAGATTCACAGCGTCCTCGAGGTGCGAGGACGCAGCTCCGGACGCCCGGAGCCGATACACCCCTACTTCTCCGATCGCTCGCCGCACGGCTCGT
>Ga0114952_1003868_pt1 | contig 10436 bp, 8 predicted proteins | sample SidtaG_2_FD_87303 | JGI IMG/M metagenome (GOLD analysis project Ga0114952, IMG submission 87303) | Marine algal microbial communities from Sidmouth, United Kingdom - Sidmouth_Asex2 metaG | ecosystem: Host-associated > Algae > Red algae > Unclassified | place: Sidmouth, United Kingdom | collected... | reverse complement strand
TGAATGCCCGAAAGCAACTTGTTATAGTTTTCATATAAAACAGGCAAGTTGAATTTCCAAGTATAGCCACCATCACCATTACGATTTAGGTTTTTCAGCAAAAACTGTAACACCCCCTTGTTCTTTACGCTGGTTTGCAACGCATCTCTCGCTTCACCCCTTGAGGCAATGCTAGATAAATTTAAGTTTGTTAACGCCTCAAAGTACGTGTTATGATGAGGCGTATACGGTTTTGGAGCAATATCGACCACCACAAGTTTTTCAAGTAAATCGGGGTAATCTAAGGCGAATCTCATCGCTGCCTTTCCGCCCATACTATGGCCTAGTAAAACGAGGTTGTTGAGTTGTTGATCTTGCACAAGAGTTTTAAGATCTTCGGCCATAAGGGGAATGCTCATTTCAGTAGTATGTGGCGATTTTCCATGATTCCGAAGATCCACAGTAATCACCTGGAAACCTTCATTGGCAATTCTCCTTGCCATCGTTTGCCAATTATCTAACGAACCAAATAAGCCATGAATAATCATGACAGGTTGCCCTTCGCCTATTGTTTTGTAATTAAGAGTTACACTCATAAAATTTGGGTTTCAATATATGAGTAACCGTTCTCAAGCGCGAATAGTTGCAAGCTATTTGGAATTTCTTTGTTTTTTTCAAATAACCCATAGAATGCCGAGCCCGAACCCGAAAGCGAACTGTAAAATGCGCCGGCTTTGTTTAATTCAATTAAAATTGATGTAGAAGAGGGAAATTGATTTAGAAATGGTTGTTGAAACGCATTGGTTGGCAAAACATCTCCTGAAACTAGTTGCTTTACAGTAATAGTTTTTAGATGTGATGGTGTTTCGGTTATTTCCACTTGCTTATAAGCTGCTGCAGTAGATTGATGAACAGGTGGAATAATTATGACCACAGGATAGCCTGAAAGTTTCAGCTTACATGATTGAATCTCGTCTCCCCTACCAGAAACATATGCGGGATTTTGATCCACAAAAAAAGCATTATCAGAACCTATTTGTAAGGCGAGTTGCTGCCTCTGCGCTATTGATAAGTTAAGTTGATCTAATTGATTAACAATATTTATCACCGCCGCAGAATTTGCAGAGCCACCGCCCAAACCAGCACCTGTGGGTATATTTTTCAGTAAATGAATGTGATATGGTTGTACGGAAAACTCTTTCTGCATTAACTGCAGGGTAAGTAATGTGCTGTTGTTGTTTGCACTTCCAGGAATTTGTTTACCGTAAAGAAATAGTTTGTTTTTTTGAGCCGGAATGAGCTCAATGGCATCAGTAAACTCAATGGGTAAAAAAATACTCTCGAGATTATGGTATCCATCTTGCCGTTTTCCGGTGACGTATAAGCCGAGGTTAATTTTTGAGCGAGAGAAATTGATCATCGAACCTGGTATTTTAGCTTAATGTCGCCACGCTCGTATGGGCCATCTTTCTCCATCTTAATTTCTTGAAAACCATATTTTTTGTACAGATAAATTGCATTCTCTAAAATTGTATTGGAGTAAATTACAATTTCTTCCCATTCTTTGCTCTTCGCGAAGGCACAAGCGTGTTGCATCATAAAATTGCCGATACCTCTACCACGTGCGTGGGGCTGTACGGCCATCTTAGTAAACTCAAACCTTTTGTTATCCATTTTTAAAAACGCGTAAGTTCCTAGAATGTCGCCGTTCTCTTCAAAGAAAAAAATGTGTCCTCCTGGTTCAAGTATTGTTACCTCACAATTATTTAGCACTTGCTTATCATGCTCTTCAACCCAAAAGAAATGATTGAGCCATTCAAGATTCATATCAACAAAATACTGTTTTAAGTTAGGATGATAATCACGTACAACAATCATAGTCGCAATTAATCGTCAAAAAGAGATGTTTGTTGTGCGTCGCCATGTTCTGCCTGAGGGTCAGACTGATCTTTTTCTTCTTCAATCTCTGGTAACTCAAAAGAAAATTTCTTCACATCGCGGTAATTCACTTTGTTTCCAAGAGATTTCCACCCTTTTATATCAATGAAATCAACGAGATGAATTTCTTCTTTCACCTTTACTTTATCTCTACCCTTCACGTATTCAAAGCGCATGATTGGCGCAGGATGTACGGTAACAAACTCAAGATGATTTTTTTCAGTTTCGCCAATGTAATCAAACACCTGGTCTATTGTTGAGGTTTCTATTTGAAAACGCTTTACATAGAAGGCTTTCTTCTTCCCATCATAGTAAACTGAAGTTACTACAGTGTCATCGTTCAAAATTGCAAAATCAACCACCTGATTCCAGTTTAGCTTCATATTCGGTTCGAGAGTCTTGACTGTGTAGGTTCCATCTTGAAATAAGAGCAAAAAGTCTTCGGTACCGAAAAACTCACCCAAATACACGCCGTATTCATCTGTATTAATACGTCCGTTCCCTTCATCAACCCATAGTTTCATTCCGCCAATGGTAGATTCGCCCTCTTCTTTTAAAGTGATTTTTTTAACCGGATACTTGGTGAGTATATTTCCACGACTGCTTTTTCCTTTTATGTCAATAGAGGCAAAATCGAAGTCGAATACTTTCTTACGTGCATTGCAACCTGGCGTAAGCGTAACTTGAATCACTTCAGCTTCAGCGTTTGGGTTCACAGTTAAATATTGAAATTTACCTTTTTGCGTTTTGCCAAATAAATTGTACTCTCTACCAGTGACCACGGCTTTAATGTGAAAACGCTTTACGTATGTCACCTTTTTGTCGGCATTTGTGTACACAAGATTGTAAGTTGTTCTATCATCTCCTTTTTTCCATATGCCAATGTATTCAACCCCTTTTCCAACAAAGGTTTTGTCTTCAACTTTCACTACAGTAGCTATACCATCCTTTCTAATAACAAGAATATTATCAATATCAGAACATTCAAAAAGAAATTCGTCTTTTTTCAACGATGTTCCTATAAAACCTTCTTTATAATCAGCATATAATTTCACATTGTTTGCGGCAACGGCTGTTTTATCAATCTGCCCAAAAGATGTGATTTGCGTTTTCCTTTGTTTCTCTTTCCCGTATTTTTTCTTTAGTTGGGTAAAATAAGCAATGGCATAATCAATAAGATGATCTAAATCGTGTTGAACAGCTGCAATGTCATCTTCAATTTTGTTGATCAACTCGTTTGCCTTAAAGCTATCGTATTTAGAAATACGCTTAATCTTAATTTCAGTAAGACGAACGATGTCTTCCTCGGTCACATCGCGCATCAATTCAATAGCCGTTTTCTTCTTATTTTTTCTACTTGGCGTTGATATGTATTTGTGAATGCCATCATCAATAGCCTTAATTACTCCTTCCCAAGTTTCTACCTCTTCAATGTCTCGATAAATTCGGTTTTCAATAAAAATTTTCTCTAAAGAAGAAACGTGCCAGCGATGTTGAAGATGATCTTTCTTAATCAGCAACTCTTGGCGAAGCAACTCCAGAGTTCTTTCTGTCGAAAGCTTTAGCAACTCATTAATGTTGAGAAAGTGTGGCTTATCATCAATGATTACACATGCTAGAGGCGATATTGATTCTTGACAACGAGTAAAAGCATAAAGCGCATCAATGGCTTTATCTGTAGTTACGCCGCTCGGCAATTCAACAACAATTTCTATATTTTTGGCAGTGTTATCTGTTACTTTTTTTATCTTGATTTTTCCCTTGTCGTTAGCACGGAGTATAGAATCAATCAATGATTCGGTTGTTACGCCATATGGAATTTCTCGTATAATCAAAGTCTTTTTGTCGCGTGGTTCAATTAAAGCACGCACTTTTACTCTGCCACCACGCTTTCCACCAGTATAGTCAGATACATCCATACTACCGCCTGTTGGAAAATCAGGAAATAAGTTTGTTGATTTCCCTTTTAACACCTTAATGCTGCCATCAATGAGCTCGTTAAAATTGTGTGGGAGAATTCTTGTGCTTAAGCCAACGGCAATTCCTTCAACGCCTTGCGCAAGTACTAAAGGAAATTTTACGGGCAAATGAATTGGCTCATTTTTTCTGCCATCATAAGATACTTGCCAGTCTGTAGTTTCTGGATTAAAAGAGACCTCTAAACCAAACTTAGAAAGCCTAGCCTCAATGTAGCGTGGCGCGGCAGAAGGGTCGCCGGTACGGTAATCACCCCAGTTTCCTTGCGTTTCAATAAGTAAATCTTTCTGCCCAAGATTAACAAGTGCATCACCTATGGCAGCATCGCCGTGCGGGTGATATTGCATAGTCTGGCCAATAACGTTAGCTACCTTATGAAACCTGCCATCATCCATTTCTTTCATGGCGTGCAAAATTCTGCGTTGCACAGGTTTGAGGCCATCTTCAAGACTGGGTACGGCACGTTCTAGAATAACGTATGAAGCATAGTCTAAAAACCAGCCTTCATACATGTTGTCTAAGTGTTCGTCAATAAGTGTTGGGTCGTAAGCTTTAGGCTTATCTTGACTCATAAAAGTTGTGAAATTTACTCTATAATATGAGACTCAAAGTTAAGTGAATGCGATATTAACAATCAAACAATCTATCCACAATTAAAGAACAAAATGATACGTTACTTTTGCTCAAAATAAATACATGAAGAATTTGTATTGTCTCACTCTTTTGGTCTTTCTCTTTTCCTGCCATCAAGATGACTCAATTTTACCTCCCGCCCAGAATGATAATCCCTTTGATATTGAGAACTTAGATGTTGATATAAACAACCAAAGTCAATGTGATTTTATTACTCCGTTATATCCCGAATTTGCAGGCGATGAACTGAAAAACTATATAAAATTCTGCTTTAGTCCATCTACAACTTACACATACGCAGAAGCAAGAACTTTTTTATACAGCAATGTTGACGTGATTGATGGAAAACTACAGTGTATTTATTCTGGTTATGAAATTGAACTTGAACGTGCACCTAGCCAATCATTTATCAATGCAGCAGCCGAACAGGGAATAAACTGCGAGCATTCATATCCGCAAAGCATGGGAGCAAGCCAAGAACCAGCCCAAAGTGATATGTATCACATATATCCAGCTTTAGGATATGTGAATAGTGCGAGATCAAACAAGTATTATGCAGAAATTCCTGACAACGTAACCAACGAGTGGTTTTTTGAGCAGCAAGTTTCTACAACAATTCCTACCACAAATATTGATGATTGGAGCGAAAATGGTGGACAAACTTGGGAACCTAGAGAGGAGATAAAGGGTGACATTGCCCGAGGAATTTTTTACTTTAGACTCATTTATGAAACTCGCGCGAATCAAGGTTTCTTCACACAAATGAGACAAACTTTACTCGACTGGCACGAAGCTGACCCTGTAGATCAAAAAGAGCGTAATCGAAACAATAAGATTAGGCAACTTCAAGGAAACGACAATCCATTTATCATTGATCCTGAACTAGCTAACAGAATTTTTGGGTAAGCGTACAATAAACACCCATCGCATCCGTTTTTCTACACATTGGTATCTTTTTTGTAAAGTAAATTATATGAAATTCGGACTAGTATTTTTCTTGTTCTTTTGGGCAAACTTGGGAATCTCGAACTCTTTCTCTTCTAACACAATCATGTATAGTGATCGATACGAAATTTATCACTCAATTAACTTTGGAGAGAACCCTGTTGACCAACAAGTTTTCAATTATGCATTTAAAGGCTATTTCAATCTTTTAGACACTGGAAAATTGAAAAAAGACAACTTGTTATCAGTAATTGATTACTCAAAACACTCCGTTGAAAAAAGATTATGGGTGATGGATATTCAAAAACGTCAATTGCTTTTTAATGAGTGGGTTTCTCATGGTAAAAATACTGGTAATGCACTAGCTAATAAGTTCTCTAATACTGTGAATTCTAAGCAATCAAGCATTGGCTTTTTTGTAACGGGAAAAACGTACAATGGCAAGCACAAATACTCTCTTAAATTACATGGCATGGAGCCAGGTTACAATTCAAACGCGTTTAAACGAGGTATTGTAATTCACGGCGCTGATTATGTGAGTAATGATTTTATTCAACGAAATAACCGATTAGGTAGAAGTTATGGATGCCCGGCGATTCGCCAAGAGATTAAGTACGATTTAATAAGTACAATAGAAGATGGTAGTTGCCTATTCTCTTACTTTCCGGCTCAAAACTATTTTTCAAAATCTAGCCTTTTACAGGCTTCCTGATAACACTTTCAAGTGTAGTTTTAGCGATTGATTCGCTGCATGAAAAGAAATTTACTCTCCGTTTGTTTTTTGCTCGTCACTATTTTTTCTTGTAAAAAGAAAGAAGTTGTAATACCCTTTGATTTTTCAGCTTTTAAAACAGAACTCCAATCGATTGTAAATACTGAATCAAGTCTAGATTCATTATCTACACTTCTAACATCGGCCCTCTTAGAGAATAGTTATCAACCCATTCTATCAGAAAAACATGGATTTTCTGAAGCAGCTCTGATCTTAGAGAAGTTAAATGAAATGGATAACCATGGACTTTCCACTTATTTTTTGTCTTTAAAAAACGAGTGGGATAGCATACAAATAAAGAATGACTCTCTTTTTAATCTTGCCATCAAGAACAGCGATTATTCGAAGATTGCTGCTACAGAGCTTCTTGCTCGTAAAACGGCAATTACAATCAACAAAGTCATTGAATTTGGTGCCGTAAACCCTAATGCAGTTTTTAATGCTCATGGCTTTTATGTGAAAACGTATCAGCCAGATGAGTCTTGGTATTTGCATCAACTCGCAGAACAAAAACCTGGCAGCTATACCAATGAAAATATGCCCCTTAATCCCAGATATGCTCAGCTAATGAAAACCTATGCGAGTATGGATTTTAAAAAATTAAGCGAAGAGTTCGAAAAAGTACCATCATTTACAAGTCGCGTTCTTGAAGAGGGAGATAAGTATGCTGGCGCTCAGCAATTGAGAAAAAGGCTTGGAATGGATTTACTTGCTGACGATCATGAGAATGTGAATAGTTACGATGAGCAATTAGTAGAAGCAGTGAAAAAATTTCAATCGAAATATGGGCTAGCAACTGATGGTGTCATCGGACCATCAACTCTAGGTTTAATAAACAAAACGCCAGAGGAAATTAAACACCAAATTGAAGCTACCTTAGAACGGTTTAGGTGGAAAACCGATATTGCCTATGACAACTTACTGTGGGTAAACCTACCTGAATACGCGCTCTATGTTTATGAAGAAGGAAATTTGGTTCAGCAACATAAGGTTTGTGTGGGTATAAATCATTCAGACTATAGAACACCTGAGTTTATTGATACGATGGAAAAAATTGTTGTGAACCCTAAATGGTACTTACCAAGAAGTATTGCAACATTAGAAGTGTTACCAAAAGCACAAGAAAACCCATATTATTTGATTGACAACAATTATAAAATCTATTCTGGGAATACAGAAATCTCTCCTTTCGATCTCAATATGTTTGAACTCAACCCCGATAATTTTCCTTATCGTATTGAGCAAGGCGTAGGCGGTGGTAATTCATTAGGCAGAATAAAATTTTTATTTCCAAACAAATACAGTATCTACCTACACGACACTCCAAGTAAGTACATGTTCAATAGAGACAGGCGAGCGGTAAGCCACGGCTGTGTGAGAGTACAAGATCCATTTCGGTTAGGAGACTATCTCTTAAACGGGAGCAAAGCATATGAAAAAGCGAAGAAAAGCGCTGAAACCGAAGTGTTCCTTACCAATGAGAAAATTCACCAAGTCTACATTTCTTACTATACAACTTGGGTCTCTGAACAAAACGAACTACAATTTAGAGACGATGTTTACGGCAGAGATCAACACTTAATTGCCGCCCTCTTAGAAAAAGGTGTCATTTAACTTCTCCTACACCAAACCTTTTTGCAACGTTTGTAGTCTTTGTGTGTAACGGGTACACGAAAATAATTTGTGTATTACGTCGTTCTTAGAAATTGTGAAAATGCTGTAGAGGGAACAGATTTATGTGTATATTTAATCGATAATCAGTTGATTTAGTGTAAGATGATGGAGAACGAACTGTTAATACGTGATTGTGCGAAGAATAAGCGAAAAGCACAAGAACAGTTGTATCAAGCATATTTTGATGCAATGTTTTCCATCGGGCGCAGATATACCAAAGACGAAGACAGAATAATTGAGTGGGTAAATAATGGCTTTTTAAAGGTTTTCAAAAAAATCCACACTGTCAAAAATCCCGATGCTCTCCCCGGTTGGATCAAATCAGTTGTATTTAGAAGTATTTTAGATGGCATACGTGCTGACAAAAAATACAACGCAACCATGTTTTTTGATTTAGAACATAAAGTCAAAAAATCTGATCAAATTCATTCTAGTTATGACTATGAAGTCATTATGGAACATGTTGAGCTTTTGCCAGAAGCTTCAAAGAATGTATTTAAACTTTTCGTTATCGAAGGATTCTCCCATAACGATATTGCCGAGAAAATCGGAATCTCCGAAGGAACATCGAAGTGGCATTTAAACAACGCTAAGACGAAGTTGAAACATATTTTGATCGAGAAAAAGATCATAGCAGTTTGATAGAATCAAAATGAGCAGAAAAGAAATTCAAGAGAAAGCTTGGGAGCAAATGGAACTCATGTTAAACGGTGAGATGCCCCGTGAAAGACGTCGTATATTTTTATACTTGCCTTATGCAGCGGCAATTGCCTTAACACTTGGCGTAGGAAGTGTAATTTTGTTTCAACAGCAGCAGTCAAACACCTTTACATCAAGCAATTCAGGAATAAAGGTAGAACAACTAAAAGAGTATAAAGCGCCTTGGTTTGCTGTGAAAAAAGAGAAAGCCATTGCGAAAAAACAAGTGCTCAATCCTCAAAAAGATTTTATTGCACAGTCTGATGCCGACTCTCCATTAAGTATTGTAACAACAGGCTTGTTTATATTTAATGATGGTGCGCAGAGTTCTGAGTTTGTAACCAATGAGGAGATAACCCTTCCCTCAGAAACCATCATTGAGACTCAAAAGAAATCTTTCTCTTCGTTAACCGAAAATGAAGAAAACAAGCAAAACGAAGAAGAGAATACAAACTCAATTCTTCAAGAACAACCTTTCCTTTCAAACCAAAAGCAACAGCAAACTCTTCTACTCACTTCTGATATAAAAAAGAGTTTTCAACCAATGAAAGATATGGGGTTGCAAACTAATGCTGCAATTGGCTTTGTTTCAGAAAATTTTGATGAATACGGCTTGCGTCTTGGTTTAGAGGTGAAAAAACCACTAACAAATAATTTGAATGCTGCGGCTGGTGTACGGTATAGCGTTTATAAAGATGATTATGCCACAACCTATATCACAGATACTCCCGAAGAGCTTCTAGACCATGCTGTTATTAGCAAAATGAATGAAAGAAATGTTTCAAGAAGCTTTATTGAGATTCCTGTTTATGTAGATTACGAAGTTTCGCAACAATTGAAAGTGAAGAGTGGATTGGCTGTTACCTACAATAATAATTCTTCTGAGTCACCTGGTTTTTCTAGTTCTGCTATCTTAAATAACTCATATTTAACGGACGAAACCAAACAAGAAATCGGAAAACTCTACAAAGATGAAAGTGGTTATTTAGGAGAAATGTTGGTAGGGGCAAGTTTAACGCTTGACAAAATCACTTTCGATGTGGAAGCAACCCGCGGCTTCATCAATAATCAAGATATCGACAATAGAAATGTGGTTGGAATGCGAGTAAGTTACCGTTTCGGTCAATAGTCTCACACTTTTTTACAGAAAATGTCGTTGTTTTGTTATGTTGATAAATTATATTTATCACGATTCTCAAATTCAAAGCTATGTTTAACCTCGGTAAATCGAAATCAAATAACACGCAACCCTCTGAAAAAGAGAAGCAAGTGCAGCCTAAAACTACTAAGCCAAGTGTTCAGGCTGCGCAACCTGTTCGGTCGTCTGAGCCAGTTAAACAGAAACAACCGACTATGCGTAATCAAGAAATTAAAACCACATCTACTATGAATAATCTTATTGGAAAAGACACCTCATTTGAAGGTACACTCAACTCAAAAGGGCCAATGCAAATTGATGGTTCTTTTAAAGGAACAATCAATGCTGAGGATAAATTAATCATCAATGAATCAGCCAAAATAGAGGGTGACATTTTATGTAAAGATGTTATTCTAGCCGGCAATGTTAATGGTAATGTTAAAGCACGAGGCAAAGTGACAATAAAGCCGAATGCAATGGTAAAAGGTGATGTACGTTATTACGATCTAGAGATAGAATCTGGTGGGCATATTACTTGTACAATAAGTAGAATGAATCCTGAGAATGAAAAATCTGATGTGAAAAAAGAAGAACCTCGAAGAGATGAGGTGAAAAAAGCACCTGTAACTTCAACGCTTTCATCAGAGAATCATAAGCCACAGAAAATGCAACCTCTACCTA
>Ga0114952_1003867_pt1 | contig 10436 bp, 9 predicted proteins | sample SidtaG_2_FD_87303 | JGI IMG/M metagenome (GOLD analysis project Ga0114952, IMG submission 87303) | Marine algal microbial communities from Sidmouth, United Kingdom - Sidmouth_Asex2 metaG | ecosystem: Host-associated > Algae > Red algae > Unclassified | place: Sidmouth, United Kingdom | collected... | reverse complement strand
TCTTGAAGGGCATTGCCCCCTTAAGCGGGATCTCAGGCCTGGGTGTATCCCCACTTTCAGGCGATGAAGTCGCATTTTCGATGATATTACGGGCTTTTGACGAAGATACTAATGACCCCGTTAATATTGCTTCACTTTCTGATTATGCGTTTAACGTCACATCAAGCACAGGAGAAATAACGCGTTGGGACATAACGCCTGCTGGTCAACCTAGTTGCAATCGCTCAACTGGTAATTTGTCATCTGAGGCTATGTTACTTTTTGATAGGTCTGGAAGTATCGCAACTAATGATAGAAATGAAGAAATGTTGGAAGCTGGAATCGCATTTACAGATATACTGTTATCTCCGGACACAGCAGCAATTGCAGCTTTCACGGGAGATATAACGAATGATATTGAATTCCTTACACCAGGATTTACAGGTGATACAAATTCGCTTAGGACAGCCATCCGATCTATTCGTTCACCTAATGGGTCCACTCCATTGTGGAGTTCTATGACTAAAGCCATTGAAAGCGGAGGCTTCCCAAATCTGGCTCAAACCAAAGCGCTAGTGACATTTTCAGATGGAGAAAACACATCAGGTAACTCTAGTAGTGGGCAAGCTTTACAAGCAGCTATAGATAATAATGTAACACTTTACTCAATTAGTTTAAATAACTCAGCATCTCAAGCTTTAGACCGTATTTCGCTTGCATCAGGTGGTTCAGCTTGGTCTACAGATGATGCCACGCGTGTCGCAGTTTTCACGCGTTCTTTATCCAAAGTGCTTGGTGGTGATTACGTGGACTGTTCTGTCGGAGTAACAGCCAAGGCAACAGCTCAAAATTATAGCCAAGAAGATTTGATTGTTGGACCTGGTAAAATTTTTAAACCAAATCTATCATTTAACTATGATCTCAATGGACAAACTGGCGAAGCTATAAATTCAATTGTTTTTCCATTTTCAGCTGGTCGGGTTATAGGTTCAACCGATCAAGGCAACTTCAGTACAGCTGATTTTAGAACTGCGGGAAATGCAGGGAATTGTGTTCAACCCTTAAATAATTGCTCAACATTTGGAGGTGGTCGTTTCACTAATACTTGTTCTCAAGCAGTTACCGCTACAATTTGCTCCGAGGCGGGTAATTGTGACTCTAAGATGTTGGCCCCTAGGAGCTCCGATCCATCATTTGGGGTAATTTTTGAAAATGTTACAGGCAGATTTAAAAAATTTGTTTGTCCACACACAGATGTGGCAGGTTTTGAACCTATAAAAATTTTAGGAACCTCGCCTAATCAAACGATTTCATCACTAAATTTTTCCGATACAAGCTTCAATTGTCTATACGATCAACGCGTCCCAGCTGCAGACCGTTCACCTGAAGTATCACTTGTGGACGGTCAGTGTCGCGTTCCTTAAGTATATGTAATTTGTTTACTTTGTTATTAATATTAATTCAAAGAATGACGTTACAAAGGAACGAGCAATTGGAGTCTCAATAGGATAATTTTGATCACTATTCGTAGTTAGTATTTAATCTGTAATGTGTTAGAAGCTGATGTGTTGCGACCATTTGTTGAACGCGCGGGGCACATCACAGTTTAGTTGGCTACGGTAATCAGGTATATTTCAGAAGTGATATCGAGATAGCCAGATAGACGTGATTGAGTATGTTTTTGAACGTAGGAATTAGGTCGTAGAATTTCCTAAAAAGAAGAACTAAGACTGTCGGCGCTCAGAGGGCCGGCTTTATTACGTTCTAATTTTTATGAGATTATGGTGGAATTATTACGACGGTAATAAATTTCGAAAGAGCGAGAGCTAGATATAACTTTTAGACTTGTTCCATGACTGTAATAATCACGGCCTCATTAGAGCTTTCATTGTCAAGCGACAAGTATCTCAGCCAATTTTGATTACATACTAAACCCACCCATTTCCATTTCCTGTTCGAATTCTTCAGAATTTTCAGGCGGGTCTATATGAAGTTTTTGGTCATGATCTTCCGAGAGTTCTGCGTGTTCTCTTTTCGTCGGCTCTATGAATGTGATAGGTTCTGACTCGAGTTCAAGCTTTTCAGATATGATTTGCAATAGTCTGTCTTTGTCATCAGTCACGATGGCTAGGTTGTCTTGATGCCTCGAGCTTCCAACGTAAAGAGAGGCCAATGTATTGAGCGGGTTATTATCTGATCGCATAATGGCAATATTATCTTGAACAGTCGCGCCTTGAAATGAATAAGCCGTATTTGCCCAGGCATGATCTATATGGCCAAGCATTCTATGTCCCTTTTCTAAAGTGACCGTTTTAGTGTTGTCTCGCTGTATGGTGACCTCGCCATTTGAAATACTTTTAATTCGTCCAAAGTCATTATTGCCAACCCCAAGCTTTCTATCTTTTTGCCTAAATTTTATCTGATCACCTTCATGGAGCGTAATCTGTGATTGTGTGAAAACTTGGGTAAAACTATCTCCGCTGCCATGGCGGGCAGGGCGGTAGCTTTCCGTTTTTCCGCCGCTTGTCAGCATAAGCTCGGCGCGCTCATGATCTACTTTTGAAATCCGGTATATCTCGCCTCTTTTAATATTTTTACCAACATCGCGAGCAAAGCATATATGTGTCGCGCCTTCATAAGACCCAGCCCTCATCTTTTCAGATTTTGACATATGAAATGGTTTCCAGATTTTTTCGCTCAAGGGTCGGGCTTGCGGGATTATAGCTTGTTTCAGATTTAATTGTGTTATTGATCGCTTGGCACTCTGCATTAGTATTTACGATAATTGCGGGGTCATTCATTTTATCTCTGAGCTTCAAAGCATATGTCTCCAAGGCTTCATGCTTAACTTCATGAATTTCTTTATTCAGCGTTTGGAAGGCCTCGCGAAGCTCACCCCTCGAGAGCTGTAAAACACCTTGAGCGTGGCGGTAATTTTTCTGCCTGACAATATCATCCATACGCGCTGTTCGAAGTTCATTGTCTTGCAGGAACTCAAAAGGGCGCCCCGCTTCAATAGGCGGGAGCTGATCTTTATCTCCCAAAAAATCAACATGGGGCATATTTTTAGAATTTGCATAATGCATAATCTCGTGAAACTTCTCATTGCCGACCATTCCTGCTTCATCAACTACTAAGACGGTGCTGGAGCTCCCCCGCGGGTTTTTGACAAACTTTTGAACGGTTGAGGTCTGATCAAACACTTGAGCGTCTTTCAGGCCTTGTAGAGCTTTATGGGACGGCGCTATACCGATGAGCTCAAACCCCTTATTTTTTAAAAGCGGCAACGTTTCTTTCAATAGGTAGGTTTTTCCGGTTCCGGCCACCCCGTCGACACCGGTAAATCGGTGATGATCGGTTAAGATAAGCTCAGCAGCCTTTAATTGACCCGGCTTGAACCCCTCAAACGTCTCAGACTGCGCTCCAAAAGCCTTTTCCGTAAGAGGCTCTGCTTTTAGGTGACCCTTTTCAAGCTCAGTGAGAAGCTTTTGTTCTAATCGGTGGGTCTTAGCGGGTTTTAGCCAGCGTCCATCCTCAGAAATGAGAAACTCGCCTTTTTGAACGCGCGCCTGAAGCTCGCCTTCCATGGTTTTAATATCGACATTGCCATACACTGAAATCATGGCATGCTTTAATAAATCTAATCGGTCAAAACGCTCTTCTGTCTCCGATAGATGCGCAATTGCGTAATCTATAGCAGCCTGAGGGTTTAAATCACTTCTGTCTCTCTGAGGCGCGCTAAGGAGCGTTTTTGTGTATCCCTCTACCGATGTGCCGTGAACTTTGAACTCTTCATCCCAGCGTTCTTTTAAAGCATCTTGATTTATTTTTATCTTATTGGGCCGGGTAATCTTAGCCATATGAGCTAAACTGGCAGGGTCATTTATTTTATGAGGCGCTTGGCTGATGATGTCATTACGTCTTTTACTAAACTGCGCTAGCAGTTCCGCCCTCGATCCTTCCAATTCCCATAATCCATTTTTTCCAGCTGGCCTGGTCTGTAGGCCCAAGGCCTTGCAATCCTTTAGCCAATTCGGCTCTTTGTATATTTCCGAGCAAAATTTTATTTTTATAAGCCAGATCAAAGTTAAGAGATCTGATTTTGTCATCGATGCCCACGGCCAGATTAACAACAGGCGTATGCATATGAAGTTGAGCGTCATTGCCGCGCGAGAGAAAATCCATAAAGCTAGCATAGAGAATTTTTTGATCCCCTGTTTTAACCTGCTTTCCTTTCTCCTTATCCCAAACCTTAGCCTGGGCAAGATTATCCTCATACCAGCTCATCGTCGTCTCCACAGAGCGGCTGAAAATCTCTAAAATCGGTTTTTCCAGCTCACCAATAGCTGCCAAAGAGACGGACTTAGGCGCGGAAAAGGTAAAATCACGCCCCGGATCTCTAAGCCTTTCACCTTTGACCATACGGCCCAGTGTTTGAGTTTTAGAGACTTGGCCGCCCAGCAAGGCCTCAAACCTCTTAAGCTCGACGGGGCCGTCCTTAAGCCCCAATATCTCTTTTGCGCCGCCGCCCCATTTAGAGCTTTCAAGCTGATCAAAATAATACCCTGAAATCTGGCCTTGGCCGGCCTTGATGTAATAATTAGCCGCGCCGGAAGCTGATGTTAGGGCTCCTAAAGATAGCATGGCTTAAAACTTTATCCAACGAGCTTTAAACTTGCGCTTAGGCTTTAGCTCGGTCTTGGAGTTTTTTTAGACCCGTTCTCAGACTCTGTGAAATCAAAGAGATCCTGAAAACTTGGGTCAATCTCTGACAGTTTTGCCCTTTTAGGAGTGTCCGGATTTAACGCTTTTGAATTGAGTTCATAACGCTGTACAATGTCCTCCATTCTAAGAAGGACCGTACATAGCTCTTTATTCAATTGCCGCTCTTGAATAAGAGCCGAGAGATAGCTGTCCTGCTCTTTTAACATTTTCTTTTTTTGAGAAACAGATTTTCTCAAGTGCCGAAGCTCACGGGTCATCAATGATTGGCGAAGCCCAAACGGGTCAATTAGAGACGTAAGGTTTAAGTTTATCACCACAATTAGAAAAGCAAGAAGTAGGGTGGTAACGAGGGCTTCAATATTATGTTCTGAGAGAAGATTCGGGTATTTCTCGAGCCGACTTATTTCACTCATCTGAAAATATGCCAAACAAAGAATTGAAAACTTCAAAGCTTGAAAGGTGTTTCCCCAGTTCAAAACTAAGAAAGAACTTATGCCAATCAGAGACAAGTTTTGTCTGATAAACACAATAGTTTCTGAAATCAGAGGATATTTACTTAAAGCGTTTCTGCGCATTTTGCTTTACCTCCTAAATATAATTTTGGGTATGATCATAAGCCCGCTGGGCCGCTTCAGGCCCAGCTTGTTCTCGCAACAACGCTAATGTTTCCAGCGCGGCAACATCAGCCCTCCAGCTCACAGTCTCTTCGACTCTTTCTTCCGTTGCTTGCTTTAAAAGCGCTTGGCGCGACCAAGGGACAATCTTCATGCCCCTTCGGTTGGCCCAGATTTCAAGTTTGTCGATAATCCTGAAGCCATCAAAGCGAATATGAAGGGATGGGGTTTTACGCTGGGCCATTAGGCAGGCTCCAGCTGGTTAAGCCAGATTTCTATCTCAGATTCCTTGAACCGGGCATACCGTATTCCGTAAGTATAATACTTTGGAAAAGGGTCCGTATCGTCATGAGATTTTCTATAAAGCGAGGACTTATGATGATGTGCCCCTAGTTTTATAGACACCTTGTTACTTCATTTTGTCGCCATCTCATATTCGACGGGTGACAACATCCCGTTGTTAGCATGCCTGCGTTTCGGATTGTAGAATAATTCGATGTAATCGAACACGTCCTGGCGGGCTTGTTTGCGAGTTTTGTAAGTTTTTCTTCTGATGCGCTCTTGTCTTGAGCAAGTGGAAAAAGCTCTCCGCGACAGCATTATCATAACAGTTCCCGCGCCGGCTCATGCTGGCTTCAAGATTGTGATCGGTGAGAAACTCCCGCCACTCATGACTAGTAAATTGTGAACCTTGATCCGAATGCACGATAACTTTGTTGGTCGGTTTACGCCTCCATACGGCCATCAACAGAGCGTTCAGGGCTAGCGATGTCTGCATCCGTGAAGCCATAGACCAGCCGACGACTTTACGTGAGTACAGATCGATGACGGCTGCCAAATAAAGCCAGCCCTCATGCGTCCTGATATAAGTGATGTCAGTCACCCAAACTCTGTCCGGTGCATCAACGTTGAAGTCTTGCTGCAACTGATTGGCTGCCACAACAGCAGGCTTGGTGCCATACGTGCCGGGACGACGTTTATAGCCGACTTGTGCCCGTAAACCCTCGTCCCGCATGAGCTTGGCAACTGTGTTAGCCGCACAGCGCTCGCCCAGGCTCAGCAGGTCATGATGGACCTTGCGATAGCCATACACGCAGCCGCTCTCTAGCCATGACTGCTTAATAAGACCCGTCAAACGGCGCCTACGCTTAGCTTGTCGGGATAATCCGTTCTTGAGCCAGGCATAAAACCCACTGGCATGTACCTTCAGCACACGACACACAGCGCGCACCGAGAACTCGTCCCGATGCGCTTTAATAAAGGCGTACTTCACCTGTGGTCGTTTGCGAAGAACGCCGTGGCCTTTTTTAAGATATCGCGTTCCTCAGTGACACGCCGTAGCTCAGCCTTGAGTCGTTTGATCTCCGCATCGTCTGTGGAGCCCGCTGATCTGCTCTGATGGCTCCCATATCGCTTCACCCAATCGTAAAGCGACTTCGTACTGACGCCCAGCCGCCCCGCGACCGATGTTACGCTATGACCCTTGTCCGTGACCTGCGCCACAGCCCCCAATTTAAACTCTTCTGTATACCTAACACGACCGCCCATAAGACACTCTCTTTGCTTCCAGTTTTACCAAACAAGGTGTCTACAAAGCTAGGGGCACATCAGTAAGCTACCAATAGTTCCCTCGCGCAAGTCTCTATAATCATCAATCACACCTAACCACAAAGACGACAATTGATGTAAATCCGCATACTCATAAGAGGTTACGTATGGAGGGCTGGATATGATCATGTCGATCATCCCATTATGGCTTTCCGCCTGCAAACAATCCATTGTGTCAATTTTGACGCTAGCAGTAAGTTGCTTTGTGTTCTCGTAGATTGCTGCTGCTACAAATTTACACTGACTTTTGAACTTCAAGAGCACATCAACTGGTTTTTTGTTGGGGTCAACTTGGGGCTTGATTGATTTTTGCAACCAAACTGAAGTCGCTTTTAATATGTTTGAAAATGCGCAAAGGAACAAAGCTCTGTATTTACTGCGCGGAGGCACAACAGCTTCGATGGCTCTCTTGAGCTTATGTAGGTTCAAAAACTGTTCTTCTTTGAACCAGTATTTCAAACGCTCGTTAGCGGTTGTATAGTGACGTTTCGATTTACCTAACCTCTTATACTTAGCTATTATCAACCTTTCGTATTCTTGCATTTTTTTGACGGTATATTTTTGACTTTTGGCTTTTGCAATCAAAGTCGCAACTGGGTTGATATCGCAACCCCAAAAGTTGATGTTGTTTCGTCTAGCTTCCAGTACAACGGTGCCGCAGCCACAAAATACGTCCGCTATTGTTTCTAACGAAACTCCTTCGTCCTTTGCGAACTCCAATGCTTTTGTTGTTATAAATGCAGGAAATTTTGCCGGATAGGCATGTATTCGATGCATCTTCATTTCTTTTTCGTCTGGCATATTCCAAAAAGTATCTACTGGAATTGAACTAAAATCAGTTTTTCTGATATCTGTGACATCAAGCATATATTGTCCCCTCCACGATTTTACTTTTGCAATGACTTCTAGCAGGAATAGTCTTGGTCGCGATAGGGTAATAATTCGTAACCAAATCATAAATTATTAAACTGAATCAGAGCGTTGTATGAGGCTTGTGATATCCGATTTTTTGCCTCCTTTGCGCTTATCGCCCAATCCCTCGACTACGCCCTGCATCCCAATCAATACCGCCGCCGCTTAACACTCGGCCTTTGATACGTTTGCCCCACTTCTGGGCGTGTGTGCTCTCCCACGGCACGAGGTAGAAGGCTCGCTGCGTCTCAATCATTGCGTGGGGGCCGTGGGGGAGTTCGTATTTCTGCGAGACAGTGCCTTCAATCAATCGACCGTTCTGCGCTGCAACGTGCGCTTTGCCCGTCATGCTCTCTAGCTTCTCGGTGGCGGCGTTAAACCCTTCCGTCTCTAACGCCTTCATATAGCCGCGTTTGTAAATGATAGAGGTCTTCTGCTCATCTTGGCTTAGCTCTGCATAGCCCCGCTCAATCAGCCATGTGCGCCGCTGCTGGAAGGCTGTGTCCAGCTCGTTAGCAAATGCACTCGACTTTGTGCTTATGCCTGCAATGCCGCCTCTGCCCCAGCTCACCTGTGAGCGGTCCAGCCAAGTCGCACCGGGGCTTTCAAGCTGCGCCTCCAAGTCTTGGCGCGAGAGTAGCTTCACGCCTGACGCGCGGCCTTGTCTCAAGTCGAGTGCGATGGCTCGCTCTTCAAAATCCTCTGGCACCCGCCAATCATTAGGGTCGCCGTCCTTGTCCTTGCTCGCGACTTGCACCACGCCCGCCTTAACTAGCGTTGCGAGCCGCAACCTGTGCGCCCGCATATGGGCCGCACTTCTGCTTCCGCTACCGTCCACCCAATCCTCTGGGCCACTCGTGGCTATCGCATAATTTCCGACAAGTCCGTTATTGGGTTTGCCCTGATAGTCTTTACCCGTCGCAAGGGCCTGGATGTTTCGGTCAACTGTCCGCAAGCTAGGCGGCGAGACTTCGATAATTGAGCCGACCTTCGCCGCTTCTCCCGCCCGCGTGTCCATGCCCGTCTCCACGGTGCTGACATAGCCGTCAGTGCCATCGATGATAAACCGCACTTTACCGCCGCCTTTAGCGTCCGCATCCATACCTTCATCACGTCCAAGTGTCTTAGCAATCACGCGGCCAATAACGCGCCTATTTGATAGGCTTCCATCAAAGCTCTCACGTCCATCATTTAAGCGAACAGGGCGCTTGATATTGGCCCTATCCATAGCGGCGTGAATATCTTTGTTGAGTTGCTCGTGCTGCTCAATCTGTCCCAGCGTTTTGAATGCGTCTTTTTCGACTCGCCAAAGCCCCTCATACTTCGACTGCGCCAAGCCCATTTTCTCTAAGTGTTTCATCCGTTCGATTAGGATGTGCCTGTTCATAGAAGAGTTAGCGGGAAATGTGCTCGCCGCTGACCCTGCGCGTAGGTCAATGGTGTTGTTAAGTTTCTCCATCCCATTCTCGATATGTCTATCCGCTGTTGTCACGCGCATGGCATCCACCTCGCGCTTCATTTCCTGCTGGATAGCCAGCTCGGATTTCCAACCTAGCTCACGGGTTAGTTCTTCTTCCAGTCGTCCGCGAATGCCGCGCGAGATATACTCACCCGCAATGTTCAAACCCTTGCCATCATGTGTGACGCCCCGCGCGATGATATGCGTGTGCGGATGGGCGGTGTCGAAGTGGTCAACCGCCACCCAGTCCAGCCGCGTGCCTAAGTCCTCCTCCATCTGCGTCATCAGCGCTCGCGTTGTCTCTTTTAGACTGGGCGTACCGTCACCATTTACGTGCGCCAGCTCCGCACCGTCTTCTGGCGAGATCATAATCCGAAACTGATGCGGGTCGCCGCGTCCGTCAAAGCTCTCTTGAGAGCGGGCCACAAAGTCCAGCCCGTCCACCTCGACGCCGTCCTCCGGGCCGTAGAGCTGGCCTCTCGTTGGCGTCAACTCCGCCGAGCCTTCTAAACCTTCGGCTCTCTCCACGCCTGCGCCTTCGCGCTGGAGGTAAGCCAAGTGTCCGCGCGAGACAGAAGACTTGGCATTGCGCAGCTTCACCACACGCACTTTCACAATCGCACGGCGGGCGCGGTAGCGGTCTCCCGTGGCGCGGTGAACGCGCCAGCCCTGTTTCGGCCCAATGCCTCTCTCCAATGCTGCACGGCCTCTGCCTCTGGCATTAAAACGGCCTGTGCGCGGCGAGGCGGGTTTTGTTAGTGTGCGCCGTCCTGAGACGGCCTTGCCTCTCACGAGCGCAATGCGAGCCTCTTGGAAAAACCCCTTATAATTTGCGGGGATACTCACCTCGGAACCTCGGCGGCTAGATTTGAGAGCCTTAGCTTTTAAGCGGAAATCATCTTCATGCGTCATTCGCCCATAATCGGGCAAAACAAGCGTGTTTGTCTCGAAGGAAGCCGTTTAGAAATTATAGGGAACGGGGAGTTTCTAGGTAGTAGCGGGATAGAGCTACTTTGGAGGCATGACACACGAGTTGCCAAAATGGTGACACCCCGACTCGCGTAGCAAAAACAGAGCTTTAGCGTCGAAGTGCCCCCAAAAGGGCGGTTCGCTTTATCTTGCTAAAGCTCTTTTCTTTC
>Ga0114952_1003866_pt1 | contig 10436 bp, 7 predicted proteins | sample SidtaG_2_FD_87303 | JGI IMG/M metagenome (GOLD analysis project Ga0114952, IMG submission 87303) | Marine algal microbial communities from Sidmouth, United Kingdom - Sidmouth_Asex2 metaG | ecosystem: Host-associated > Algae > Red algae > Unclassified | place: Sidmouth, United Kingdom | collected... | reverse complement strand
TGATTAAATTGTAAACCTGTAGCTGCAAGTTTATCAAAATTTGGAGTGTTGTAAGATGTTCCTCCGTAAGTTGCTATGGCTTCGGAACCTAAATCATCTAACATAATTAAGATAATGTTAGGCTTTGTGTTTTCTTTTTGCGCAGTTAATTTTGAGGTGCAGCTTATTAAAAGTAAGCCAAAAAGTATTGCAAAAGTTGATGTGTAAAATATAATATTTCTTTTCATTTTAGTTTTTTATTTCACTAGGAAGATTACCATTCTGAGAAATTACCATCTTTGTTTCGCCAAATAGGATTAGACCAATTATGTCCAATTTTATCGCCTTCTCTGAGCTTTTCTTCGTTAATATCCACTCCTAATCCAGGTTTTTCTAATAATTTAATGTAACCATCTTCTAAATCAAAAACCTCAGGATTTTCCATATAATCTAGAAGGTCACAACCTTGGTTGTAATGAATGCCTAAACTACTTTCTTGAATAATGGCGCTGGCAGACACAAAATCTACTTGTAATGCAGATGCTAAAGAAATTGGGCCTAATGGGCAGTGAGGAGCAAGGGTTATGTCATAAGCTTCTGCCATTGCAGCAATACGCCTTACCTCAGAAATACCGCCAGCATGGCTTAAGTCTGGCTGAATTATATCTACCACACCTTGGTGTAAAATACTTTTAAAATCCCATCTAGAAAACAGGCGCTCTCCGGTAGCAATAGGGATATTAGTATAAGAATATATATGCTTTAATGCATCATTATTTTCGCTTAAAACAGGTTCTTCAATAAACATAGGTTCGTAAGGTTCTAGCTCCGAAATTAATTTCTTTACCATTGGCTTATGTACTCTACCATGAAAATCTAAACCTATATCTAAACCATACCCAAATTCTTCTCGTAATAACTTAATATTATGGGCAACTGTTTTTATGTCTTTTAGTGAGGAAACCCATTCCATGCCACCAGTGGCATTCATTTTAACAGCTTTATATCCTGCATTTACTTTTTCATGGGCTTGTTCTAAAATAACATCAGGATTGTCTCCGCCAATCCAACAATACATTTTCATTTTATTACGAACAGTACCTCCTAATAATTGGTGTACAGGAACACTTAAGTGTTTTCCTTTAATATCCCATAAAGCTTGGTCTATACCAGATATAGCACTCATTAAAATAGGGCCGCCTCTATAAAAACCACCTCTATAAAGTATTTGCCATATATCTTCTATAGTGCTAGCATCTTTGCCAATTATATATTGTTCTAGTTCTTTAATGCAAGCAGCTACAGTATCTGGTTTGCCTTCTACAACCGGTTCTCCCCAACCTATAATACCGCATTTGGTAGTTATTTTTAAGAATAGCCATCTAGGAGGAACTTTAAAGAGTTCTACTTTTTCTATTTCTAGGTCTTTCATTTCTTTGATGCTTGTGATTTAATATAATGAGCATGGGTAGTTGCTAAATGGTTTTTCATAGATTTTGATGCCAAACTTCCATCCTGATCTATAATGGCATTTAATATATTACTGTGATGAATTATCATCATTTCTTTTTCTTTAAGTAAATCTCCATCAGTAGGTTTTGCAAAAACACTTTCTTTAAATTTAGGCATAAGATTAAAGATGGGACTTAGTAAGAGTTCCAAAATATTATTCTGCGGTATGGATACAAGTATTTTGTGGAATGCATTATCTAGCTCAGCCTCTGTTTTAGAATCTAATAAATCACATTTTTTTATGTCTTCAAGATTTTTTGAAGTAATGTAATATGTTTTTTAGTTCTATATTTTGCAGCTTCAGAAGCTATAATTGGCTCTATTAATTGTCTAGTTTTAATAGTCTGTAAAATTAAATCTTTGTTAGAAGAAAGTTCAAAAAACATATTTAAACTTTCAGATACATTTTGAATACTTACTTCAGAAACATATGCGCCACTTCCTTTTTTTACAACAATAATGCCGCGAGCAGCCATAGTTTTTATAGCTTCTCTTACCGCAGTTCTGCTAACTCTAAATATTTCACAAAGTTCTTTTTCTGTTGGAATTTTTTGACCAGGTAGGTATTGTCCATTACGTATAGCAACAGTAATCTCCTCTTCAATTTGCTGTGATAATGATTTTGAATTTCCTATTGGTGAAAACATTTCTCTTTGAGTTATTAAAATATAAATTTATAAGACATCATACAAATTAATGTAAAAATCTATCTTTTTCTAATATTTAGTTATAAAATTAATTATGTTTTAGCAAGAGTAACTTTTCATTGTTTTTGGCAACTAAAAAAGCTTTCTCCTGATTATGCAATTTAATTGTAGATAGGTCTCTAATATCACCATCTAAAAATAAATTACTTTCTGTGGGATTTACAAGAGTATAGCCATTTGCATTTCCTGTAAGAATTAATCCTATACTAGCATCATTACGGGGGGTTTCTACTTCAGATTGGTATAAATTACCTGCCAATAGAACATCGGGGTATTTATCTCCATTATAGTCAAAAATATGAAATTTATTTATAGAAGAAGTTTGCGCTCTATTTGGAAGTTTATGAGTTTTATAAGTGCCGTCTCCTAAATTTTCTATCCATTGGTGCGCAAAGGTCTGAGCCTTATAGTGTAAAGAGGAATTTAGCATTTTTTTTCCATAAATATCATTTAAATCTGCATTCGCAAAAGATTCAAAAGTTTCGAATCTTTTTTTAATAGCTGGAACCTGTTGCGAAGAACATTCTCTACCACGTAAAGGAAGTTGTGAGCCGTATTTTTTATAACTTAAAACAATGTCCATACTGCCATTTTCATCAAAATCATTGGCAAATACTTCAAAAGGAGCTTTTTCGCTAGCCTTATACTTATAATTTAATCCTAAGTTACCAGCCAAATAGTCCATATCGCCATCGGCATCAATATCTACTTTTTGTAAACTATACCACCATCCGTTTTGGTTTCTAAATCCTAATTGATTGGTTACTTCGTTAAAAGTTTCTCCATTGTTTTTAAAGAACCTAACAGGCATCCACTCTCCGGTTACTATTAAGTCTATTTTAGTGTCGTTATCAAAATCATCCCAAATAGCAGAAGTAATCATTCCTGCTTCAGAAAGTTCTGGAGCTACTTTGTTAGTTACATTTGTATACTTTATGTCTAAATCTTTTCCTCCATCATTTCTTAAAATATAACTTTCTGCAGGGAATGGATATTTTCCAGGTGTAATTCTTCCTCCAATAAATAAATCTAAATCTCCATCATTATCATAATCTGCACTAATAATTTCTTGTCCGCTAGCAGTAATTTTAGGTAGTGTTTTAGTACTTTTTATAAACCAGAAGAAGTGTTTATATAAAGCCTATCTTGATAATAATCTTGCTTAGTATTACTATGGTTACCTCCATTTACAACATATAAATCTAAATCTTTATCTTTATCTGCATCAAAAAGTAAAACACCAGTATCTTCATACTCTAAGTCTTGTTCCCAAGGACCAGTTTGTAATGTAAATTCTCCATTGTTATTTTGAATATACATAGCACCAGAACTTCCCTTTGCATTACCAATAAAAAAGTCTTCTAATCCGTCTAAATTTATATCTCCTACTGCTATTTTTGCGCCAAGTTGTGAATATCTATGTGGTAATAAAGGTTCGTTTACAAAGTCGTTATAAATATCTTCTGTATGGTTAAATAATGGGGTTATTTTGGTTGATATATTTACAAAATCACGACTCTTTTTTACAAATGTTTCTTCCCTAACATTTAGAGAGTCATACTTTATTTTAAGAAGTTGATTTGGGTGTGCATCTTTAACAAGTTGTATTTTTCCATTAGGCCAAATAACTTTGATTTGATTTTTTTCTTTAGACTCACCTAATCCAAAATGTAGAATAGTTTCTACACTAGATTGATACCCTCTTGTTAGGGTTAATTCTTGACTTTGTTTTGTCCTAGTTTCATTAATAATAACTTTTGCTCCTAAAGCAAATGGATTATTTTTTATCCCTTGAAGTTGTATTCTTAAATAATTACTAGTCTTACTATTTTTATTTTCGTAGATAGTAGCTGGGGTATCTAAATTATTTATAACTAAATCTAAATCACCATCTAAATCTAAATCAGCATATGCAAAACCATTAGAAAACCCAGGAGTATCTAATCCCCATTCTTTGCTTACATTAGAAAAAGAAAGATTTTTATTATTTGCAAAAGCAAAGTTGCCAATAGGAGTACTAGGCATTAGTCTAAAGTCTTTATTCTTGTTTTCTCCAAAGAAGTTTTCAGACTTGTATTTTGCGTTTACATCGTTATTATTTACATCTCTTTTTACACCGTTAGATATAAAAACATCTTTCCACCCGTCATTATCAAAATCTGCGAATAAAGCTCCCCAACTCCAGTCTGTATTAGACATGTTAGAGAATCTAGAAAGTTCACTAAAAACAGGGGTGTTATAGTTAGAAATACCGTTGTTTAGCTGTAAGGAATTTTGCATGTATTGATGGTTAAAACCCAGAGCAACAGATTCATAAAACGTTTCAGGACTCATACTAGCCATATTGGTTTTAGATCTTTTAAAATCTGAAGGTGTCATATCTACTTGAAGTATGTCTGCTAAACCATCATTATTAAAATCATTAATATCTACTCCCATACCAAACATAGAAGTATGCTTTACTGCTTTTTTTGAAATTTCGGTAAAAGTGCCATCGCCATTGTTTTGGTATAAATAATCTGGCACATTAAAATCATTACTTAAATATAAATCCTGATAGCCATCATTATTAAAGTCCGACGCAACTAAGCCTAATGTTAAGCCAAAATTTTGTACTCCAGATTTTTTAGTAACGTCTGAGAATGTTCCATTTCCGTTATTTTCATATAAATGCCCAGAATCTGCATGGGGGTTAAGGTCCATTTTATTTTTATAATATTGATTACCCATGCTTACTAAAACATTTGGATAGTTAGCAACAAAAAGGTCTAATAGACCATCCTTATCATAATCAAAAAAAGTAGATTGTATAGAAATACTTTCATCGGCAATACCGTATTCGGCTGCTTTTTCTGTGAAAGTATTGTCCCCGTTATTAATAAACAGTTGGTTTGCGGTGGTGTTAAATTTACCAGAAACGCTTAAATAAATATCTAAAAAACCATCATTATTTACATCGGCCATTGTAGTTCCAGAATACCATCTATTGTCTCCTGTAATACCAGCTTTTTCTGTAATGTCCTCAAATTGTAAATTACCCTTATTAAGGTATAATTTATTTGGGGTAAGGTTACCTGTAAAATAAATATCAGATAGTCCGTCATTATTAATATCTCCCACAGATACTCCAGCTCCAAGGTATAAATAAGGAAATGAGAAATAGTTTAAAGTGTCATTCTCGATAATATTATTAGAAAAATTTACACCAGATTTAGTGTTGTCTAGTGCTATAAATTGCTTATTTATAGTACCTTCTTTGGTGCAAGAGAAAACTATAAATAAAATAATAAAAGGTATAATTATCTTTTTCATAGTTAAATATAATTAATATAAAAAAAGGAACCGCTGTTAAACGGTTCCCATTATAATTACTAACTCTCGATTATTAGTAACCTGGATTTTGAACTAAATTTGGATTTTGATCTAATTCATTTTGAGGTATAGCAATATACTCTCTACCTGGCTTAAAAGCTCCTGTTCCAGCACTATTAGATTTAAAATCTGAATTATTTACTATTCTATCCACAACTTTACCCCAGCGTAATAAATCAAAATAACGAGTACGTTCAAAAGTTAATTCTTTGACTCTTTCATCCTCTATATCTTGCATTGTGATATTTAAATGTGCAGGCATATCTGCTCTATCACGGACTTCATTAATAGCCTTAAGCGCATCTGTTGTAGAACCATTTAACATAAATTCAGCTTCAGTAAACATTAAAAGAACATCTGAATAACGCATCATTCTTAAATTGTTTCCGGCTCCATGCCATCCTTCTGCTAAAGATTGTGATAAACCATTAAATTTCCAATCGGTATATTTATTTCCATAAATATCGTCTCCTGTTGGAGTAAATACATCCGTATAGCTTTGGTCTCCGTAAGTTTTAGGACTTAACGTTTCACCGTTATATGTTGTGGTTTCTGTAGTATTAAAGAAGAATGTTGTATAAGTTCTTGGGTCTATTTCACCATTAACAGTACGTTCATCTAAAAATAAATCTAGAGCCCATTGGTTAACAACCATACCGTCTTGATTTGTAAATCCTGCAGGAGCTAAATCGGGTTGGAAACCAGATCCTTTTCCTTTTCCAGGACCATCACCACCCCAGCCAGTATTACCATCTGCAATAAGTTGAATTTCAAAAATAGATTCTGAATTGTTTTCAAATTCTTCAGTAAAATTATGTGCATAATTATCCATTAATTGATAGCTGCCATTCATAATTTTAGCAAATTCAGTTTTTGCTTCCGCATATTTACCTTGATACAAATATACTTTACCTAAATACGCTGTTGCTGCGCCACTTGTAGCTCGACCTATTTGATTAGTAGGCCAAGAACTTGGAAGTTTCTGTTGCGCGTTTTGTAAATCTTCTTCTAAAAGTTTCCATACTTCTTCTGGAGTAGCCTGAGTAATGGATAAAGGATCTTCTATTTCTGTAAAAGGAATTGTTATTAAAGGAATATTTCTCCAATTATTTAAAAGATTAAAATAGTTGAAGGCTCTAATAAAATGAGCCTCTCCTAAAATATTCTCTTTTTCTTGTTGGCTAAATTCTGGATCTTCTATATTAGGAACTCTAAATAATACTTCATTCGATCTTGTAACACCTTGGTACATTGCTTGCCAAACCCATTTTACTGGATTTCCTGCAGGATCCGTATTAAAATAACTAATTTGGGTTCTATCAGAAGTACCAAAACCATTAATAACATCATCTCTATAATCAGATAGGAAAATTTCAAATCTAGAATAATAAAGTATATTAGTAAAAGGGCTATATGCTCCTATAATCCCTTTTTTAGCATCCTCACCCGTTTTCCAAAAAGATTCTGGTGTAACGTCATTCGGATTTTCTTGGTTCAATGCATCATCATCACAAGCTACATTGAATATAAAAATAGTCAACAGCGCTAGACTAATTTTTAATGAAGTTTTTATATTTTTCATTTTGTTTTATTTTTATTGATTAAAAAGAAACTTGTAAACCAAGTTGAAAAGTTTTTGGCGTTGGATAACTGCCTTCATCTACACCAGTGTTAAATATTTTTGTACCAACAGTACCTGCTCCGCCATTTGTTCCGCCTCTACCGTTTCGGCCAACTTCAGGATAATATCCTGTATACTTAGTAATTGTAAAAAGATTAGTAGCACTTACATACAATCTTATTTTATCAAATTTTATTTTTTCCAAAATATTGTTTGGAATAGAATATCCTATTTGCGCATTTCTTAATCTAAAATAAGCCCCATTTTCTATATAAAAGCTAGACATTCTTCTGTTATTTCCATTATCAGCTTTTGTGTTTTTAGGAATTGAAGTATTTGTATTAGTAGGAGTCCAAGCATTTAAAGCGTCTGCGAAATAATTACCATCAGTATCAAAATAGCCTCTATATTTTGTACCATTTAATATTGAATTCCCAGACACACCATTAAAAAACAAACTTAAATCAAAACCATTGTAATTAGCTCCTAAATTAAATCCATATTCAAAATCAGGTATTGGGCTACCTAGATAAGTTTGGTCGTTTACATCTATAACTCCATCAGGACCACTACCATTTGGCCCTGCAATATCTTTAAATTTTAAATCTCCAGCGGTTGGGTTGCCAGGTCCATCATTAGCTGCAATTGCTTCAGCATCTGATATGTATATTCCGTCAACAACATAGCCAAAAAATGACCCAATTGGTTGACCTACATCTGTTTGAGTAGAATTTAAAGAATTAGAAGTAAAACTACCTTGTTTAATTGGTGAACGACCTCCTAAATCCGTCACAACATTATTTAACGTTGAGAAATTTGCTGATACGTTAAAAGAAACATCTCCGATTTGGTCAGCATAAGAGGCTAAAAATTCAAAACCTTTATTTTCAATACCAGCTAAGTTGAAAGGAATTTCATTATCAAAGCCTGTATAAATAGGTAGCCTAATAGGAATTATAACATCTTCTGATTTCTTTATAAAATAATCAACAGTAATGTTAAGTTTATTGTTTAACGCACTAAAATCTAAACCTATATCTGTAGTTTTTGTAGTTTCCCAGAAAATAGATGGGTTAACTCCTTTGGTAATGGATACTCCAGGTACTCTAGTTTGATTAACGCCTAAAACATATTCGCTAAATAAATTTAATTCAGGATTAAAAGAATAAATATCGACATTGTTTGATCCTATTTCTCCATAACTAGCTCTGAACTTTATATTCGTTATAGCAGTAACATTTTCCATGAATTTTTCATTGCTAATATTCCAACCCAAAGCCATTGAAGGGAAAGTTCCCCATCTTAAATCATCTTTAAAAAGAGAAGACCCATCTCTACGAATTGTTGCTGTTAAAAGGTATCTATTATCAAAAGTATAGTTTAGCCTTCCAAAATAAGATTGAATTGTAGATGTTAAATCTCTTGATGGTGTGTTTTCAATCTCACCTGCTGCAGATGCAACGCGTACCTCATTTGAAGGAAGCCTTCTTGCTATTGCTCCTAAAAATCTAGTGTTATTTTCTTGTTGTGTATAACCTCCAAGTAAGTCAACACTATGTTTGTTAAATACCTTTTTGTAATTTAGAGTGTGCTCTAATAATGTACTAATAAAATTGGTATTTGTTTCTCTTAATTCAGAAAAATTCTTTAATCCACCATCTTTAAATAATTGGTCATCAGGTGTGAATGTATAGTTGTTATCTTGAAAAAAATCCAAACCTAGATTCAACTTATAAGTTAACCCTTCAGTTATTTCGTAAGATGCAGCAATATTACCTAAAACAGAATTTCTTGTTCGTGTTCTGTCTTCAAGGGCAGCAGCCCCTAGTTCATTAATAATTGTACCTGGGCCATAGAAAGCGCCCAATGCATCCCCATCTGGCAAGTCAGAAGAATTCCAATCTCCATTATCATCTTTTAATCTAATCGTTGGTAATAAATTTCTTTCTTTATTAAAATATGGGTTAGGGTTATTAATAGTTCTTGTAAGTCCAATGGTGTTATCTAATTTAAATTTACCTTTTGTGAACGAAGCATTTATACGAGCTGTTGTTCTTTCAAAATCGGAATATTTAATAATACCCTCGTTTTCAAAGCGATTTAAAGAAAGGTTAAACAAAGTATTTTTTCCACCACCAGAAATTCTAAATCCTATGTTCTTAACACTGGAAGTTCTTATAGACTCCTTATAAAGGTTGCTAGTATTGTTAGGGTTAAATTCAGTATCGTTAGCAGGCTGTCTACTATTTCCATCATTGTCATCTGCTCTATTTACAATGTCAGCATATTGTCTTGCATTAGCCCAATCAAGTTCTTTTATAATTTGATTAACACCATAACTTGTATCAAAATCGATACTTAATTCTCCTTTTCTCCCTTTTTTTGTAGTTACAATTACAACTCCGTTTGCAGCTCTAGAACCATAAATAGCAGTTGAAGAAGCATCTTTAAGAACAGAAATATTTTCAATGTCCTGTGGGTTTATGGAATTCATGTTTCCAGTGATGACCCCATCAATCACAAAAAGAGGACCTTGATCAGAGAGTGTTCCTGTACCTCTAATCGCTATCACAGAGTTTGCTCCTGGAGCACCTCCTTGAGATTGTACACTAACGCCTGCCATTCTGCCTTGTAGTGCTTGTGCAGGGTCATTAAAGGTTAAGTTTTCAATATCTTTACTACTTACACTTGCAACAGCTCCAGTTAAATCAGATTTTTTTTGAGAACCATAACCAATTACAACAACTTCATCTAACTGGCTAGCATCTTCCGCTAGGATTATTGTAAAAGTGGATTTGTTGCTAATTGCAACTTCTTGAGTCACAAAACCTAAGTAACTTACAGATATTGTTCCATTACTAGGAGCGTTAAGGGTAAAATTACCATCAAAATCTGTTTGTGTACCATTGGTTGTGCCTTTAACAACAACATTAGCACCGGGTAAAGGCTGTCCTGTGTTATCATTTACTACACCAGTTATAGTAGCATCTTGTGCAAGCCCCAATGAGGAACTTGCAATCCAAAACATCGCAAGTAGAAAAGTGCGCGGTTGGCATTTGTTTTTAATGAACTTTACTAATTTCATAAGCATTTCGAGTTTAAGTTAGTTAAACAACTTGTATGTTGTATGGCAAATATATTTTTGAAATTATTGATTTTGGGATACAGATATGTAAATAAGGATAACATATGGTTTCTAGGGCAACTTTTTTTAGAATAAGAATGTGTGTAAAATTAGCCCCTAT
>Ga0114952_1003854_pt1 | contig 10454 bp, 6 predicted proteins | sample SidtaG_2_FD_87303 | JGI IMG/M metagenome (GOLD analysis project Ga0114952, IMG submission 87303) | Marine algal microbial communities from Sidmouth, United Kingdom - Sidmouth_Asex2 metaG | ecosystem: Host-associated > Algae > Red algae > Unclassified | place: Sidmouth, United Kingdom | collected... | reverse complement strand
TTCATTTCTTCATTGATGGCAGTCGCCCGAACATCTAGTGCGCCCCTAAAGATAAAAGGGAAACCCAATACATTGTTCACCTGGTTCGGATGATCCGAGCGCCCGGTGGCCATAATAATATCTTTTCGGGTCTTACGGGCCAAATCGTAATCTATCTCCGGATTCGGATTGGCCATGGCAAAAACGATAGGGTTCTTTGCCATCGAAGTTAACATCGCAGGGGTGACAATATCCGCGATGGAAAGACCAATAAAAACATCGGCACCTTGCATCGCCTCTTCGAGCGTATCTATCTTTTTGTCCGTTGCAAATTCAAGTTTCGAAACAGCAAGATTTGCGGCATCTTTTCGAATCACCCCTTTACTGTCGAGCATCACAATATTTTCTGCCTTTGCACCAAAAGCCTTGTAGAGTTTGGTACAAGAAACGGCCGCTGCGCCAGCCCCGCTGATCACTATCTGAACCCTTTCAATTTTCTTTTTGGCAAGTTCCAATGCGTTCAACAAAGCAGCTGCAGAAATTATGGCCGTGCCATGCTGATCGTCATGCATTACGGGGATATCCAACTCTTCCTTAAGCCTTCGTTCGATTTCGAAAGCTTCAGGTGCCTTGATATCCTCCAAGTTGATTCCTCCAAAAGTTGGCGCTATCATCTTTACGGTCTGAACAAACTCATCGACATTTTCGGTATCCACTTCGATATCGATGCCATCGATATCGGCAAAAATCTTGAAGAGCAACCCTTTTCCCTCCATAACGGGCTTGGAGGCTTCCGGACCAATATTGCCCAAACCTAAAACTGCGGTTCCATTAGAAATAACAGCGACTAGATTTCCTTTTGAAGTGTATTTGTAGGCATTGTCCTTATCCTTTGCAATCTCTAGACAGGGCTCTGCCACTCCCGGAGAATAGGCCAAGGCCAAATCACGCTGTGTCGCATAGGGTTTTGTGGGAACAATCTTTATTTTGCCCGGTTGCGGTTTGGCATGATAGATCAATGCTTCCCTGCGTTGTTTTTGTTTGCCCATAGTGTAGTTCGATTTTGGAAAAGCAAATTTAGGGGAAAAGGAGAAAGGTTCAAGGTTTAATTTTCAAAGTTTCAGGTTGAAATGGAAAAGTTATTAATAAAGCTGTTGCGTATTAACCTTTAAAGTTAAACTTGCCGCAATGTTCTAGATCTTTGAGATTTACATCCGGTCGGTCGAGAGATTTCAATAAATTGTCGATTTCTTATCCAAGAAGAAAACCTGATGGGTCTAATCCGGCATGTCGATTTCTTTCATGCAATTGAACCCTTATTCTTTTTTTTCTGCTGGCATATTTAAACGCATGGCCAATACTGCCGAAATAATAAAAAATGCACCCGCGAATAGAATGGCATTAATTGCACTGTTTCCAAGTAGGTATTTGTAGATGGGGCCAAAAGTCAATGTTTCGATTCCCATAGGGATTACTATCATCATGTTAAGTATTCCCATATAGACGCCCCTTCTATCTTGCGGAACCACTTTGGACACCATAGTGTAAGGTATACCCATCATTGCCGCCCAGCCGATTCCGAATAGCACCATGGGCGCTAAAACCAGATATGGATCACTGATAAATGGAATGGCAAAAAGTGCCAAACCCGTACCCACCAAACTTAGGGCATATATCTTCTTACCTCCATATTTTAGTGTCAGCGGAACAAGTGCAAGAGCAACGACCATGGTCACGATATTATAGGTCAAGCTCATTTGCGCCGATTGCGATGCAGCTTCCGAAGTGGAATACCCCATTGTTAATTTGAACAGGGGCGTTATATACTGCCAATAGACAAACAGCGCATACCATTGAAATAGGTAGACCGCTCCCAATTTCCACATAAAGGGAGGCATTTCTTTGATGGCCTTTGAGATTTCTGCAAATGGCTTGGCAATTCTTTGACTTAAGGGCAAACCTTTTGCATGATTAATTTCAGCCAATTCTTCGTCTGAGGGCGGAATCTCCGGAGTTTTAAAAACGGACCATAAAATGGTTGTTATGGATAAAATTCCTCCAATATAAAACGAGTAGTACAACCATTGTGGAATCTCTCCGGCCACTTCGACTGAATCACCACCGAATAAGTATTGAAATAGTACGATTGAGCCATTCGCCAAGAGTATTCCAGCGCCAACGAACAAACTTTGCATTTGGAAGCCCATGCTAAGCTGTTTTTCAGGAAGTTTGTCTCCAACAAAAGCGCGATAGGGTTCCATCGCCATATTATTTCCAGCATCTAGAATCCATAATAAACCTACGGCAAACCATAATACCGGACTGGTCGGAAATGCGAATAAACACAAACTTCCAATAATAGCCCCGATCAAGAAATAAGGTTTACGTCTACCCCATCGGTCAGACCAAGTTTTATCTGACATAGCACCTATTATAGGCTGCACAACCAAACCAGTAATCGGACCGGCAATATTTAGAATAGGCAACATTTCTTCTGGAGCCCCTAAATATAAAAATATGGGATTGATGGCGGTCTGTTGTAAACCAAAACTATATTGAATGCCCAGAAACCCAACATTCATATTGAAAATCTGCCAAAAACTTAAGGATGGTTTTTTTATCAAGCTCATATGATTTGAGGTTTGGTGGTAAAACTATCTATCAAGATAGTATTTTAAATGCTTCTTCGACCGAAAGTTAACAACAAAAAGCACAATAAAAATGGCGAAAACGTTTGCGGAAGTCCTCCCCCCACCCCCTCCAGAAGGAGGGGGACTCTCTTATCATATCAAGAAACTAAATCAATCAAAGTAACCAAAATCTACTCCCTGCCCTCGGGGAGGGCTGGGGAGGGGACTTCCCTTCCTATTTCAAAAATTCAATATTTCTTTGCAAACCGGAAAACTTCGTCCGTTTTACCGCAGATTTTTGAAATACTTTCCTAAACACATCTTCCGTAATTTCTTCCCAGTCCTTTTTGGTCATGGAGAGCAGCTCCGGATGCGGATTGAACAATGGCTCTCGATGCGGCTTGGAAAATTTGTTCCAAGGGCATACATCTTGACATACATCACAGCCAAAGGCCCAATCGTCAAATTGGCCTTTGAATTCCATTGGAATTTCATTCTTCAACTCAATCGTAAAATAGGAAATACATTTGCTGCCATCGACCACATAAGGTTCAACAATAGCCTCCGTGGGGCATGCGTCTATACAGGCCGTACAAGTGCCGCAATGGTCGGTTACCGGGGTATCATATTCTAAATCTAAATCAACTATCAACTCAGCGATAAAATAGAACGAACCTACTTGTTGTGTCAAAAGGTTACTGTGTTTGCCGATCCAACCGAGTCCGCTTTTGGCGGCCCAAGCTTTGTCCAAAACCGGAGCCGAATCTACAAAAGCACGGCCACTGACCTCACCGATTTCCTCCGAAATAAAATTTTGTAGCTGTCTAAGTTTTGATTTGATAACATGGTGATAATCGTGCCCATAAGCATACTTTGAAATCTTATAGGTATCCTCTTCCTGTGTTACTTCAGGATAATAATTTAACAACAACGAGATAACCGACCTCGCGCCGTCGACCAATAACCGAGGGTCCAATCGCTTATCGAAATGGTTTTCCATATAGCCCATTTCGCCGTGCATATTTTTGTTCAACCAAGCTTCCAATCTTGGTGCCTCCTCTTCTAAAAACTCGGCTTTCGAAATACCGCAAGACAAAAAACCGAGGCGTTTGGCTTCGGTTTTTATAAGATTCGAATATTTTGAACCATTTGACATATTATTCTCTCTTCGTAAATTTGATTAATGCTTCTTTGGGCTTCAACGTAATCAACGGGTTTATATCGATCTCTTTTTTGGTAGTTGTCAATTTAAACTTCTTGACCAAAATAGCCAAAGTCATCATCATCTCGTAAATAGCAAAATTATTACCGACGCACATTCTTGGCCCAGCCCCGAAGGGAAAATAGTAATCAGAATGCTCTTTTTTCCGATCAGGTCGAAATCTTTCGGGATCAAACTCATCGGGATTCTTCCAATACCGTGGATGACGATGTAACTCGTACAAACTCATGAGCCAAATCGTACCACTTTTATGGTCGGCACCATCAACGGTATCATCACCCAAACTTACCCGATCCATAAAGTATGCAGGGGGATATAAACGCATCGCCTCTTCGATACATTGTTGAACAAACTGCAATTTTACCATTTGTTCGAAAATATTCGAACCCTCAAATGATATCGGCTTTACCTCTTGGTAGAGTTTTTCCTGTACTTCAGGATGTAGTGCTAAGAGCACAAGAGAAAAACTCAATGCATTTGCTGTAGTTTCATGACCGGCGGTAAATAGAATCATTACTTCGTCGAGCAATTGATTACGTGACATTGCCGAACCATCTTCATACCTTGCAGACAACAACATATCTAAAAGGTCGTCTTTTTCCTCGCCAGATTCGACACGTTCTTGAACAACTTCGTTCAATATCGATTTGGCATCTTCACTATATTGCAAGTGTTTTTTGATATTCCCATTGATGCGATACCACCACATCAAATAGGGTTGTCGCATTTCTTTGACCAACATTTCTTGATTACGTGTCGTGATGTCTTTTAAACGCAACATTCTTTTCCGGATGTTGTCAGCACTAAATAAAGACTGCGCAACGACTTGAAAAGCCAAATCTCCCATTAAGGGGAAAACATCTTTTTCTGAAGCTATTGTTATGGCTTCCAGTTCGGAAGCTATTGTGCGATACATAATGGTTAAAAGACCCTCCAGTTTTTTCTTGTGAAAAGCCGGTTGTACCATTCTTCGATGTACACGCCAAAATTCTCCGTTGGAAGTTAACAGTCCATGGCCGATATACTTGGCCAAGTCTTCGGTCTGCAATTTTGATTTGTGGTAATTCTTATGGTTTTTCTGAAGAATGTACTTTATAGATTCTGGGTTTCTGGTAAAGACCCAGGTGTTCTTTTTTCCTAAATCGATAATAAAGCTATCTCCATATTTTTTGAATTTCTCCCTATGGAAAGGCAAAGGGTTTTTTAGAATTCGACCTCTATTACGAAGCACATGAAACCTAGAAATTACGGGAACTTTTTTCATTAAAACAAACCTGGTTGTGTACCTGCTTTTATCCGCCCCAAATGTTTATAAGCTAGTTCGGTAACTTCACGACCTCGAGGTGTACGCATAATAAAACCTTGCTGTATCAAAAAAGGTTCGTAAACTTCTTCAATCGTTTCTGCACTTTCGGAAACCGCCGTAGCGATAGTCGTAATACCTACAGGGCCACCTTTGAACTTATCGATTAAAGTGGTCAGAATCTTGTTATCCATTTCATCGAGGCCGTGGGCATCGACGTTCAAAGCCTTAAGGCTGAACTTCGAAATATCCATATCGATATTGCCATTGCCTTTTATCTGGGCAAAATCGCGTACCCTACGTAAAAGGGCATTACATATTCTTGGGGTTCCCCTGCTCCGACCGGCAATTTCTATAGCGGCATCTTGCGTTATGGGTACTTTGAGTATTTCTGAACTACGTTCGACGATAGTAGAAAGTAGTTCGGTGGAATAATATTGTAGTCGACTTTGAATACCGAACCGAGCTCGCATAGGTGCGGTTAAAAGACCAGAACGCGTTGTCGCCCCGATCAGCGTAAACGGATTTAAATTTATCTGTACAGAACGGGCGTTGGGGCCGGTCTCGATCATAATATCGATTTTATAATCCTCCATGGCCGAATAGAGATATTCCTCTACAATAGGGCTCAGTCGATGAATCTCATCAATAAAAAGTACGTCGCGTTCGTCGAGGTTGGTCAGAAGCCCCGCAAGGTCGCCCGGTTTATCCAGAACTGGTCCCGATGTAATCTTAATACCGACCCCTAGTTCATTTGCAAGAATATGGGCCAAGGTAGTTTTTCCCAATCCTGGAGGGCCATGAAACAAGGTATGGTCTAAGGCTTCACCTCTCAAGTTGGCAGCTTCGACAAAAACCTTCAGGTTTTCTAAAACCTGTTCTTGTCCCGTAAAATCATCGAACGTAATCGGGCGCAATGCCCTCTCAATATCAACTTCCTCAGGGGTGAAATTTTCTCCGGTCGCGTCTAGGTATTCGTTCATGTTGTAACAAAGATAGCGGAAATTTAACGTAATTTTATTTAAGTCCGATTCTGCGATATTTAGTTTCCCGCCTTCGCGGGAATGACAAAAATCTGATAAAATTTAGTAATTTCAACCTATGCAAAAAAATACGTACCCCAGCGGAATACTTCAATACATTCCATTTTTTTATGTTATCTGGTCCGATGACCTCCTCACCGTTTCTGAAATCAATGTTGTTCAAAAAGCTTTGGAAGCCGATGAAAGTATTACCACGGAAAACCAAAAGACCCTTATTTCTTGGTTGGATACCGCAAATCCACCAGCAAACAGCGAGCTGAAAAATTGGAAGCGAACCATTGCCAAAACCGGGGTTAAATTAGTAGAGAGCGATACCTATCCATTGGCTACGTTTAGCCAAAAAATAGTATGCAAGTATTACACTGAATGCCCTTTCAACGATCAACTAAAACATATCGAGGTCAATCTGGGCATTCAACCCAACCATTATAGCCACCTCTTCGATGTAGAGGTCGATTACCAGTCGAGCTTGAATTATTATAAAGCTTCTGAAATCGATACTATTTTAAAAGGAAAACACGCCGATCTGATCGATAGGTTTCGTTCTGATCTGGACCATTCAATTTTCAAATGGGACATCCATAGAAATAAGGAAGACTTTAGGGAAGTAGTACTAGATCAGGTAAAAGGTTTGGCTGACAAGGGGTATGGGGCAACGGCCTATCCGGCGACATATGGTGGTGCAGAAAATATGGAAGGTTATGCCTATATGTTCGAAAACATGATGTACGTTGATGGTAGCCTTACCATAAAATTCGGTGTACAGTTCGGACTCTTCGGGGGAAGCATACAAAAGCTGGGCACGAAAAAACACCATGATAAATACTTGGGAGAAGCAGGCACTGCGTCTCTACTGGGCTGCTTTGCCATGACCGAAACGGGCCACGGATCCAATGTACGCGGTATTAAGACCACCGCAACCTATAATAGGGCAACCGATACCATTGTGCTACATACCCCAGGAAAGAACGACAATAAAGAATACATCGGCAACGCCCTGCATTCAAAAATGGCCTCTGTATTTGCCCAACTTATTGTTGATGGAAAGAATGAAGGTGTACATGCAATTTTAGTACCCTTACGAAACGAGAAGCACGATTTGCTACCCGGCATCAAGGTCGAAGACAATGGGTATAAACTGGGGCTGAACGGAGTTGACAACGGAAAAATTTGGTTCGATCAAGTTTCTGTACCAAGAGAAAACCTGCTCAATAAATATGGTGATATCAAAGAAGATGGTACTTATCATTCGGAAATCAAGAATCCGAACAAACGTTTTTTTACCATGCTAGGCACCTTGGTAGGCGGTCGTATCTGTGTTGCACGTGCTGGTCTCGGGGGCGCAAAATTTGCACTTGCGGTAGCTATCAAACACGCTCTCAAACGCAGACAGTTCAATGACAGCATCAAAATACAGGAAGACCTTTTGATGGACTATTCGACGCACCAATTGCGCTTGACTCCATTGGTAGCCAATGCCTACGTGTACCATGTTGCTTTGGATAAAATTATGGAAACCTATTGCGACCAAAGCCAACCTGACAAAAGAGAAGTCGAGACCCAGGTGGCAGGGCTAAAATCAATTATAACTTGGTACGCGAATTCGACCATTCAAGAATGTCGCGAAGCCTGCGGTGGAAAGGGATATTTATTGGAAAACCGTATCGCCGACCTCAAGGGTGATGTCGATATTTTCACCACTTTCGAGGGTGACAATACCGTGCTATTGCTTTTGGCGGCCAAAGGTGTGCTGTCCGATTTTAAGTCGGAATTCAATAGTGCCGGTTTTTTGGCCGTACTGAAAATATTGGGCATACAGATCAGTAATAAGCTCACCACCATAAACCCCGTATATTCCAACAAGGTGGATAAAGATCATTTGTATAATCCGAAATTCCATAAACATGCTTTTGATTATCGCACCCGTAGGCTGACCTATACCTTGGCGATGCGTATTCGCGAGTACATCAAAAAAGGAATGCCCTCGTACCAAGCTTTTTTAAAAGTACAGACCCATTTAGTAGCTCTTGGAAAAGCCTACAGTTGCGAGTTGGCCTATAATTTTTATTGTGATTTTGTCGATATTATTTTTGATGAAAAAAATCGCCTATTGTTTCAAAAACTGGGAACGCTACATGCATTGCATGCGATTCGTGAAGATGTCGAATGGTATTTGGAACAAGGTTATATCGGAGGCACTAAATCGAAAGCCATACGGCAGCGGGTAGAACGGCTCTGTACAGAACTTCGCCCACACATTAAGGTCTTGGTCGATGGTTTTGGTATTCCGGAGCATTGTATGAGTGCACCGATAGCTGGGTGAAAAATTTCAAACTTAAGTTCAAGTTCAAGTTCGAAAAAAGTAGACAGTTGGCAGTTGCAGTTGGCAGTAAATAATTCTCGGGAGCAAGCTCACGAGGTATTAAAGATCCAAAAAAAATCCAAAGTCCAATCAAAAAAATACAAAGTAAGACTTGGGGCATTAGACCCAAAAGACTAAAGCAAAAGAGTTATGAATATTGAACCCTAATTATTAGAGACCCATACAATCTGACCTCGCCATCCAGCACCTACCTCCTAGCATCTAGCACCTAGCACCTAGCACCTAGCACCTAGCACCTAGCAAAAATCACTTCTTCTTATGCAGTTCCGAGGTATCTAAAAATTCGATAATCTCAATTTTTGGTGCACCGTACAAATAGGTCTTTGATGATCCACTTGAAGTTAACTCAAAATCATTTCGAGCATAGACGTCGGCGGATGGTGAGTCTTGAGCGTTTAAAAACACCTTATCGGCCTCCAGTTTTTCACCTTTTAAATTCGAGTTTTCAAATAAGTTGGCGTGCAATTCGTCTGCGGTGCCTTCCATTTTTGCCGATGCGTTCTTATACATTTTTATGTTGTTCAATTCGCTCACTGCATAGATTTTTACATCTATCCTGTCTTTAAATACAAAATTCATCTCCTTGCCATTTAAATTAAAATCGCCAGAACTGTTCCCCTCCATATTAATGCTTATGAATTGTGCATCTGCATTGAGTTCCAATTTCGAAGATTCATAGGTATTGACATATAGCTCGTCTACGGCGATTACGCCCTCCATACGCACTCGACCGTCATAAAGGGTTATCTCATTCAGATACGTATAGTTTACGGTAATTTCAAGCTTCTTCTTGCCTGTAATATTATAGAAAGAACTAATGACCAATGTGCTGTCTTCTACGCTAAATTTTAGCACATCTATCAAATTATCGTCGGCCGTAATATCATAACCTTCTTCGGTCGAATTGCGCAGGGTTATTTCGAGGTCATCCCTCAACTCGACCGCATTGAAAGCCGGCAGACTTTCTTGAACTTCGATTACGTTTTTATTTCCCTTTATTTTGGGCTTTCGTTGAGCGTGAATTACACAAGTTGAAAAGATAACCAAGAGAATAATAATTTTTTTCATTTTTTAATTTTAATGGAATTAAGAGGTGCTTTTGAAAATTTGTAATCTATGGGAGAAATACCTCCTACACAATCCTCTCCGTCTTGCCTATGTCGTCGGATGCAAGTCAGGAGATAATTTAAATAAATGTATCAAAAAAAATGCCCAACTGTTAAAGTCGAGCATTTTTATTTGAGTTAGTTAAGTACATTAATGATTAAGCTCTTCTTCGTCTTTTTGTAAGGGAATTGTTTGCGGCACAAAATCTTGACCCGCAATGATATATTCCCCATTATCATCGACTTTGCTATAGTCATAGGCCCAACGATGTACTTCGGGTATCGGTCCGTCCCAGTTTCCATGTATGTGTTTTACTTCTGCCGTCCACTCCAATGTATTTGATTTCCATGGGTTCTTCGGACCTTTCTTTCCATAGAAAATACTACTAATAAAATTATAGGCAAACACTAACTGAGCAGCTCCCGCGATTAAAGCGAACGTAGTCATCAATACTTGAATATCCGTAAATTCATCGAACATGGGAAATGCCGTGTTCTCATAGTAACGTCTCGGCAGACCTGCCATACCCACAAAATGCATCGGAAAGAATATTCCGTAAGCACAAACGGCCGTAACCCAGAAGTGAACATACCCCAGATTTTTGTTCATCATCTTGCCTTCGAACATTTTCGGGAACCAGTGATACACACCGGCGAACAATCCGTAAAGTGCAGAAATACCCATTACCAAGTGGAAATGTGCTACCACGAAATAGGTATCATGAATATTAATGTCTAAAGTGCTATCTCCGAGAATAATTCCCGTTAAACCACCTGTGATAAAGGTA
>Ga0114952_1003849_pt1 | contig 10474 bp, 8 predicted proteins | sample SidtaG_2_FD_87303 | JGI IMG/M metagenome (GOLD analysis project Ga0114952, IMG submission 87303) | Marine algal microbial communities from Sidmouth, United Kingdom - Sidmouth_Asex2 metaG | ecosystem: Host-associated > Algae > Red algae > Unclassified | place: Sidmouth, United Kingdom | collected... | reverse complement strand
TACATATTGTTAAATCCCTAAAGCGGAAGAAAAATGCATAAAAAAAAATAAATGAAAATAACATATTACATTTATACTTGTATAATGTGTTGAATAAACCTTAACTAAAATTACTACCTTAGTTCGTGAAGTAACCATAAAAAAAATTCAACAAAACCATAAAACTAACTAAAAAAAGACAATTAGATAACGAACTTGCACAAAATCTTAATTGTGGATACAACAGCTATTACAACTCTAAAACAGAAGAAATTACAGAAAATCTTAACCTTAAAGATGTTTGTGACGTAGGAGAATTCATTGAGCTTTATAAATACAATTTTAAAAAAAATGTGAAAATAGAAATTTTAGAAAGTTTCAAATCGTTTAAGATTATAGTAGGTTTTACTAACCAATTACCTGATTGTCAATAAAACAAAAACTAGAAAATACATTACAAAGAAAAAGTCTTTTCAAAATTTCAACTATTTGATTGACAACTCAGAGCATAGAGAATCGTGGTTTGAATTTAAACAACATGAGCTTGAAAATAGTGGATTATATTTTGAAGCAAAAGTTTACCTCCTAAAACGTAGGGATTATGGAAGATTCAATATTACTATAATTTGAGAACAAACATATTTACTATTCACGCCCCTAATTCCCTTTTTATCAATGGATAAAGTGTAATGTTAAAAAACAAAAACATAGGATTAAACTTTCCTTTCAAACCTAAAAACCCTTCCACCCTGTTTCACATGAATAAATTTACAGTTTGAATAATGCACAAATTTATATTCTAAATTATAATCAAATGCCTTATCATCAACAGTAAAAAAAGCATCACAGTCTATATTCCCATATGGCGAAATTCGTTTAAATCGGTATTCAAGTTTACTTCCTAAATCATATAATTCAAACCACGCTCCAGCTGCAATACCCGAAAGCCATTGTGCCTTTTCATGCAGACCATCAACAGGTTTTGGTTTTTTTGTCCCAATCAAATTAACTTTGTGATCTTTCAGCTTATCTAAAAAGCAACGAATATTTTCACTTTTCTGAGAGCCTTCAAACTTAGAAATTATACCCGTTTCAGAAACAGCATAAGGATAATTTTCAGTATCAGCGAGCAACACATTACCAACCGTACTTGGTGTAAACCACTTTGAGGTTTCAAGAATCTTTACTATTCTAGAATCTGTTACCGAAGCAATCAATGTATCAACTACAAAATGCGCACAATTACAAGCTCCTTTAATAAAAGCTGCATACCTCATAAAATGTTTGTTTTGCATGTTGGTAATGTGAGTTCTTGCCTTTTGGTAATTTACAGCATTACAAACTGAAACAACTAATTTACCATCGCCATGCGTTAATTTTGGATGCGTCGCTAGAAATTTTAAAATAGCATCTAGATTTGTTATTTTATCATCCCGATAACTATCTGGATCGATTTCTGCTTTTATAGGAAAATGCAACTCATTATCGGTATCGCCGCCACGAACACGACCATTAGGCTCTGTAGTAATATAACGTCCAAAATCATGATATTCTAAAACACCCGTTTCTTTATCAATCAAAACTAAAGCTGCGTGTCCGGCTCTTATATAGTTCTTCTTACCAACACCAATAAATCTTAAAAAAGGAGAAAACCATTCTTCAGAAACCATAACAATAGTATCTGGATATGCCAACGTTAAAATAATACCTGTATTATCCATTAACAACTTCTGGAAGATTAAACACTTTTGTTGTTACTATGTTATCTTCAAGATTTTCATAACACATACTTATGCTATTATTACACTTTTTAACTTGTGTTACACTTGTTGTTTTAACAAAACCGCGATTCATAATCACACCATAATCCATATTTTCAACATCTGTTTGTTTATGAAAACCTAATAAAGAATCAGCATTCAAATCAGAAACAGATTCAAAATTCTCAAACCATTGTTGACGCTCTCTTTGCATCCCTCCTGTATATAAAGTTGAAGATGACCATATTCGCGAATCAAAAGGTAATATTGTAAAATGTTTGTATTTACCGTCCCAAACTAATTCATAGAATTTCAAACTTGAATTCCAATCCACAATTACAATCGTAAATGGTTCAATATCATTAAGGTTATAACCTTCAACAGTTTTAACAATATTATCAGAAACCATAAAATCGTTTGCCACAATGCCTCTACTCTTTCTATAATTTGGTTGTCGCTCGTGTTTAACAAACCCTCCATTTAAAACACAAACTACTCGTTTTTTTTCACTAATTCCAATCCAAGTACCGCCTTTTTTATCTTTTGGAAATAATAATTTAGTATTTTCAATAGTGTAAAAATCAGGTGCTAAAGAGACCCTATCAGGTGCTTCGTCTCGGTTTGATGTTAACACAAAATCATTATTTCCTTTAGGAATTATTGTAACTGTACACATAAAAATGTAGTCTTAAATGGTTCGGCAACTTACAAAAAATAAATAAAAATTAACGTGCTTTTAAGAAACCTCTGTTCTTATTTATCATTTAATAATTCGTAAATTTGCCACAGATTTACTGAATATTCAATAACAAAAAATCGAAAACCATGGGAAAAGGCTTTTTTAATGTACCAATTGCAGTTAATGAACCTGTAAAATCTTATGCTCCTGGATCTCCAGAACGTAATGCCGTTGCAAAGACTTACAAAGCGATGTTTAATAGTAAAATAGATGTGCCTCTATATATAAATGGAAAAAACGTTGAAACTAGTAATACTAGAACGATGTCTCCACCGCACGATCATAAACATGTTGTAGGAACCTATCATATTGCGGAAAAACAGCATATTAATGACGCCATTTCTACGGCTTTAGAAGCTAGAAAAACATGGTCTTTAATGCCTTGGGAACAACGTGCAGGTATTTTTTTAAAAGCTGCTGAATTAATTGCTGGTCCTTATCGTGCAAAAATCAATGCCGCAACTATGATTGCGCAGTCTAAAACGATTCATCAAGCAGAAATTGATGCGGCTTGTGAGTTTATAGATTTCTTACGTTTTAATGTTCAATTTATGACGGACATTTATAATGAACAACCACAAAGCACAAGTGATGCTTGGAACCGTGTTGAGTACCGTCCGTTAGAAGGTTTTACATATGCGGTTACACCATTTAACTTTACAGCTATTGCTGGAAATTTACCAGCCTGTATGGCATTAATGGGTAACGTTGTAGTTTGGAAACCTAGTGATAGTCAAGTATATTCTGCAAAAGTAATTATGGATATTTTTGATGAAGCTGGTGTACCTCCAGGAGTTATAAACGTTGTTTTTGGAGACCCTGTAATGATTACAGATACCGTTTTAGCAAGTCCTGATTTTTCTGGACTACACTTTACAGGTTCTACTTATATATTTAAAGAACTTTGGAAACAAATAGGAAACCATATTCACAACTATAAAACTTATCCAAAAATTGTTGGAGAAACGGGCGGAAAAGATTTTATTGTCGCGCATAAATCGGCTGATGCGAAACAAGTTGTAACGGCTATTGTTCGTGGTTCTTTTGAATTTCAAGGACAAAAATGTAGTGCGGCTTCAAGAGCTTATATTCCAAAAAACATTTGGGCTGATGTTAAAAAATTTGTAATTGAGGATGTAAACTCACTTAAAATGGGTTCTCCAGAAGATATGAGCAACTTTATAACTGCTGTGATTCATGAAGGATCTTTTGATAAATTGGCTAAATATATTGATGCCGCAAAATCTGATAGTGATGCAGACATTATAGTTGGTGGGAATTATGATAAAAGTAAAGGCTTCTTTATTGAGCCTACTGTTATTGTAACTACAAACCCAAAATACACAACCATGTGTACGGAACTTTTTGGCCCAGTAATGACTATTTATGTTTATGAAGATGACGCTTATGCAGAAACTTTAAAACTTGTAGATGAAACATGTGAATATGCACTAACTGGCGCAATAATATCTAAAGACAAATATGCTGTTACACAAGCTACTGAAGCTTTACAAAACTGTGCAGGTAATTTTTATATTAATGATAAACCAACTGGGGCTGTTGTAGGTCAACAACCTTTTGGTGGTGCAAGAGCATCTGGAACAAATGATAAGGCTGGTAGTGCTCAAAACTTATTACGTTGGGTGTCACCTAGAATGATAAAAGAAACATTTGTAACCCCTACGGATTATAGATATCCTTTTTTGGGGGAGTAAACTCATTTCTAAATCTATTATATCCTAATAGCGTGAATTAATGTTTCCAAGATTTTATACAAGGACCTGATGTGCTTTGCATTATTGGTCTGAATTAACCCTAAAAAATAAAAAAACAACTCCTTTTGAACAAACACAATTAATCAGTTGCTCATTATTAGCCTTTTTAAGTATGATAGCGATTTACATATATCAAAATTAAAAAAATCAAATTACGCTATAATATGATATTAAAAAAAGTAAGTTAGTAAAAACTATTAAAACACGGTTATTCCGAATAGAGGCTATGCGCAATTTACGAAAACCAGTCAAAAATGGAAGGAATAGGAAATACACCGCTAATTAAGTTAAAGCATCTAACCGATTCAAATAGTGCAAATATTTATGTCAAGTACGAAGGAGCAAATCCGACTGGCAGTATGAAAGATAGAATGGCTCTTTCAATGATTGAAGGTGCTGAACGAAGAGGAGAATTGAAAGCGGGTGGAACTGTAGTTGATTATACAGGTGGAAGTACTGGTAGTTCTTTAGCAATGATATGTTCAGCAAAGGGCTATAAAGCTCATTTTGTTTCATCTGATGCTTTTGCCAAAGAGAAACTGCAAACTATGAGAGCTTTTGGAGCAAAATTAGATTTAGTACCAAGTGAAAATGGAAAAATAACAGCAAAAATTATAAATCATGCTATTAAAAAAGTTAGAGAAATAGCACTACAACCTAATACATTTTATACAGACCAATTTAAGAACATTGATAATCGCAATGCTTATCATAAAATGGCCAATGAAATAATGGCTGTTTTAGGCACAAATATAGATGAATTTATTACTGGTGTGGGAACAGGTGGATGTTTTTCAGGAAACTCGGAAATATTTAAAAAAGAAATTCCTAGAATTAGATGTATTGCAATAGAACCATATAATGTGCGAACTCTATCAGGTGGAGATATATCAGGCACCCATAGACTTGAAGGAATGGGAGCTGGATTTATTCCAGATATATGCAGAATGGATTTAGCTGACGAAATAATTTCTGTAAAAGATGAAGATGCTTATAAAACTGCTAGAAAATTAGCAAGGGTAGAAGGTGTTTTTGGGGGTGTTACTTCTGGTTCAAATGTTTGGGCTGCTTTGCAAAGAGCAAAAAAAATTGGAAAAGGAAAAACAATTGTAACTGTTATTTGTGATTCAGGATTAAAATACTTGAATGGAGATTTATATAACTAAAAACTACGTAAAAAATAGATAACCGTCGCATATTATACAAAACAAATAAACACCAAATTTTAAAAGATTTTAGTTTTTAAAATTCTTAATTTTATTTAAATTATATACTGCTTAAAACCGATTACACGAAGTCTTATTTGGCGATTTATCACATAACAAACAAAATGTATAACTTCATATTTAATACATACACAATATTTTTTATAATCCAATTTAAAATTAAAGCCCCATAATATCATTGTAACCAATATTTACGTAAGTAATTAACTTATTTATTTAAGCTTGCAAGAGTTATTATACTTGTCGCTTATACGCACTCGATCCCCTTTAAGAAATGATTTTTGTTGGAAGTGTATTTAAAACCTTCATAACCTGTAACAGATCTTCGGTATTACTTTTTTTTCATTTTTATCTATAATATTTATGAATTAATTAATACTGTGGTTAATGCAAGTCGATCTATTAAATAAAATTTAAGCAAATTCATACTATCATTATTAAGCTATAAATCATCAAGTAAATAAAAAAAAATAATTGAACATCTATTTCTGCAAACAGACTCGCGTTAAGGATTGAAGTGGCATCCTTTTTAAAATTGGAATTAACTGATGTTTCTTGTATACTAAAATTTATAATGATAATTAACACCTTCGACTTTACGCTGACGTTTTAAAAAGATATAACGGAAAGCCTGACCCCTTTTCGGGGTAACGCCCAACTTCTCGATACAATCTTGGTTAAAAAAGGATTCGCACGAGGTGACAAAAGTTCTTTAATAAAATTTTTATTTTTTATCAAAATTTAATTTATCTTCACTTAGATTTCTTTATACAAATAAACGGCATGTTTTTTGTTGAATAAATATTGCTGATGAAAAAACTATTATTACTTATAATTATCATTTTACCTTTACTTTCCTTTGGGCAAAGCAAAAAGGTATTAAGAAAAGCGCTTAGAACAACAGACCTGAACGAAAAAATTAAACTTTTAAGTGAAGTTATTTCAAAAGAACCCAAAAACCTAGATGCTTATTTTTACAGAGGTATTGCTAAAAATGATTTAGGAGATTATAATGGCGCTATTGTTGATTACTCTAAAATTATTGTTGAGGAACCTGATGCAGATACTTATTTTAACAGGGGAAATTCCAGATATAGCTTAAAAAATTACATAGGTGCTAAAGAGGATTATGCTAAAGCATTTATGCTCGATGAAAATTTTATTGATGCCCTGTATAGTCTTGCTTGTGTTAAACTTGACTTAGAGCAATATGAGGATGCTATTAAGGATTTTGCAAGTGTTATTAAAGAAGTTCCAAGTAACTCCAAAACTTATACCTTAAGAGCTTCTGCATATAAAGTTATTGAACAATTTAAAAATGCTTTAAACGATTACTCTTCAGCTGTTTTGATTGAACCCAACGCTGATAATTATTATAATAGAGGTGCTTTTTTAATGGATATTAAATATTATCAAGAAGCTAATACCGATTTAACAAGGTCCTTAAGGCTTAATAAAAATAATGCTTTTGCTTACTTTTACAGAGGTGCTTCCAATCTTTTTCTTGGGAAATTTAATAATGCAATTTCAGATTTTTCTGAAGCTATTAAATTTGATGCTATGGACTTTGACGCTTATTTAGGTCTTGCTATGGCATACCTTAAAATTAATGATACTGCTAATGCAAAGCTAAATTTTGATCGGGCTAATGTTATAATTATTCCTAGTGGAAAAGTGTCTTCAATTGAAGATTACAATAACACATATTGGTTTGATAATCAGTATTTTTACTTTAATAATGCAATAAACACTTTGGTTAAATGAGATTAATCATATTTAACTATCCTCTAAATTTCATTGGAAGATGTACTACTTTTTTGGTTTCATAAAAATCTTCTTCAAAAAAATCATTTAAATTATAAATGGTTGTGGTTTTATAACCTTGAAGTTCTTCTGATAAATCACCCCCTTTTAAATATAGAATTCCGTTTTTAAGTTCATGTTTTTGTTCTTTAGCTATTTTTCCTTTTACCCAATGCACAAAGGTTGGCATTGCAGCTACTGCACGACTTAGTATAAAATCGTAATGCCCCTTAATATCCTCTACCCTACTATGGGTCGTTTTTACATTTGTTAAGCCTAAACCTGTAACAACCTCATCAACAACTTTAAGCTTTTTTGCAATACTATCAACCAAATGAAATGAACATTCTGGAAATAAAATGGCTAAAGGAATTCCAGGAAAACCACCGCCTGTACCGACATCCAGTAACTTGCTTCCATCCTTAAAATCAATAATTTTCGCTACACCTAAAGAGTGTAATACATGCCTTAGGTAAAGCTCATCAATATCCTTTCTAGACACGACATTAATCTTTAAATTCCAATCTTTATATAAAGATTCAAGTTGTTCAAATCTCTGTATTTGGTCTTCTGTTAGGTTAGGAAAATACTTTAAAAGTAGTTGCATTTCAGTAAAATTTTCGACAAAAATATACTTTTTATATGCATATTTTTATAAAAAAATGCTAATACTTCAAACGGTTTATACTTATCTTTGCACTAGGTATAAGGTAAATTTTATTATTTATCATATTAAATATATTTAGCATGACTAAACAAGCACTTTCATTTTCAAGAAAAGATCCTGCAAAATTTTTTAAGACACTTAATAAACGTGTTAATAATTATTTTAAAGAAAACGATTTAAAGCGAACTGGAAATTGGAAATTATATACAAAAGCTATTGTAATGTTTTCATTATTATTGGTTCCTGCAGTTTTAATATTAACTGTTGATTTGCCTGGTTGGGCGCAAATAATAGGCATGATAATAGTTGGAATTGGTATGGCTGGTGTTGGAATGAACGTGATGCATGATGCAAACCACGGCTCTTTTTCTAGCAAAAAATGGGTTAATAAATTAATGGGAAGTAGTATATACATTCTAGCTGGTAACGACTATAATTGGAAAGTACAGCATAATGTATTACACCATACTTATACTAATATTCAAGGGCACGATGAAGATATTGATGCTGGTAGAATCATTAGGTTTTCTAAACATGCTAAATGGTTTAAAATACATAAATATCAAAAATACTATGCCTTCTTTTTATACGGTTTACTAACTGCAAATTGGGCAATCACTACAGATTTTATACAAACTTACAATTACCTTAAAAGGAAATTAGCTTATGGTAAAATGCCACATCCTGCTACACAATGGACAAAGCTTGTTATAGGTAAAATTGTGTATTACGCTTTATGGGTTGTATTACCATTATCTCTAGGTTTTGCATGGTGGAAAGTTTTAATAGGATTTATTGTAATGCATTACACCGCGGGTATTATCTTAAGTGTTGTATTTCAGTTAGCACACGTTATGCCTAATACAGAAATGCCTGTACCAGACAAAGAAGGAAACATGAAAAACACTTGGGCCATTCACCAATTGTTTACAACATCAAATTTTTCACCAAAAAGCTGGTTAGCAGAATTTTATACTGGTGGATTAAACAGACAAGTAGAACACCATTTATTTGCTAATATTAGCCACGTGCATTATAGTAAAATAGCAAAAATAGTAAAAGAAACAGCTCAAGAATTTAATTTACCTTATAATGAATATCATACATTTTGGCAAGCTGTTGCAGAACACTACAATCAACTAAAAGTATTAGGACAAAAACCTAGTATAGCTTAAAATTTTATACTTACCGATCAAACAAAAATAATACAATGCAATTACTATCTGATAGAATTTTAAATATGGCTACGTCTGCTACTTTAGCAATGGCAGCAAAAGCAAGAGAACTTAGAGGCGAAGGAAAAGACATTATCGGCCTAAGTTTAGGGGAACCTGATTTTAATACGCCCGATTTTATTAAAGAAGCTGCTATTCAAGCCGTTAATGATAATTACAATTCATATACACCAGTTGATGGTTATGGCGAGTTAAAAGATGCGATAATTACCAAGTTTAAACGTGATAACAATTTAACATATACAGCACCTCAAATCGTTGTCTCTACAGGAGCAAAACAATCTTTAGCGAATATCGCTGGAGTCATGCTTAACGAAGGTGATGAAGTTATTTTACCTTGCCCTTATTGGGTAAGTTATTCTGATATTGTAAAACTTTATGATGGTGTGCCAGTAGAAGTTAAAACCTCTATCGATACAGATTTTAAAATGACACCAGCACAACTTGAAGCTGCGATTACTCCAAACACAAAAATGATTTGGTTTAGTTCACCTTGTAACCCAAGTGGTTCTGTGTATAGCAAATCTGAATTAAGAGGGTTAGCTGATGTACTAGTAAAGTACCCAAATATTTATGTGGTCTCAGATGAAATTTACGAGCATATAAATTATGCAGATGGTCATGCAAGTATGGCTGAATTTGATGACATGTACAACAATACCATCACAGTAAACGGTGTATCTAAAGCCTTTGCAATGACGGGATGGCGTATTGGATATATCGGTGCTCCAGAAAAAATTGCTAGAGCTTGTAACAAAATGCAAGGACAAATGACTAGTGGTGCAAATTGTATTGCACAACGTGCTGTAATTACGGCGCTAAACGAGTCTCCTTCTAGAGTTCAATTTATGATTGACGAATTTAAAGAGCGTCGCGATTTAATATTAAAATTAGTTGGCGATATTGATGGTTTTAAAGCAAACACGCCTGATGGTGCTTTTTATATATTTCCTAACGTAACACATTACTTCGGTAAAACATTACGTGGAAAGAAAATAAATAATGCTACTGATTTTTCTCTGTATTTATTAGAAGAAGCACTTGTTGCAACTGTAACCGGCGAAGCTTTTGGAAATCCTGACTGTATTAGAATTTCTTATGCGGCCTCACAAGAACAAATTATTGAAGCTATAAAACGTATAAAAGACGTTGTGAGTTAAAATAACTTATAACTGAATAGTATATATTTCAGACCCTTCAATTTTAAAAACTTGAAGGGTCTTTTTTTTTATTGACGCTCTAAAATAAAGTTTTTTGGCGTTACCAGAAAAAGGTCGGGCTTTCCGTTAC
>Ga0114952_1003844_pt1 | contig 10482 bp, 9 predicted proteins | sample SidtaG_2_FD_87303 | JGI IMG/M metagenome (GOLD analysis project Ga0114952, IMG submission 87303) | Marine algal microbial communities from Sidmouth, United Kingdom - Sidmouth_Asex2 metaG | ecosystem: Host-associated > Algae > Red algae > Unclassified | place: Sidmouth, United Kingdom | collected... | reverse complement strand
TGGTACCCCTAAAAACATAAAACGTTGCAAATCAGGTGATTTGCAACGTCATGCAACTAGATGAAACTAGTTAAGTCGGGGTGGCAGAGTTAGAACACTAATCCTACTCCCTTAATAACCAATATTTTAGAATCAAGTTTTCAAAATAGGTAACCGAATAGGTCTCCCTGAAAGGCAATTTGAACCTTTCGTATTACTAAGATAAGAAAGGCATATTAAAACTATGTAAAGTGTACCAAATTTAATTTGGTAAAGTCATCGTCTGAGGATTTGACGACCATTTTTAGTATTATGAGCCAGTTTGAACTCTTTCCAAAAGGTGCAATCTGTAAAGAGTTATTGCTTCTCTATTCATAAGTTGTTGAATCCGCTAAACAGAATTTTGGGGACATTTTATTTTTGGTGTTTTTGCTTTAAAACGAAAAACCTTACAAAATGATAAGGTTTTTATATATTACGATTATATAAGAAATATATGTACTAGTATACATATTCGATTGTTATCTGCAATTACCAAAAAATGAAACCAAGTGAACTTTTAAAGCAAAAAATAGACAAAGAGGCCAAAGTTCTTGAGAATAATTTTGGAGGAGAAAGTTATTGGGCTATTCAAAATATTGTGCGGAGAATCGATTTCATCTTACCATTATTTTGGAGGAGAGATGGTTGGTCAGAACAGGAAATTGAGACTTATCGTGAGTTTTTTAATTATGGTTGGGCTCCAATTTTAAAACAATATTATACTGACATAAATCTAAATGTATATCAACCATTTCCTTTGATGACAGATGAAATGGTTTCTTGGGCAGATTCTAATATTCAATTTAGCGGTAAAATAGAATTTTGCAAACAACTACTTTCTTATGAAAAAGCGGGACTTATTACTATAACGTCACCTATAGAAAATGAATTTACATTCTCATACTTACACAAATCAACTGGAATAGAACAGTTTGACAAAATGAGTATGGATTTCTACAAAGAACAAATTGTTGAACGAATAATTACTGAAAAGAAAAAGGCGAAGCCATTTGACGAAGAAAAAATTAAAGAGGAGTTAAGAAAAATCATTAAAAACCCAGATGAAAAAATGATTAGTTATGAAACTACTCCTGAAATTGATGAATATTATAACCAACAAGGACATTATCATATTTTACGCTTACAAGGTTATGACGATTTTGCTACAACAGATAAATTTGGCGGAATTGAATATTGGAAATATGTAGATATAATTGAACTTGTAACAGGCACAGCTCTTATGCATATGGAAGCTTGTTTCGAACTAGTTAAAATGAATCCAAATGTTAATTTAATGAATATATTATCCTATACTCATTTTAAAGACAAAACAATAAGTACATATTCTAATTATCTTGGAATGAGCGAAGATAAAATTGAGCAAATTTTTTCTTGTTTAACTCTTTCAAAAGAAAATTTCGACTATTATTTAGAGTATCCATCAACTCCTCCTCCAATGTATTTCCAAGTTTCTGATAATCTGACTATTCGTTCTATTGCTGGCTGTCTAAGTAATCCTTTTTCTTTATTGAATAGAGAACTTAAAAGGAAATTTCGAAGTGATTATGATAAAGCTGTGAATCGCAGAGAAGACAGATTTAGAAAAGAATTATTTGTGTTCTTCCCTGATAAAAGAATTATCAAAGTTCCGAGAGAAATAAACATTTCATTTAATGGAATTAAAACAGATATAGATGCTGTTGTTTTTGATAGTAAAACAGGAACTTTAGGAATATTTCAATTGAAGTGGCAAGACCCATTTGCTAAAGATATGACTGAAAGGTATAGTAGAATGAGTAATCTATTCCCAAAAGCAAATGAATGGGTTAGTAAAATGAAATTTTGGGCGACAAATAATACAAGTAAAACAATTTTCAATTCTCTTCAAATCAACAGTCAATTGAAAGAGAGGATAGAAATAAAAGAAATTTGCTGTTTTGTTATCTCAAGAAATCAAATGAACTTTACGGGGATGGAAATCGCTGATGAATCTGTTGCTTGGAGTTCTTGGCATCAATTGATTGAATCCCAAGCCAAGATAAAAACTGATATTGACGACCCGATTAGAGAGATGTTTGTCAAAATAAAATCCTTTAGTCCGGAAAAAAGAAGTAATATGGAAGAACTACCACAGGCAGAAGATATAGATATTCAAATTGGGAAAATAAAGGTGTTTTACAAAAAATAAAGGGCGTTTATGCTAAATCGGAAGGTCTGTGTTTATTTACAAAGTCGGCAAAACTAAACGTATCGCCTATTACCTACAGACTAGAATATGGCCGCGTCCTACGCCTATTGTTTTGCCAAAATTCTCTTATACCGTTAAGCAAAAAACTCATTTATTTCTTTCAAGAACCATCATTTCTTTGTACAAGACTTGGTCAATAACATCTTTTATTTTTTGCTCTATTCCGGTCATCGTTGCGTGACGGAAAACACCTTCAACATAATTGGCGCCCTCTGTCAGTTCTATCAATTCTAATGGGTTATTTGAATAAAGTAAAATGTCGATGAAAGCTCCATTTTCTCTTAAAACCTCTATTATCTCTACTCCTTTTTGTCCGTTGCTTAGATTCAAATCTACCAGTGCCAGAGAGTACTTACCTTCGAAAAGCTTCACATCAAAATCAGCTGGATAATGGTCATGATCATCGTAATCTAATTCTCTGTCATGAAACTCTTTTAAGTGCGCATCGATATTTGGAATTATTTTATCAAAATTTTTAAGGTTATCCTCGAACCAAAGTAGATTAAATGTCATTTCTCTCTCCTATTTTAATTTTAAAACGAGCTCCGTATTTGCTTTCAATATACTCAATATTACCATTGTGCTCATCAACCAATATTTTTTTTATGTGATAGAGGCCTATTCCTGAGCCTTTTGTTGTGGATATTCCAAAGTCAAAAAGATTTGATTTGACTTGTTCAGGTACTCCGACCCCATTGTCTTGATAATCGATATTCAAGACTCTTTTTCCTGCAGAGAGTGAAATTACAACTTCAGTGGCATCCGCTTTGAAAGAATTATCCAATAAATTATCCAAAATTATATTAATTTCTAAAGGAACAAATTTAGTAAGAAAGGCATCGCCCTTCTTAACATTGACCTTTACTTCTTTAACCAATAACTTGTTAATTAGCCTAACATAATCTTTTGCATATACATTTTTCACATATTGCTTTATATATATGATTAAGTCTTCTGTTACAGTTGATGATAACAAGTCAAAATTTGCTTTTCGAATAAATTTGACCAGAGATGACATTTTTTTATTTTCAAGTGAAATTTTGTTTATAAGGTCTACGATTTGGACTTTATACTTGGGTATTTTACTTGCTATTTCAAATAAATCAACGACATGTTCATCAACCCGAAATGAAGCTTGGTTAATATGATGTTCAATTGTCATTAATTCAACAATCTCCACATTGGAAGTTTCTTTTAGAAGTTCAACTTCCTTTTCTTTAACCTCCAAGGCTTCAGCAGTTTTTTCAATTTCAACTCCAAGTGCCTGATTCTCAGCGGTAAGTTCCTCATTTACAGAATATACTTGAGAAAGTTTTTTTGCAGCTTTTTTAACCTGGGCAACTAGTTTTTTATCCGATGAAGTTCCTGCTATTTTATCTAAACCCTCAATGGTTTTCTCAACACTTTCATCATTACTAGCGGCTATTATGTTAAACAAATCGTTGGAGTACTCAAAATCTTGAACATCTTTTGTCTCTGAAATTTTTAATATAAATTCAAGAACCCTCTCTCTTAAACCAGCAGAATCGCCTGAATCGCCTTCTATGCTCAGTCCCCATTTCTGAACATCAACCACGTATTTTTCTAATCTCTTAAGCGAATCCCAAAAGTAACTTTCAAGCTCCAAATAGGTAGAGGTTTTGATTAAACCATCTCCTCGACTAGATGTTTCTTTCAATTGTTCTGAGTCTTTGACAATATCAATTTGACCCATTATCTCCCTGGTACCCAAATATCTGCTATGGCCCTGCCCTTTCCGTTTGTCAATTTTTAACGGGTCTTCTCCAGGTTCGCCATACGGATAAATTCGAAATCCATTTTTATAAAGAAATATGTGTCCATAATTAACACTACTAATTCCCATTCGCCGTGCAAACGTTAGCTTAGCAGATTGGTTTAAATAGTATAAATTAATGTCTATGCCAGCAAGAAGTTTGTATTTATTCGCTTCGGTTATTCTATAAATCAAAGTACCGCCATCGGTTAATTCTGTAATAACAGAATCCCCTTTTTCGTCAATAAATGATGCGATTTTTGTTGTTTTGAGCCCTAGAGTTTCAAAAATAAAATTGTTGACCTCCCCATTGACTTTTTCGTAGTATTCAGAAACTTTTTTGTCGTTATCGACCTCCTCATCAACATGAATAACAATTTTGAAGCTAGACTTATTTCTTTCATTAACATTTGGATTAATAAGTTTTGCTAGCGAATCTTTTAATTTAAGGAGTTTGGCTCTATCCCAATCACTTCTCAAATCACTAATTTCTAAAACTGTTCCGTGCTTTATTTTATAATCGCTTTTGCTTTTAGTTTCATGTAAGACACTTATATCAATAAAATTATCCTTAGTGTCTTTTTCAAACTTTTCCCATTGAGTATACAAGCTTTCAGTAAGAGCTTTTTTAGTTTTTTTAGTTGATTCTAGGTAAAGGGTTTTTCCTAATCTATCACAGGAAAAACGGCCTATCCCTTTAGCACCAGCAAAAGCTCTTTTGACGTAAATTTTATCTCTATAATCGAAGCTTTCATCCTCAGAACCATCTTTTTTGGCTGAATAGGCAACAAACAACCACTTTGATTTTATGTCTTCCAAACTCATCCCCTTGCCATTATCAACGATAATGATTTTCGGGGCTGAACCATAAATATCCTCAAAGTAGATATCTACCCTTGTTGCGTAAGCGTCAAAAGAGTTTTTCACAAGTTCAAACACCGCAATGAAATCATCCGTAATTAAATCTTTACCGATAATATCTTTTAAGGCAGAACTTACTTTAAATGTTAATTCATTTTTCATTTAATCGAGCATTGACTTTAAGACTAAGCCACTTTGCTCACCGAATAAGGGTGGAATTGCATTTCCAATCTGTGAATATCTTGGTACTTCCTGTGTTCGTCTTTTACCTCCTGTAGTATACTTTCCTCTAAACTGATACCAGTCGTTAAATGATTGAATTCTTGCATACTCACGAACTGTAAAAATCCTTGGTTCAGAATAATGTATATAATCGTCTGGCAAAGTAGTAATAGTTGCGGTAGGGGTCTTTCCTGAAAGAGGAATTAATGTTCTCTTATTTAACCCAAATCTATTCTTAATTTCTTCGCTAAGTGTTTTGTTCTTCTCAGCATGTTCTAAAATATACTTAAACTTCGCCAATGTGGTTTCTTGATGTTTGGCAAATCTATGACTATCGGGTATATTACTTTTTTTCACCCCTTGTCTCAAAAGTTTTTGATATTTTGATTCTACATTTCCATAAACCCCGGCTTTGAAGTTTGGGTTGTCGGGAGAAACTATTTCTTTATCGGTCTTTACTAAATCTGAAATAGCATCTTCGAGATTATTCGTCATGGCTATGCCCTTACTAATTAGAAAACCTTCCTTATTACTTTTTATTTTTTTAAAAAATGTTTTAGCACTTTTTAAATTCCCAATATCTTTTCTTATTCCTACTAAAATAAACCTTGTTCTTTTTTGTGGAATACCAAATTCAGAAAAATCAATCAGCTCACCATGAACATGATAACCGCAATATTCATTGTTCAAAGAATTTCGGCGAAGGGCAAATTTTACATATTCAGAATAAGCTTTGCCTTTAGTTTTATTTTTGTCAAATTTTTGGGTAAACCCTTTTACATTTTCAAAAAAAATAATTTTTGGTTGAACATTTCGAATGAACTTGATATAAGATTTTATTAAACCGTTTCGCAAATCACTTTCATTGCGCTTTCCAGCAGTAGAAAACCCTTGACATGGAGGCCCACCCACCACTAAATCAATATTTCCTCTTAAAGATTTTAATTCTGTTTTATGATTTTTTAAAACCTCATTAATATCAAGTGGTTGTTGTGGTAACCAATCTGGCCAATTAAAATGTCTATTATTTTTTATTAAATTGTGTTCAAGCGTTTTGAAAGCATCAGGACTTTTTTCAACTGCAAATAGACCCCGCCATAATCCAGAATTATAGAGACCCAGTGAAAGTCCTCCACAACCCGCAAATAAATCTATGTAAGTTGATTTTTGGTTAACCATATAAAACGCGTGTACTTAACCTACAAAATTATTAAAAAAAAATTACAAAAACTAATGTTTAACTAACTGAAAATCAGATAATTAGCAGACGCAAACTCATTTCACGCACATTGCCCTTCCTCTTTACGCCGGCAAGAAAATAAGTGTCCCGTTAACTTTTTAGAAGAAAAATGTTTGAAGTTCGTAGTCTCTTTTTCTCAACTCTTAACATTATGCCTTTTGACCATGATTTCAGGATTATAGATGAACTCCCTAAAATATAATCAAAAAAAGCCTCACTCTTTACAAAATCCGCTTTTTGCAAAGAGTACCCCGAAAGTGGGGTATATATACAATATCCCCGCAAGTTAAACTCGCAAAATGTTTCTCGGAAAAGGGACGGCATAAAGCCCACGCACCAGCCATCGCTTATTAATTCCGTTTCCTTCCCACTCCAAAATTTTGCTTTGCGTTTCCTTCTTGCTCAAATATTGTATAACTAAAATTTATTAATCATGGAATACGCAGGGCAAAATCTCAAAAACTTAAAAAAAGAAAAGTCGCTTCTTTTAGAACTAATCGAACAGGTAAAGCTCGATGGAAGATTATTGGTTCTCGATTTCCGGAAGAGAGATATGAACGAGGCAAATAATGCTTTGGTTGTAAAGGTTCTTGAGGAAAACGGATTAAAAGTCTATTTGAGGGATGACATTGACTTTATCGAGAAACCGACGGTACCAACACTTGAACTCTTGCAAGACGAGACTACGATGTCGTTTTTTTCAGACGAAGAAATTGAAAGCGAACTTAAGAAGATGATTGAGTGCTATAGAGAAGAAATTACGATTTACGAACAAGCTCAAAATAATGGTTTTGCTGATGGTATAATAATGAATCCTGACACCTACTGGTATATTGAACCACTCATTAAAGTACACAAGTATGCCAACTAAAAAGCACTTTCTGTACTCGTGAACTATGTCAGCTGAGAAGGTGGATAGTATTCATACAATATCCCCGCAATTTAAACTCGCAAAATATTTCTCGGAAAAGGGACGGCATAAAGCCTACGCCCCAGCCATCGCTTATTTATTCCGTTTCCTTTCCACTCCAAAATTTTGTCTTCCGTTTGGTTTCTGCTCAAATATTATATAACAAAATAACAGAAATCATGAAATGCAAAAACTGCCCGTCCACCAAAGCTGCAATTGACAACGACCCGATGTACAGTAGTTACCTCTGCTTGGACTGCGGATACTACTATTGGGAAAACGGTCGAGACGAAATCGAAGTTATGCCGTTCTGCTTGTTGATAGTCGACAATGCAATGTACCAACCCATTGCCTTTAGAAGAGCGCTGCTCAAAATATTACGGAAGTACAAAGCTGCGGAAGGGCGTTACAAAATCGAACTCAGAAAATATTTCACAGATAAATCAATTTTTGGGGAGAAAACTTTCTTCCTCTGATTTTGACTATGAGTTTTATAACTGGGGCCGATTCCAGAATTGGCCTCGGCATTGTTTAATCATGCCTGTCGAAAGATGGGTCTAAAATCATATAATTATGTATCTAAATCATTTACGACAAGATGAGATTTTCGTTCGATCGGAAATCAAACCATTAAGAGAATTTACAGGTATCGAATCCCGAAGAGGTCTTGAAAACGCCATTGTATCCAATGGTAAGATAGTCAATGTCGTGTCCAACCGTTATGGCCACATTCCGAATGAACTGTTTTTTGGGAAAGCTGAAAAGATGATGTCGGATTCCGGTCTGGAATATCTTAAACGAAGTATCAATCGGGCCGACCGCTCTTTCACAGTCGATTACATCATTCAAGATAAAAATCAATTCTCACTAAAGAACAAGAAGGATTTGATTCTACCGCTACTCCGTTTTACAAATTCCTATGACGGAAGCGAAAAGACTTCTGGCCATTTCGGTTTTTATCGTGAGACTTGCTCAAACGGCCTTCATGTTTCCTATTCGGAAATCGAGTTTTCCATCAGGCATACCAAAAAATCTGCTGTGATGATTATGCCAAGATTGAACAGCTTGTTCGAGAAATTTTTGGACAATGAATATTACGAGGTCATTGGAAAATTCGATGCGATGATCGATGTGAAGATTCCCGATACGGAGAAATTCGTGCAGGAAATTCTAGAGCGGACGAAGCTCTTCAAGTACACCAGCGGTAAAAATCGAAAACTTACCAATAATGCTTATAAGGTTCTTGAAATTATTGATAGTGAACCGTATCCAGAATATTCATCACAAAATCTCTGGTTGGGCTATAACGCTTTCAACTGGGTACTTCACAATAAATTGAAAAAGTCATTTTCACAACAGGAGCGGTTGGATAGACTTTTGTTCAAGGAAGTATATGCGATGGTATGATCGGTCAAAAGGTTCTCCAGTACCTAAAACTGGAGTTTTCAATTCAACTCTTTCGGCAGAATGCTGCTCAGCACATTGCCACTCCATTGCATTCCGGGCAAAGAGCTTCACTACAAATTATCTTGGACCCAATCCCAAAGTTTGGATTTCCATTACGCTACTCCCGCTGAAATACGCGGGAAGCTCCTTTCCCAATCAAAACTTCGAAATCAAGTCCGCTTGTACTAAAATTGATATTTAGTGTTTTGTTCCGCTTCATAGGAGTTTAATACTTCACAATTGAGGGTTTTGCCCTACTGCCCGAACCGCCACCGTTACCTTTTTTTGACGGCAAAAAAACAACATCCGTTCTTGGACGGCGGCATAAACCGCTGCGCTATTTATACGCCTTACCAAGCCCGGATATTGTAAAGAGATAAGCAACAAAAAAAGGTAACAGCGACGGCTCTGTGGGAAGTAAATCAAAAACGGAAATCATGAAATCATATCAAATCCTCAAAAATGAATCGGAACAAAAGTTAAAAAACAACAAAAAGGAAAACGCTCTAGGTGTAATAAGTAAATCACTTAAAACAAATATCAAATTTATTATTAATCAGGTCTGCCGAATGGTAGACCATAAATCTTTTCAATTATGAGTAGTATTAAAAACTATGTGCATTTGTTAGGGAACATTGGGGAAGACCCTAAAGTAACAAAGCTTGATAGCGGAAAAAAAGTAGCTAGGTTCTCCTTAGCAACGAACGAAAATTACAAGGACAGTAATGGGGACAAGCAACAAAGAACCGATTGGCATACGATTGTGGCTTGGGGCAAAACTGCTGAAATAGTCGAAGAGTATGCGCACAAGGGCAAGCAGGTTGCGGTAGTAGGAAAACTGAAAACTAGAACCTACACAGAACCAAAAGAAGGTCATGAAAGACGTGTTACGGAAGTAATAGCCGATGAAATTCTGCTTTTAGGCTCAAAATCTGACAAAGAGGCGGCTAATTAAATTAAACCAGAGGGTGTTACCTACTCATGGCAATACCCTCTAAAATTCTTTATTATGGAAACACAATTAAATCCGCAAGAATTGAAACAAGAGTTAGCAAATTTTTGTGGAACGGAATCATTTCACAAAATACGGTTGACAGATACCATCTTTACTGACGGCATAAAATATTTGGCGTACACCGTAAAATGTTTTTGGTTGGTTACGGATGCATCGGTCATAGCCAAAAGCCTTTTGAATAGGTGTTCATTTATCACCATCGATTTCAAAATGCTCTCTGATGAATTACAGGATGCTATGGGCTACGAGGCTGTAATCGAATATAGTGATGGTAATGACAATGTGTTGGAAACACATAAATACCACACAACGGATTTTCCTTTGGAAAATATTCGTTTGTTTTTTACTAACAACACATTAATGCTACCTAGCGAGTATTAAAAATTAAAAGAGGGCATCACCCGCAAAAGTTCTGCCCTCTTTTTCATTATTCACTCTTAAAAAGAAAACAATGAAGAATAAAGTTAATGAAATTCAGATAAGCTACTGCGAAAAATTAGGGGTTCTCAATTCAGAACCCGCAACCTCTTCGGAAAGAGTTGCAAGAATACTTTATGAGAATTGGGATAAGAATACCATAGGACTACAAGAAACGTTTAAGGTCCTTTTGTTGAACAATGCCAATAAGGTCAAAGGCACTTATCAGGCTTCGACAGGTGGTTTAACAAGTACCTTGGTCGATTTAAGACTCCTATTTGCGGTTGTTCTCAAAACAGTATCTTCTGGAATAATATTGGCGCACAAT
>Ga0114952_1003843_pt1 | contig 10487 bp, 9 predicted proteins | sample SidtaG_2_FD_87303 | JGI IMG/M metagenome (GOLD analysis project Ga0114952, IMG submission 87303) | Marine algal microbial communities from Sidmouth, United Kingdom - Sidmouth_Asex2 metaG | ecosystem: Host-associated > Algae > Red algae > Unclassified | place: Sidmouth, United Kingdom | collected... | reverse complement strand
TGGCGATAGTAAGTTATTTGTAAAAAGTAAGGAGTCAGGACATACCATTAAGATGGGTGATCCTATACGAGTTAGATTAGTGAGAGCTGACTTAGATGATAGAAAGATAGATTTAGAATTGGTTGCGGAAATCTAAAGAACAGCCTTATAGAAGATAAGATTTCAGCTATTATATCTAAGATGTAGCGGCTGATTTAATTGGTTTCAGAAAAGAGGTTTAAAACCTCGCACTTTAGTGCGAAAGTTCAATCCTTGTCTTTTAAACCCACCTACTTTTAGTAGGTGGGATTCGAGTTTACACTTGCTATGTATAGCTGTACTTAATTGTGAAAATTTAATTCAGGTTCTAAAACTATTAGCGTCTTAGGTACAGATTGATGGCTTCGGTTTTATTATTAACCTCTAGCTTGTAATAGATCTTATGAATATGTTGTTTGACTGTACCCACCGTTATGCCTAATTCTGCAGATATTTCTTTATACAATAGTCCTTGACTTAATTTGTCAAGTATCTGCAATTCCCGTTTAGAGAGCGGAAGGTCTAAGTTTTTCTGATTCGTAGATGATTTATTTGTAAATGAGTCAATTACTCTTCTTGCGATTGTTGGGTTCATAGGAGAACCCCCCTTATAAAGTTCTTTAAGAGAGTTTAGAATATCATAAGGTGCTGAGTTTTTTAAGATATAACCTTTGGCTCCTGCAGCTAAACTCCTGAAAATTTTGTCATCATCTTCGAAAACGGTGAACATACAAAACTGTGTCTCTGGTAACATAGTTCTCAGTCTTACTATTGTCTCTATTCCACTTATACCAGGAAGTCCTATATCTATTAGAATTAGATCAGGATTCATCTTGGGTAAAAAGGTCAATGCTTCTTCACCATTATGATATATGTTTTGACAAGTCATTAGCTCATCATCGTTAATAATATCTTTTAGATTATAAGCGATCTCTTTGATATCTTCTATGATAGCGACGGATATTATTTTTTTATTTTCCATAATTGACTTTTTATCTTTCTTACAAGAATCCACAACGTTTATTGGTATAACTAGAGCCATTCTTTTTTTTGTAAAGCTCTCTATAATTTACTCACAGTTAATCTAACTTAAGTTATACAGAATTTAAGTTTTTTATTTCAAGCTTAAAAATTAAAGTCAGTCCACCCGATTGTTTTATCTCCATCGTGCCGTCTAGCTTACTGATTCTTTCTTGCATATTTTTTAATCCATTTCCAAAATAATTAGTTTCTCCTTCTCCAGGAATACCTTTTCCATCATCTATAATTTTGATGTAAAGATGATGGGTTGTAAATTCAAACTTCGATATGACTCTGCTAGCTTCTGCATGTTTGACAACATTATGTAAAGCTTCTTTGATAACTAAAAATATATTTCTTCTTTTTTCACCACCTAGGCTGATCTTTATAATATCTCCATGTACCTCTTGCTTGAACACTATCTCAAATTGCGATAAATATTCTGCTGCATATCGTCTAGTATAGGCAATCAGTGAATCCATATCATCATAGTCCGCATTCATAGCCCAGATGATTTCACTCATATTGGTAACAAGTTGTTGGCTTTTTTTTGTGATATTTTCTAGAATATTTTTTTCATCTTCTGATGCTGCTTTTGTAAGGGCTCTATGGCTAAGAAACTTTATGGTGGTTAGTCCTCCACCTAGATCATCGTGCATCTCTCCAGCTATTCTTTTTCTTTCCTCGGTAAGCGCCTTTTGTTTTTCTATAATAAGTTTTTGTTCCCTTAGTTTATAATCTTGCAAGACTAGTTTACGCCTGTAATAGGATTTAATGATCCACCATAAGAGAGCGATAGAACCAAAAATAAAAGCTAATTGTACATACCATAATTGCCACCAGGGAGGGTTTATTCTTATATTAATTTCTTTCACTTTTTTATTCCATACGCCATCGGCATTAGCACCGATAAATGATAGTATATAATTTCCTGGATCTAAATTGGCATATCTTACTTCACCATTTGCTTGATAGGAGTTGACATAGTTATCATCTACTCCTACTAATTTATATTTTACTTTAGTCCTTTGTGGATTTATATAATCGATTGCATGAAAACTAAATGAAAGCGTATTTTCTGAATAGGGTAGAGTCATATCCTTTAAGTAAGCGGGAACTCCAAACATTGAACTAATCGTATCATTAATATTGTAGCTAGTTATAATTACTGGAGCTGAATTTTGAGAAAGTGAAATACTATCAGGATAAAAAGTATTTAATCCATTGACACCACCAAACAAAAGTTTTTTGTCCTCTAGTTGTAAATGAGCATTGGTATTAAATTCTGTAGCCTGAACACCGTCATTTTTACTGTAAATATGCACTCTATTATCTTTTGTGCTATAGCTTAGAATTCCAGAATTGCTTATACACCATATATTTTCATGAGCATCAGGGTATGCTGCATAAATAGTTTGTACTAATACTTTGTCTTTATCAATTATTTGGCTAAGCTTGTTTGTGAAAATATTGTAATTATACAGACCATTAGAGTTTGCTAGTAGGCCTATACTATCATTCCGCATCTTAAAAAACTTAATACCTCCAGCTAAATCTAGACTATGTTTGACCTCATACGAACCATCTCTTCTAGTTATTTTTAGGACGGACTCTTCGTTAGCAGAAACTAAATAGTTAGAAGTATCAATAGACTGTAGAAGTGTTGTCATACTGGTATTAAGATCAAGGCTATCTAGACGAAGGAAGGAATAACTATTTTTATCGATATGCAGCTCATATAGTTTATCTTGATAGGTGGAGCAGAGAAACTTAGAGGAATTAATTTTGATTATGGATGGAATATATACGGGTTCGTAGTCAGAGCTATTCTTTAATTGTTTTATGGAGTGATCATATATTTTAAGCCTAAATAGATTTTCTTCAATAGTGAATAAAAGTGTATTGCTAGACTCTTTTACACCACTGACGACAGAGAAATTATTATATTTCCCAGCTTTCTGTATGTGTTTTAGAATATTAGACTCTTTATCTATAATAAGAATACCGTTCGCCTTAGTCGTTATTACGGTGAGATCATTAAAAGGGAAAATGCCATTGACCGAAGGGAAAGTATAGTCTGCTAATTGCAATTGGTGATTGATTTTTTTCTTAAAAGGATAGAAACTTACACCGATGCCATCTTGAGATACCCATACAGTGTTATCGATAATCTTACAGAAAAGAAATTGTTTTGATTTGCTACTGGCTATGTTGCTCGGTAATATGCGATCCACAACTTTTTCTCTTGTCTGAATATTGTACTCAACAATACGATCAGTACAACTAATCAATAAACGCTCAGGGCTAATAAAAGCAAGTCTTCTGACAGATATATTAGAAAAACGATCAACTAATCTCAACTTGCTAGTTAAGAAATCAAAATGGAGTAGTAGACCAGTAGAGGTACCTAGATAAAAGCCGTTCTTGCCATCATACAAGGAAGATATACAGTATTGATTCGTAATCAGATGATAACTACTTCCTTGATGCCTAATATTTCCATAGTAGACGCCTTCTGCAGCCATAAGAAGTAGATGATTCGACGAGGGCTCTAGTTGAGCGGACTCTATGATGGAAGTTGGCGACTTAGCTATCTTGGAAGATGTCTTAGTTTTAATATTCCATTTTTGTATACTGTGATCTACGTGTATCCATAGATGATCACCTCTTAGAGCGATTATCCGATAATCTAACTGTATATCATTACCCTGATTATCTCTTATAAAAAAGAACTCAAAGTCATCTGTCAAAGGATCATAACAATGGATGGCTTTGTAGGTGCAAAACCAGACTTTACCAGTATTGTCTTCAAAGAAATCACTTTGTATGTTTTTACCATACATATTATGACTAGAGGGTTTGTATATTTTATTATGTAAGCCATCAAATATATTCAAGCCCTCTACGGAAGAAATGAAAATTCTTTTTTCTGTGTTTTGGTTTAAGTAGTTGTTCGTGTTCTGAGATAATGATATAGAATTTTGGCTGAATAATTTTATTGAGAAAACAATCAGACAGAAAGGTATAACAAATCTATTTTTACTGCTAAGGAGTTGTTCTAATAGCATTTATATCAATACCATTTAATTTTTCGAGTTCACTTCGGAAGTCTGTCATTGGATTATTTGAATCATCATCTGATAAATATTTATAAGCAAGTTTTGATACCTCAATGAGATCAAAGTAATCAATAGATTTAGAGTAAGTGATAATTCGTTCTATCCTACCCTTTGATTCCACAATATGATTTGTATTGCAAGCTATAAAGAATAGATTTTTAATTTTAGAATCGATTGAATTAGTTTCACCAACTTTTTCAAGCACTCCAATAATTGAATTTATTTTATTTTTTATAAAACTTTCAATATTAAAATCTGCATCGATATAATCATCACCTATTAATTCTTCAAATCCATGGGATAGAAAGTATATGTCTAAGTCTTCATTCGACTTTAAAACATTTGCATACAACTCAGTTAATGAGGATTCTATTTCTAGTCCTTCCTCTTCAAAATATTCAATTGATGGTTTAAATATACTACCTGGCGTATAATTATAAACGATTGTTTTTCTTCTTTCCATTTATCAAGATTTTTAGCCTCCTGCTCCACAGTAAGGTGGACATGGGGCAATTAAATAATCATCTGGATTATTAAGTATATTACCATTTTCATCTTCTCCGCACATCCAATAAGTATAATAGTTTCTTTTTAGTGTTCCAGTCGAAGTTTTTGTCTCGGTTATATATTTTTTAACTAAACTTGTTCCTTTGACATTACTTTTTTCTAATAATTCTATAATTTCTTTTTCTGAATAGTTTTTACTTTTATCAAAGAAAGTAGCATTGTTCTTATCTACAAGTGTAAATGTGGAGTCTCTTTCTTTTATTTTTTTTCCAGATTTCAAGATCTTTATTTTTACTGGTTCGTCAAAAAGTGATATTATTTTGGCCATAATCTAAATTTTTATAATTAACTAATCGTTTACTTTTTTTATTGGATTTATAACTTTTAGTATTCTTTCTGATATTAGTTGATTAGAAAGATAACTAATACCTAGTGCAGCTCCAAGCAGTTTGAGATAATCTTGTAGACCATCTGATCCAAAGATCAAATTTTGAGTATAGAGCTGATGGAACACGAATAGTCCTATCAATAGCGATATGATAAAATGCGCTAGATAAATTAATACGTTAATAGTTCGATTCTCTTTATAGTCAGTCGCCACTTGGATTTGAGTTGCAGCTTCAACTTCCTTTTTTAGTTTTTCGTAATAATCATTGGCAGTTTCATAAGTTAATTCTTTTGCCTCGATAGATTTAATTATTAAGTTGGCGGTAGAAATCCATTTTGATTTTTTAATCTCATCAGAAACAGTATTTGAAATAATTATTATTAATTCATGTAAAGACATCTTAAGCATTAACCATTGCTCTTCTTTAGCAATTATTTTAAAAAATGTACCTAGAAACAAGCCTAATATGAAGACTAGTAAAGGCCACTTGAAAGCATGTTTAAGCTGAATATGAATGGGGTGTTCGTAAAGTCTATTGTTCCTATCTAGAAAGCTTATAATACCAGTGTAATTCCCTGCTTTAGCCTTAGGAGCAGGTATAATATTTCTAGTAATACTTTGCTCACCAACTTTTAATGTAAGGTCACTCGATATATTCTTAAATGCTGGCTTGTTTGGGTTATTTCCATTTATTAAAAGATTATATTCAAAATCAGAAAAGGTCCAAAGAGTATCTGAGCTATGAAATAAAAAAACTGCGCCTATAGTATCGTTGTTATCAATGGTATAGCTATGTTGTTGTCCAATTCTTAATATAGCCATAGAATCTTTTCCCTGTGCAAAACTAGCTAAGGACAAACAAACGATTACTGATATAAGGGATAATATTTTAAATTTGTAGATCATAACATGGCTTTGATTTGTTGTTTATCTATTTCTTTTTTATTCTGAAACCCAGTTATAAAATTCAAAGCATTTATAAGATTCCCATCTCGCTGTACTACACCACCATAGTCTTTACCGAATGAAAAACCTAAATGCGTGTTGGTAGTGACCTCATAAGAAAAATTCAATATCCATTTCCAACGATCATTTCGATCCTCGATCTCAGAAAAATTGTATAAGGACTCTAGGCTGAGGTCAATTTTTTTCTTCACCAAGTTAACTTTAATTCCAAAATCTACATAACGCATATCTTCTAGTTTTACATCTGTAGAAGATAATGGAAGCATATAATTATATCTGGCAATAGCTAGCGCAGAGAGACCAGAACTATCAGTATATTCAGCATTGATCCAGATCGCTGATCTTGATATCGAAAGACTATCGAATGATCTATTTTTTAGATTATAGGATACAGCAGCGTTAAGATCTACTTTAAGATTTTTTTCTAACAAGTCGAGTAGTGAACTTTTTTCTTTTATTAAATGAGATAAATCATTCTTCAAAGAAGCATTTCTCCTTGATAAATCTTTTTTTTGATCTATACTTAAGTAACCTGATTTTTCGACTTGTTCCAGATTATCTTGACTGCCTTTCAACTCCTTTTTTAGGTTTTTGTATTCTGTTTTTATTGTAGAACTATTAAACCTTGGTTGTATTTCTAAGGGACTTTTTGATTTACTAGAGTTGGATTTCTTTTTCTTTTTCTTCTGTCGAAATAATTTGGTTTTTGTTCCAAAACCTATAGCAGTATTTGGTACTAAAACTTCTCCTGCTTTGACATCATTGTTATTCCAAGCAAAAGAGAGGGTCCAATTAGATTTTAAATCATTGTAATTAGAATCTAATTTAGAATTAGCAAATTGAAATGGAGCTATGTCAAAGGCGAAATTAACAGGTATAGAAGAAAAATCTTTAGAAGCTTGATTAAGAGAACTCATAAATTCTGTAGGAGTATTGACCTTTGCGATTTCTGTATTAGAGATACCTACAAGTGTAGCTGCAGGAGATTGCATTTCTTTCACTATGTTTATAGAAACTTCTTTGGATGTCTCAGATGATTCACCCCCTTGTGAATACAATGTAGTAGATAAGAAAAGGGTGAATAGTAGAAGTTGATTTTTCATTGTTTTTAAATTTAATAAATATCTATAAAAAACTGAAATTCTAATTATTAAAACTATTAGCACTATTTGATGAGTTTTTAAGTTAATGGATCATCGATTAGTATATCTTCTGAAAACACTTCTTTCAGTGCTTGGAAAAAAATATCACATGGATACAATTGGTATTAATTTATAAATAGCGGGTTTGAACGCCTCTTTGGGAATGAGGCTTTATAATTCTTGAATGTGTCAACTCAAGAGTTTAGACATTTGCGTATTTTTTGCCATCAGTACTAATTGATATTAAGAAATAGATTAACTTTTTCAGGTTCAGATTCTATTGTTATTTTATCCTTTGGAGCACCTGCTTCCATAGCTAGGCTTATTAGTTTTTCCTTGCTTCTGTAGTTTAAGAACCATTCACCTATAATTTCCATATAAGGTGTAGTAGGATTTTCATCAGAAAAATTACCTATGATAATTTTATTTCCATTATTGGTATTGATTAGTCTTTTTAATATTGCTACAAATGTTTTATCATCAAAGTAGTCAAATAGACCAGCTGACCAAATCACATCATATTGCTTATTGGGGGTAAATCGGTATATGTTTTTATTAATGAATGAAACATTAGTTTTATAGGAATCAAGTAAGTCCTTACCAAATTGAATTGCTTGTTTGTCAAGTTCAACACAATCGAAATAAATTTTTGGATTATCGTATAATTCTAGAAGTTCTAGAATATCTCTACAAGGCCCGCTTGCTAAGTTTAAAATCGTAGTAGGTTCCCCTTTGTAGATACTGCTCATTTTTGAGACAAAATATTTTTTTCTATTTCTTACCGCATTGGGTGCAGGTTGTTTATGAAAATATTGATCCCACATTGATTCAGGGAAACTCGCTGAAATATGTTTGGTATATATTTTATCTATCATCTCAAAATCACCTGCATATCCATATTTCTTTTCATAACCTCGTCCTTGCATTGTACAACTTGTACTTATGATTTTTAGATTACTTCTTAAATCTTTCATCCCTTTTTTGAATTCCTCTTCGTTTCTTAATTCATAGAGATCATAGAGTATCTCATCAAATTTTCCTGAATCTAATTTTTCATTTTGAAGAACATGACCAAGTTCTTGTAGTTTTTGTTGTATCATTTTAAATTGTTTTTATTTTGATTAAGCAATAATCATAAGGTGAGCCCTGTCCATTTAGGGATTCTTCCACCTCATAGATTATTAGATGCATAGGAACTATCTACCTATAATTATTCTTTCGACTATGGTTTGATTTATCCAGTGAACATATACGTAGGCTACCCGATTAGTGCAGCTTGACATTGTATGCATTGAGACCATCTTTTCCTCATCAATGGTGCGTTGGTTAATAAATACGATTGTTAACTTTACACTTTTTAAGGTACTCTTGTCCAGCTCTATATGCTGCGTATTCGTCATTTAAGTTGTGATCCCAATATTTTACTTTCACATTGTAGCATTCACAAGTCCAGTTGCTTATTTTCTTTCCTGATTCAACATAGTTTGACAATAACCTATAAACTCTTCGATTTTCATCAAAACATAGGGCAACCACATATTTTTTTGAACTGCAATTATTTTTTACGTTTACCTCCATTGAATGTGGATTACCACAATCTTCACCAACATCTGTGTCATATTTAAGACATTGTGCATTGAGTCCTATAGAAAATATTAATAGGACAAATAAAATTAGTTGTTTCATTTTACAAATATTTTAAATTAACCCCTACTTCTTTTTTTAGGAGTTTCGGGTTAGCCTCCTGCTATACATTGATTTTCCTGAACTTTCTTTCAAATTCAATTTTCTGATTTCAAATACACAATTGTATTGTATCTGTAAATGGGTTAATCTGTGGTCTTATTTTTTCAAAATTGATAATAACTATTGTATATCTTTATGAAAGACTGGCGAGAATAGATCTAGTCTGATCATACAATTGAAACAAGGGACAGTCTTCTTCCAAAACAACTCTCCAAATCGTTTTACCAAGGGAATTAAATTTTCTAACCTCAGGAAGGTTGTTTCCGTTTTCTTGTAGCTTGACAACAGCTAATAAAAGAGTTACCATCATTTGTGCTTATAATTTCAGGAGTATCACCAATTGCTCCTCCCACTTGAACTATATTACGCAGCACGGGGGCTTGGGAATAGCTACTATTGGTCTTGACTAATAAAACGATAAGGACTAAAAGAGTAAGCGGAATAGTTAATAGTTTTTTCATCTGTAATAGTTTTATAAGTTTCCTCAAAACTACCACGAAGTGTGCGCTCATAAAATATAACTTTTGTTATATAAAAAGTACAAACATACTAGTATCCCTTAGAAGAATTTGTCAGCCAAGTTTACTGAACATTAGAGTTTGGAAACTTTGGAAAAATAGGGATGATTTATATCCGTTAAGAATATTGAAGAATAATACATATGGCAGATAGTAAAGTGTTGTTTGAAAGTAATGAGTTAGGATATGCGATAAAAGGATAAATCCTATTGTTAGATTTGTTTGTCACTGTTTTCTTGTTCATTCTTTCAAACTTGGCATGCCTTGCCATAATATTACGAGTTTTTCTTATTTACAAATTCATCTAGATTTGCTTGCTTAGCATAGACTTTTTGCGTGTCCTTCGCTTTTATTAAACCTTGACGTTCAAAAACTGTGACTTGCTCATCATTTACTAGAAAAGAATACAATCTTTTACCATTATTCTACTTATAATTTTATTGTATCTAAACATTTGGATTGTAGGGTATGACAGCTTAGCTAGTGATATCATGGTATTTTTTAAGCCTTTCAATTTAATGCTTGATCGAATATGGTCTCTGTATATATTGATAGCCCTGAATTTATTGTTTAGATTAGAAATCACAACTATTCCATCTGGCTTTACTATTCTTTTTATTTCTGATATGGTAAATGCCCATTCTTCTTTATTTAATGTATATAATACATTATTCGAAACCACTCTATCAAAGGTGTTGTCTTCGAAGGGTCTTTTTCTATAATTTTAGAATTTAGTTTTTAAGGTTATTTTAGTAAGCAATGCATATTTATTATACACACAAATATTATATATTTACACGCACATAACAAGTAATAATTATGAAGGGATATCAGTAATTATATCTTTACACGGTATCTTATGAATTAACGTATGTATTATGTAATCTACCATGCCAACCGATAAGCTCTAAAAACTCATCTTCCGTCATGACGTCCACCGTACCTAGCGCTTCCGCTTTTTTTAGTTTAGAACCAGCCTTAGCTCCGGCAACCAGTATATTAAGATTACTACTTACAGCACTTATATTTCTAGCACCCGCTTGCTCAGCGAGCTGTTGCGCTT
>Ga0114952_1003841_pt1 | contig 10488 bp, 8 predicted proteins | sample SidtaG_2_FD_87303 | JGI IMG/M metagenome (GOLD analysis project Ga0114952, IMG submission 87303) | Marine algal microbial communities from Sidmouth, United Kingdom - Sidmouth_Asex2 metaG | ecosystem: Host-associated > Algae > Red algae > Unclassified | place: Sidmouth, United Kingdom | collected... | reverse complement strand
TGCTGAATTGAGAAATAACTCAGTAGGCTCAGCATGTTTAATGTCTGGTGATAATTTTGAAAATGCTTCTTCAGCTTTTCCAAAGAAATCATCCAAACGATCAAAAAGTAATTCTGTATTCTTAGCGAAAAGAATAGTGTCTGAGGAAATATATTTAAGAAAACTCTCTCTTTTTTCTTCTAAAAATTTATTGGCTACATTCGGTATCACCGAAATCTTTTTTACTTTTTCAGTAGATAGCTGTGTTTCAACATCAAAGGTTCGAATACTATCTACTTCATCTCCAAAAAATTCAATTCGATACGGCTCATCATGCGAAAATGAAAACACATCTACAATACCACCACGAACAGAAAATTCACCAGGTTCGGTGACAAAATCGACTCTTTTAAACTGGTATTCAAAGAGTACTTCATTCAGAAAATCTAAAGAAAGCGTATCTTCTAATTTTATTTTGAGTGTATTTTTTTCCAATTCTCTGCGGGTAACTACTTTTTCAAATAGCGCATCAGGGTAGGTAACAATTACTGCAGATTTTTTTCGAGAATTGATACGGTTTAAAACTTCGGCACGAAGCAAAACGTTTGCGTTATCAGTTTGTTCAATTTGGTAAGGCCTACGATAGCTGCCAGGATAAAAGAGTACATCGTTCTCACCAATCATTTGTTCTAAATCGTTCAAATGATGTGCCGCTTCCTCCTTATCATCAAAGATTACTAAAAATGGAGCATCTAGCTTTTCAAAAATTGCTGCTATTAAAAAAGAAATTGAAGAGCCTGAAAGACCTTTTAAATAATGCCGTAGCCCTTTTTCGTCCGATAAAGACTCACTATTCGACATCGCGACATACAGTTTCTGCGATTGCGGAGACTGTATAAATTTCTCAAAAATCGGGGTTTTAACCAACCGGAATTTTTTTTGTAAAGATAGTTCTGATTTAGAAATCACACCAATTGACGACAGTATTTTTATGAACTCGTAACGGAAGTCAAAAACGGATTGGTTTTTCTATTCTGAATGATATGAATGATAATTACAAGAGCAAGAATAATACTACAGGTCAATGCCATATTAGCAAGCGCATCGATATTACCTGAATGTCGAACATATATAGCAAAAAGCGCCCAAATACCAACAAGAGCAAATTCGCGCATATTGTGTTTCCAAACCATGAGAATATTTACTAGTGTAGCAACACCTATCATGATTACCGTCCATTGTTGTTCTGAGAATAAGGCTCCATCCCAATTTATTTTACTTAAATAAGCTGATACATTGGCAATAGTTGCTACAGCAATCCAACCAGCATAAATGCCTATAGGTAACCAACCAAACAAGATTGTTGAACGAGAAGCAGAAGTCTTATTCATGTTCGTTTGAAGTATGATTTGCAATAGACAAAATAGAATACCTAGCATAATGATTACCGACAGTCCTGTATACTCATAAGCAAAAACAAAGACCCATATACAGTTTAAAAGATTTGTGAGTACAAACCAGTAGCCCGTTTTTTCGATAAAAAGTGACGGTTCGTTACTAAAAAAAGCCATTTTAACTTGATAGATACCGTAGGCAATAAGTCCGATAAAAATAAGCCCCCAAATGGCAAACGCATAGCTCGCTGGCGTAAATAAATTAAAGTATTTATTACTTACTTCACCAATGGTGGTTTCGTTAACGCGTAGTGCTTGGGTAATATAATTGATAGCGATAACGATGATGACCGAGGTCAAGTTTAAAACTGATAAGCTTTTTTTCATTGCGCATTTTTATTAAAAATACGACTAATTTATAGAACCAAAATTATCATTTTAGAAAGCGTTCGCGAAAAATGAAATGCTACAGGTCTACCTGAAAAACGGCATCTTCGGTAATGGCATAAACTTCATTTTTTCTAGAAGGTTTTAAGGTATGGCTTCCTGTAAATTCTCCAAAAGCTGGAAATATCATTTGATTCTCACTTTTAAAGAAACAGGGTAGTCGCAATGTTTGTCTGCCCGCCCCATGTAAACGAATCGCTGGATGAATATGGCCTGAAAAATTAAAAAACCCGGTTCTTTCTTCGGGGTGATGGGTAAGTAAAAACTCATCGAGCTGCATTTCTGAAACTACCTTGACGCCCAATCTTTCATATTTTATGGGAGATATGATATCATGATTGCCCGCTACTAAAATGAGCTCAGCACTTTGTTCTAGCACCCAGTTTTCAAATAATTGCCATTCTTTATTTAATGCCGAGTGAAATAAATCACCAAGAAAACAAACTTTTTTTGGATTGAAAAATTGAATAGCTTCGGTTAAAACGTCAAAATTTTTCTGGACTGCTTTTTGTGGAACTGCGGCACCAAACTTTCTAAAATGTGATACTTTTCCTAAGTGCACGTCACTAATTAAAAGCATACCTTTTTCTTTCCAAAAAGCTACGCTTGAAGGGTGAAGAATAAAGGTCTGATTTCTAATTTGAATGGTTAAAGTCATGAATGGCAAATTTAATAAACTACCTTGGAAAAAGCCCGTAAAGGGTTTAAAGGAAGTGTATTTTGATTTTGACGCAATGCTCGATGCGCTTAATTCTCTATTGTAGAGTAAGACCTATTTCTTCTTAGTCAAAATTGCTGCCATTCGTTTAATTCGATCAGCTAGTTTTTCACTAGATAATTTTTCACGACTCATTCGGTCTGTAATTAATGGAAATGAAAAGGGAGTTGGGTTTTTGCACGGTTTCCAAACTATTTCTTGAGTGGCTATGCGCTCTAAAGAAAGGCGCAAACGCCCTTCTTCCAATTGATGCTCAAACGTTTCGGTAAAGGCTTGTTGGTATAATAAATTATCATCCTCATAATCTCGAAACACATCAAACAATAATTGAGAGCCACTTTGTAGGTGCTTCATTTTAATACCTTTATTCGGGTAGCCCGTAAATACCATTCCGCTGATGACAGCAATATCGCGAAATTTTCGTCGCGCCATTTCTGTAGAATTCAAACTCTTTTCCAAATCATCAGACATATAATCTGTTGTAAATAAATCATTGTCAATAACCTGTTGCATATCAATCTCCTGATCAGAGAGTATTTCGAATCCATAGTCATTAAAAGCCAATGAAAACGTAATTGGGGTGAGTAGACTAATGCGATACCCAAGTAAACTGCCCATGGCTTCGTGAACAAAGCGTCCTTCAAACGGATAAAACAAATGATGATATCCATCTCTAGTCTTAAAAGTTTCGATCAAAAACTCATCAGGTTTCGGAACAATGCTGTCGACGCGTTGCTGTTTAAAAATATGTGCTAGCGATTTTAGTTCGCGAGACTGTTCTTTTTTATCTAAACTTACCTTGTACAATTCTTCGCGAAGTAGTTTTGACATTTGTGCTGATAGTGTCATACGACCACCACCCCAAGCAGGAACTTTACTGGTTTTTTTATTAGAATTACGAACATGTACCTGCATTTCTTTAATACGTATGAATTCTAGATTTCTTCCTGCAAAGGTGAAAACGTCACCTCGATTTAATTTTGATATAAAATATTCTTCAATCGTACCGATATAACCGCCTTTTTGATACCGTACTGTTAGGTTAGCATCTCCGACAATAGTGCCGATTTGAAAGCGATGGCGCATGGCCACACCTCTGTTGTTGACTTTAAACTTACCATCTTCGTCAACTTCAACTTTTTTGTACTCATCATAAGACTGTAAACTTTGACTTCCCATCACCAAAAAGTTTAAAAGCCAATGCCATTGTTCTTCCGAAACTGCTTGATAGCAAAACGTTTGTTTTATCTCTTTATAAATTTCATCAGGATAAAACCCTTCAGATATTGCCAAAGTCGTCAAGTATTGTAGTAAAACATCGTAACTATTCAAATAAGGCATTCGATCTTCAACGGCTTTTTGTTTTACTGCTTGTTGTAAGGCGGATGCTTCTACGAGTTCGATAGCATGGGTGGGTAAGAAGTAGATAACGCTTTCTTTGCCTGGGCGGTGACCGCTTCGTCCTGCACGCTGTAAAAACCGTGCAATACCTTTGGGGCCACCAATTTGCACTACGGTTTCTACGGGCGCAAAATCTACACCTAAATCTAAACTTGAAGTGCATACTACCGCTTTCAAACTTTCATTACGAATCGCATTTTCTACCCAAACGCGGGTTTCTTTGTTGATACTGCCGTGGTGCATGGCAATTTCGCCTGCATACTCTGGATGTTTCTCAAGAATCTTTTGAAACCAAATTTCACATTGACTTCTTGTATTAGTAAATAGTAAGGTTGTTTTGCTATTATTTATAATAGGAATTACATCTTCTAAAAGCCGAAGCCCTAAATGACCACGCCACGGAAACGTTTCCATTTCTTTCGGAATAATACTCTTAACGGTAATTTTCTTTTTCAGATTCGCTTTAATCAGTACTGATTTTTCCAAAGCATCTGAATCAGGGCCGAGTAAAACCTGACGTGCTTGGTTTAGGTTACCGATGGTAGCTGAGATTCCCCAAATTCTAATATTTTTTGATATTGCTCGTAGTCGCGAAAGACCTAGTTCCATTTGCACCCCACGTTTCGTGCCTAATAACTCATGCCACTCATCAACCACAATGGCGGAACAATCTTTGAAAATTTTAAGATACCCTTTTGTTGCGAGTAAGAGATGAAGGCTTTCGGGTGTGGTGATGAGTAGGTCAGGCATTTGCTTTTTTTGCTGTGCTCTTTCCTTCGTAGTGGTATCTCCAGAACGTATACCAACGGTCATCTGAGTGCCTAAATCAGAAGCTACACGTTCGGCAGATTGTTTTATTTCTTGGGATAATGCGCGTAGTGGCGTAATCCAAATTGCTTTTAAACCCTTTTTATGTTTGGATTTGTATTCTGGATTTTTTTTAATGTAATCTAGTATAATTGGAAACCAAAGTGCATATGTCTTTCCGCTTCCTGTAGGTGCATTCAGAAGACCATGTTTGCCTCGCAAGAAAGCCTTCCAAGTCTGTTTTTGAAAGGCAAAGGGAGTCCAGTTTTGTTCTTCGAACCAGTTTTCAGCTACTTCATACAATTGATCTCTTGTCATACTGCCTTTTAAACTATCATTTGTTTGAGATCTTCCAAATTATTTGCCTCATAAATCGTTTTGTCTTGCCGCCATCTCAGAATTCTAGGGAAGCGAGTGGCTATTCCACTTTTATGTCTTTTAGATAGTGCAATTCCTTCAAATGCAATTTCAAAAACATGATGCGGCGTCACCGAACGTACGGGTCCAAACCTTTCCAAAGTGTTCTTTTTTATCCATGCATCCACTTTCCGAAATTCAGCGTCGGTCAGACCAGAATATGCTTTGGCAAAGGTTACCAACTCCTTTTTTCCGTTTTCGTTTTCGGTCCAAAGTGCAAAAGTGTAATCGGTAAATAAATTACTTCTTCGACCATGACCACGCATAGCATAGGTTAAAACAGCATCGATGGTTAAGGGGTCTACTTTCCATTTCCACCAATCTCCTTTTTTACGACCTACCAAGTACGGCGAATCTTTCTTTTTTAACATGAGACCTTCACTATGTACCTCTCGTGACCTTTCTCTTTCTGTTGCCACTCCATCCCAAGAATCAAAATACATCGTTTGAGAAAGTTGTAATGGATTCTCGATGTCGCTTGAAGAAATAGATTCAAACAAGGTTTCCAGTAGTTTTCTTCGTTCTTCAAAAGGTAGTTGACGAATATCATGCCCTTCCCATTCTAAAAGATCATATGCTTTTAAAATTACGGGTACTTTTTCTAGTAGTGCTTTTGATACTTTTTTTCTTCCGATTCGAGTTTGTAGATCATTGAAAGTTCCAATCTTTCCATTTAGGTAGGGTAGAATTTCGCCGTCAAGTACCGTTCCGTCAGGAATTAAGCCTATAAAAGAGGCAAACTCTGGGTATTTGTCGGTAACTAATTCTTCACCACGGCTCCACACAAAAATTTCATCATTTCTAAGGATGACTTGAGATCGAATGCCATCCCATTTATGTTCGGCAGACCATTGATGTACATTTCCTAAACTGGCTACTTCATTTTCAATTGCATATGCTAAATAGAAGGGATAGGGCTTCGATAGGTAATCGCTTTCATTCTCTTCTAAAATTAATTCTTGAAATGTAATTTGATCAGGCTTCCAATTTCCCATGAGTTTATAAGCCAAAATATCCTCATCAATTTCTGTAGATTTAGAAAGCGCGCGCGTCATTAGTTTCTGACTGACTCCGATTCTAAATCCCCCTGTAATCAACTTGGTAAATACAAAACGTTCGTAGTAATCTAAAACTACCCAATTTTGATAGAGATACGCTTTTTTATCTTCATCAGTTTTCTTTTTCAAAGCGATCATTTCTTGCAAAAACTGAGTCAAGCTTTTTTCTGTGGACGTTTTATTAGATGGAATTACTAAGGCAATAGTTTCGGCCAAATCGCCAACGATATGATAACTTTCTTCAAACAACCATAACGGAATATTGGATAGTTCTGAAGCCCATTCTCGAAGCAGAGTGGTGTTTACTGGTCTCGGTGGTCTGCGGTGCGAAAGAATAGCAATCGTCCATACTTTATCTTCATCAGAAGCTTTATTGAAATACTCCGCTAATGCCTGAACCTTGATGGTTGTCTTGTTCGTGCTATCAAGGGTTCTTATAAGTTGGGCAAATCTTTTCATAATCGTAATTGCGAGGATAGTGGTGCAATCTTTTTTAATTTATCGCTGCAGTTTCTTCTTTAGAATTCAATTCTCCGAGTTCTCCTTCGTACTGAGTTTCTTCAGTACGAGCGTCATACCCGATTTCTCGTAGGTAGCGTGAAAATATTTCAGTATAACCATGTGTGCAAATTACTTTTTCGGCCCCCGTTGCTTTAATGCTCTCTAGTAATCCTTGCCAATCACAATGATCGCTTAGCACAAAGCCTTTGTCCACAGCCCTTCTTCTTCTAGCGCCTCGAAAAGTCATCCAACCGCTAGCTGAAGCGGTCACATAAGGAACCATTTTTCGTATCCAGGTACTGCCATGAGCACTTGGTGGAGCCAATACCATATTACCTAAAAGTGCTTCTTTTTTGGTCTCTCTAGTGATTAAAGTAGTTTCTGGAAAATCAACTAGTGGTCTTAACACCTTTGTCATATTTTCGATGGCACCATGGGTATAAATTTTGCCTATTTCAGGATTTAGATATTTTAGTAAACGTTGCGCTTTACCTAAAGAATATCCAAAAAGAACAGAGGTTTTACCTTCCTTTTGATTTTCAGCCCACCATTGATTTATGTTGTGGAAAACTTCCTTTTGCGGAATCCATTTGAATGCGGGTAAACCAAAGGTGCATTCGGTGATAAACGTATTGCACTTTACAACTTCATAGGGTGTTGAAATCCCGTCGTCTTCCGTTTTATAATCCCCTGTAAAAACCCAAACTTCTCCTTTGTGTTCTACTCGAATTTGTGAAGAACCAATGATATGACCCGCTGGATGTAATGAGAATTTTACATTGTTAATGATAAATGTTTCTCCCCATTCTTTTCCCATGACATTGATGTCTCCGAGGCGATGCGCAATTATCGGAACATTGTAATGATGAGTGATATATTGCTGGTGTCCATACCTGCTGTGGTCAGCATGACCATGTGATATGATAGCTTTGTCTACTGGTTTCCAAGGGTCTAAATAGACCTTGGCTTCATTGCAATAAATACCCTTATCGGTAAATTCTAGAAGTGGTTTTCTCATAGCTTTGTGAAGTTACTAATTTGAGTACAAAACAAAGTTTAGTGTTATGTAAATTATCCCCTCGAAAAAAATTATATTTGCCTCTATAAAAATTAGAACTATGTCGATTGCAGATTTTTTTGATAGCGGATTTCAAAAAAGAAATCAAGACCATTTTGCAGCCATTGTACGTGTTGCAATGAGTGATGGAATAATTACTGAAGATGAACAGGCGTTTTTAGATAGACTAGCGCGAAAACTGAATATTTCAGACGGTGATTATAAAGAAATTTTAAAAAACTATCAGTCGCACGCTGTGAATCCGCCTAGCAGTTATGATCGGCGATTAGAACGATTGTATGATTTGGCTCGTATGGTTTATGCAGATCATGAGCTGGGAGAGCGTCAAGTAGCCATGTTAGAACGTTTATGTGTAGGGCTTGGTTTTTCTACAGCAAATGTGAATTATGTGGTTGATAAGGCTTTAAAACTAGTTCATGCAGGGGTCGATGAAGACAATTTCATTGATGAAATTAAAAACATGAATCGCTAGGATTAAAACATAAAATAAAAAAGGGGAGCTAATCGCTCCCCTTTTTTAATGGTATTTATTCAAGAATTCTTGTAGTTTTTCAACCATATTTCTACTTCCACAGAAAAAGGGCACCCGCTGGTGCAGTTCTGTAGGTTGAATATCCATAATTCTATTTTTGCCTCCGATTGCTATTCCATCTGCTTGTTCTGCAATAAATGCCATCGGATTGCACTCGTAGAGCAAGCGTAATTTTCCATTTTGGGTAATACTGCTTTTCGGGTACATATAAATGCCACCTTTAATCATATTTCTATGAAAATCAGAAACCAATGAGCCGATATATCTTGAAGTATACGGGCGATCTCCATCTTCTTGCTGACAATATTTAATGTAATCTTTTACTCCTTGTAAAAAATGAACATAATTACCTTCGTTTACGGAGTATATTTTTCCAGTTTCGGGAAACTTCATGTTTGGGTGTGATAGATAAAAAGTACCTAAAGCTGGGTTTAATGTGAATCCGTTTACACCGTCACCAGTAGTGTATACGAGCATTGTTGAAGTGCCATATACGACATAGCCAGCGGCTACTTGCTTATTTCCTGGTTGTAAAAAGTCTTCTAATGTTACAGGAGTTCCAACAGGTGTGATTCTACGATAGATTGAAAAAATAGTTCCTACAGACACATTGACATCAATATTTGATGAACCGTCTAAAGGATCAATTAACACGACATATTTATTTTGATGATTTTTGTCATTACTATTAATACTAATAAAATCATCTTCTTCTTCTGACGCAATACCACAAACAATTTCACGATTTTTTAAGGTCTGAATAAACTTATCGTTTGCAAAAACATCTAGTTTCTGTTGGTCTTCCCCCTGAATATTTGTGTCACCAGCGTTTCCTAAAACATCAACCAACCCAGCTTTGTTTACTTCGTGGTTGACAACCTTCGCTGCTAATCGTATTGCATTGATAAGTTTAGAAAGCTCTCCTGAGGAATATTGAAAAGATGATTGATTTTCAATGATGAATTCTCCTAAAGTCTGATTTTTTTTTGTCATTATGGGTGGTGTGTGTTTTGACCACAAATATCCGATATTTTGTGATGCAATAACATTTTCATTACAATTTCTATTTTTAAATTTATAACTTTGTGTTTTATTTGTAACAATTATGAAATACGCTATCCGAGTAGCTCAAATGGAGGACATGGGTCAGGTATTGCAACTAATTCACGAATTAGCTGCTTTCGAAAAAGAAGAACATGCCGTTGAAATAACAGAGAAAGACTTGATTGCAGATGGTTTTGGAATCCAAAAACTATTTCATTGTTTTGTAGCCGAAGCTGAAGCTGGTGGTGGCATAGTGGGTATGGCCTTGGTATATCCGAGGTACTCCACTTGGAAAGGCCCTGTAATTCATTTAGAAGATTTAATTGTTACCAAAAAAATGCGTGGTAGCGGCCTTGGAAGTGCTCTTTTAACGGAAGTGGTAAAGTATGGAAGTAGTTTAGGAGTAAAACGAATTAGTTGGGAAGTAATTGATTGGAATGAACCAGCAATTGCCTTCTACAAAAAGAAAGGTGCCAAGGTGATGCGTGATTGGGATGTTGTTCAATTGGATGAAAAAGGAATGAAGGCATTTTTAATAAATATGTAGATGAGCCTCTATTCAATACGAAATAGAAATTAAATTAAATTAATGCGAATATTTAAATTTGGTGGTGCCTCTGTTAAAGATGCTGATAGTATTAAAAACGTAGTTAGGGTTTTACAAGAAGTTGGTCATGAGAATACGTTAGTTGTGGTTTCTGCAATGGGTAAGATGACAAACGCCATGGAAGCTATTGTAAATGCGTATTTTAAAAATAAAGAAGCAATCGCCATTGCAGTTCAAGAAGTAGTTGATTATCATCAGGGTATTTTAGAAAAATTATTTCCGAATAATCAACACCCTATTTATGAAAAAGTAAATGTACTTTTTGATGAGGTAGAAGGATTCTTGGTTTGGAATAAATCGCCTAATTATAATTTTGTTTATGACCAGGTTGTCGGATATGGCGAATTGGTTTCTACTACTATAATTAGTGATTACCTTAAAGAAGTGGGTATACAGAATACTTGGTTAGATGTTCGGACCCTGATCAAAACTGATGATAGTTATCGAGACACAACCGTTGATTGGAATCAAACTCAAGAAAAAGTTTCTAAAGCTATCAACCGTA
>Ga0114952_1003839_pt1 | contig 10489 bp, 8 predicted proteins | sample SidtaG_2_FD_87303 | JGI IMG/M metagenome (GOLD analysis project Ga0114952, IMG submission 87303) | Marine algal microbial communities from Sidmouth, United Kingdom - Sidmouth_Asex2 metaG | ecosystem: Host-associated > Algae > Red algae > Unclassified | place: Sidmouth, United Kingdom | collected... | reverse complement strand
TCGCCTTGACGAATTTCTTCAACCGGCTGAGGCTTTGATGCCGATGACCCTCGAAGACGGTATGGATGCTGACGATCTTCATCCGGTCGTCCGCGATCTCCTGCGCGAAATCCTTTTCCCATTGCAGGGTCGTCGGGATCGAGAAACTCTTGCAGGCGGGGCACCAGAGCTGAAAGAAATCGATCACGACGACCTGTCCGCGCAGGTCGCCGAGGCGCAGGGGTTCGCCATGAACCCATTCCGCGATATCCCATTCAGGCGCAGTCGCCCCCACGGGCAAGGCGCGCAGGGGCGTCGCGGGAAGGGCAGCGGCGGCGGCAAGTCCGGCAAGGGCACCACGGCGGGTCAGGGTCGGCATCGGCAACTCTCCTTCATCTGTCATCGCCTTCATCGTCGGAAATGCGTCAGCATACAATCATCCCGCCCCCGTCTCACGCAGAGGTGAGAAATGCGATCAGTGATGAGCCGGGCGACTGCGCCCGATTGGCCTGACGCCAGCCCTTCCTCGGGAACCTATCGGCCCGGTCCGCCTTATTCACGGGAATCGAGAGGGAACCGATGACCATGACGTCTACCGAGCACAGCGATCACGGCCCACGCGGACGCCGGGCAGAAGCGCCCACGGGCATTCCCGCGAAAGGCTGGAAGGATATCCTCTGGCGAGTCTACAAGGAGGTTTCCGACGACCGCGTGATGCTGATCGCCGCCGGTGTCACCTTCTACATGCTGCTCGCCCTCGGCCCGTTGCTGGCGGCGCTCGTGTCGCTCTACGGCCTGTTCCTCGACCCTGCCGAGATCGTCACGCAGGCCGAAGTCCTTTCAGGGATCGTGCCCGGCGGCGGCGTCGATATCCTGACCGGCCAGCTCGAACGCCTTGCCAGTGCTGATCAGGGCACGCTCGGATTTGCATTCGTCCTGTCGCTCGCCATCGCGCTCTGGAGCGCCAATGCCGGGATGAAGGCCCTGTTCCAGGCGATGAACGTCGCCTATGACGAGACCGAGGAGCGGGGATTCTTCCGACTGAATCTCGTTACCCTGACCTTCACGATCCTGACGCTGACGGGGATCATCGGCCTCGCGATCTTCAATACGGTCTTCACGAAGCTGGAAGGGACGGTCGGGATCGCGATGCCCGACTGGATCGCGAATACGGTAACGGCCCTCATCTGTCTGGCCGCCCTGATCTTCTTCATGGCGTGCCTCTACCGCTACGGGGCGAGCCGCGCCGATCCGGAATGGTCGTGGATCACGCCCGGTGCCATCTTCGCGGGCCTGATGATCGTCGGCGTCTCGGCCCTGTTCACCTTCTATGTCGCCAATTTCGGCAGCTATAACGAGACCTACGGCTCACTGGGCGCTCTGGTCGGTTTTCTGACATGGCTGTGGCTCGTGATGGTCGTCCTCATCATGGGCGCGGAACTGAACGCCGAGATGGAGCATCAGACGCGCCACGACACGACCACGGGCGCGGATGAACCCATGGGCCAGCGCGGGGCGAAGGTGGCCGACGATCTGGGCAAATCCTACGGCACGGGCTGAGACGTCCCTCTTCCGAAGAATGCGGCCCGTCCGTTATAGCGGTACGGACCATCCCGAGCAGTCTTGTGACCATGCAGCCGAATTGCTCGATTCGGCTGCATCGCGATCAACCGGGCTTCAAGGGAGAATTCCATGACGAAGAGAGTCGCCATCATCGGTGCGGGGCCATCGGGTCTCGCGCAGCTTCGTGCCTTCCAGTCCGCCAAGGAAGGCGGGGCCGATATCCCGGAGATCGTGTGTTACGAAAAGCAGGACGACTGGGGCGGCCTGTGGAAGTATTCTTGGCGCACGGGACTCGATGAATACGGTGAGCCGGTACATGGATCGATGTACCGCTATCTCTGGTCGAACGGCCCGAAGGAGGGCCTGGAATTCGCCGATTACGGCTTCGAGCAACATTTCGGCAAACCCATCGCGTCATTTCCTCCCCGTGCCGTATTGTTCGATTATATCGAGGGACGGGTGAAGAAGGCAGGGGTCCGCGACTGGATCAAGTTCAACCATCCCGTCCGCCGGGTCGAATACGACGATGCGAAGGGCCAGTTCCGCATGGTCGTGCAGGATCAGGTCGGGGATCGGGAGATCGTCGATTACGTGGATCACGTCATCTGTGCATCGGGCCACTTCTCGACGCCGAACGTGCCGGAATATCCCGGTTTCGACAGCTTTCCGGGGCGGGTGCTGCACGCCCATGACTTCCGCGATGCGGTGGAGTTCAAGGACCGCGATATCCTGATCCTCGGGACGTCGTATTCGGCGGAAGATATCGGCTCGCAATGCTGGAAATACGGATGCAAGTCCGTCACCGTCGCGCACAGGACGGCACCCATGGGCTATGACTGGCCGGATAACTGGGCCGAAGTGCCGAAGCTGGACCGGATGGACGGCAAGACCGCGCATTTCATCGACGGCACCAGCAAGGAAATCGACGCGATCATCCTCTGTACCGGCTATCAGCATCACTTCCCGTTCATGGAGGATGCCCTGCGCCTGCGCACCGCCAACCGCCTCGCCACCGCCGATCTCTACAAGGGCGTGGCATACGTTGCGAACCCCAGGCTGATGTATCTGGGGATGCAGGACCAGTGGTACACGTTCAACATGTTCGACGCACAGGCCTGGTGGGCGCGCGACGTCATCATGGGGCGGATCGCCCTGCCCGATGAAGCGACGATGCGCGCCGACGTGGAGGCACGGATCGCAAGCGAGGACGCCATCGAGGACGATTACGGCGCGATCCGCTATCAGGGCGCCTACACCAAGGAACTGATGGACGAGACGGATTACCCCGGCTTCGATGTGGAGGCAGCCAATCAGGCGTTCTTCGAATGGAAGAAGAACAAGAAGAAGGGCATCATGGAATTCCGCAATAACGGCCATGTCTCGCCCCTGACCGGCACCATGGCTCCCGCGCACCATACGCCGTGGAACGAGGCGCTGGACGATTCGCTGAAATCCTATCTCCAGACGGGGTGAGCCTGTCATGCCGCAATAGTGATGGCCGTCACTGCACGGCCTGCCCCGTTCGATAGGCTCGTGACCGGGCGTATCGAGCGGGGCAATCATGTTGGAGAACTGGGGAGCGGCGATTTCGCTCGTCTATATCGCTGCGGGAATCCAGACGGTCGGGTTTCTGGTGCGCGATCAGCTCGTGCTGCGGGCGATGATCCTCGCGGGGACGATCCTCTATATCGTCTATTACTACACCGAACCCGAGACGCCGCTGTGGGATGCGATGATCTGCGGGGCGCTGATGGCGACAGCCAATCTCTACACGATGGTGCGGTTGATGCTCGACCGACGCCCGACGGTCTTCACGGAAGAAGATCTCGTCGTCTACCGCGCGCTGCCACAGGTATCGCCGGGGGAGTTCCGGCGGCTGGTGGCCATCGCCGAGCGCGAAACGACGTCCGCACCGTTGGAAGTCACACGGGAAGGCGTGTTGCCGGAGCATCTGTACTATCTGGTCGATGGAGCGTTCATGCTCGACAAGCGCGGGAACAGCAGGCGGATCGACGGGCCGACGTTTCTGGGCGAGATCGCCTACATGCTCGATCGACCCGCCTCGGCGACGGCCACGCTCGAAGGGGGCGCGCGGTATATCCGGTGGAAAGTCACCGATCTCAAGGCTCTGATCGCGAAAGACCCAATTCTGAAGAATGCGCTGGAATTTGCGTTCAACCGCGATCTCGCGGTGAAGGTGGTCGATGCGCGCTGATCGTTACGGGAGCCGGATTTTCAACGATCCGTCCGAATGTACGGCAGCGCCGCATCTGCTCGTGGTTTCGCCGGTCCGAAGCGGGAGTCTCGCACCAAGACCATCGTGACCCCGGCGCAAGACCGGGGATGCGGGAAAAGTCCGATCATCGACCCGCCGGTATTATTCCCATTCGATGGTTCCCGGCGGCTTCGACGTGATGTCGTAGACGACACGGTTGATGCCTTTCACCTCGTTGACGATGCGATTGGCGGCGCGACCCAGAAACTCGTGAGGAAAGGGATAGTAATCCGCCGTCATGCCGTCGGTCGAGGTCACGGCGCGCAGGGCACAGACGTGTTCGTAGGTGCGCGCGTCGCCCATGACGCCGACGGTCTTGACGGGCAGGAGGACGGCGAAGGCTTGCCAGATCGTGTCGTACAGGCCCGCCTTGCGGATTTCGTCGAGATAGATGCGGTCGGCGGCGCGCAGGATATCGAGCTTTTCGCGGGTGATGTCTCCGGGCAGGCGGATGGCGAGGCCGGGACCGGGGAAGGGGTGGCGGCCCACGAAACTCTCGGGCAGTCCGAGTTCGCGACCGAGGGCGCGGACCTCGTCCTTGAACAACTCGCGCAGGGGTTCGACGAGGCTCATCTTCATGCGTTCGGGCAGGCCGCCGACATTGTGATGGGACTTGATGGTCTTGCTGGGGCCACCGCGCGGACTGACGCTTTCGATCACGTCGGGGTAGAGGGTGCCCTGGGCGAGGAAGTCGGCACCGCCCGCATTGGTGGCTTCCTCGTCGAAGACGTCGATGAACAGCTTGCCGATGGTCTTGCGCTTGGTTTCGGGGTCGCTGACCCCGTCGAGGGCGTCGAGGAAGAGGTCGGTGGCATCGCGGGCGACCAGCGGGATATTGTAATGATCGCGGAACAGCGTGACGACCTCGTCGGCCTCGCCGGAGCGCATCATGCCGGTATCGACGAAGACGCAGGTGAGGCGCTCGCCGATGGCCTCGTGGATCAGGACGGCAGCGACGGAGCTGTCCACGCCGCCCGACAGTCCACAGATGACGCGACCCTCGGGACCGACCTGTTCGCGGATCGCCTCGATCTTCTCGTCGCGATAGGCACCCATCGTCCACGAGCCTGAGCATCCGGCGATGCGGCGGGCAAAGTTGGCGAGAAGCTGCGCACCGTTGGGGGTGTGGACGACTTCGGGGTGGAACTGCACACCGTAGAAGCCGCGTTCCTCGTCCACGAAGGCGGCGAAGGGCGCGTTGTCGGAATGGGCGATGCTGCGAAAACCGTGCGGCATCTGCGAGACATGGTCGCCATGGGACATCCAGACTTCCTCGGTCTGGCCGGGATGGGCCATGCCGGTGAAGAGAAGGGCCGGATCGCTGACGGTCATGTTGACGCGCCCGAACTCGCCACCGCCATCTTCGGCGTTGTCGTTGCGCCCGCCGACGACCTTGCCACCGAGCTGCTGGGCCATGGCCTGTTGACCGTAGCAGATGCCCAAGATCGGGATGCCCATGTCATAGATCGTCGGCGGCGGCAGGGCGGCATCTTTCTCGAAGACCGAGCCGGGGCCACCGGAGGTGATGATTCCCTTCAGGCCGGGTGCCGTGAGACCGTCGCCGAGATTGTCGTAGGGCTTGATCTCGCAGAAGACACCGGCCTCGCGGATACGACGGGCGATGAGCTGCGTTACCTGGCTTCCGAAATCGACGATGAGGATTCGTTCGGCGTGGGGGTCGGTCATGACGAGGGTCTCCGGCTCCGGGGTCATCGTCGCGTAAGCCTCGCATCGCGCGCTGTCCAGTCCTGCGCGTCGCGGATGCCCTGTCGAGTGACGAAATCGGGCCATGGATGCGCGCCCCCGCGCTCTATTTTGGGCGCAGATGAATTGCGTTCTGGAGAGCGAGTGATGGACGGACAAGTCGAGGAACAGGCCAAACGCCGCGCACGTGGCGGCTCGGGCGGAGCGGGGGCGCGGCGCGCGGCGCGCCAGAACCCCACGCTGGTCCAGATGCCCGCCATCGAGCGGAGCCTGCCCCCCTACGAGGTGCTGGACGAAGCCGGACTCGACCTGATCGAGCGCAATGCCGAAGCGATTCTCGACGAGGTGGGAATCGGCTTCAAGGATTACCCCCGCGCCCTCGATCTGTGGGAGCAACAGCCGGGGGCGCGGGTGGACCGAGAGGCCGAACGGGTGCGGTTCGAGCCGGGTATGCTGCGCGAGATTTTGAAATCCACGCCGCAGGACTACACGCAGCACGCCCGCAATCCCGAGCGCAGCGTGCATATCGGCGGCAAGACCACCGTTTTCGCGCCGGTCTATGGCCCGCCCTTCGTCTCGTGCCTCGACAAGGGGCGGCGCTATGCGACCATCGAGGACTTCAACAACTTCGTGAAGCTCAGCTACATGTCGCCCTATCTGCACCATTCGGGCGGCACGATCTGCGAGCCGTGCGATATCGCGGTGAACAAGCGCCATCTCGACATGATCTACGCGCATCTGCGCTATTCCGACAAACCGTTCATGGGGTCGGTGACGGCCCCCGAGCGGGCAGAAGATTCGATCAAAATGGCCAAGATCGTCTTCGGGGACGAGTTCGTGGAGAACAACGCGGTGATGACCTCGCTCATCAACTGCAACTCGCCCATGACGCTCGACGGCACGATGCTGGGCGCGCTGGATGTCTACGCGCAGCACAACCAGGCCTGCATCGTCTCGCCCTTCATCCTCGCGGGGGCGATGTCGCCCACGACCGTGACCGCGACGCTGACGCAGGTGCTCTGCGAGGTGCTGGCGGGGTCGGCCTTCGCGCAGCTCGTGCGCCCCGGTGCGCCGGTGATCTTCGGGACGTTCGCGGCCAATATCTCGATGCAAACGGGGGCACCGACCTTCGGGACGCCGGAACCTGCGCTGGTTCTCTATGGCGCGGCGCAGCTTGCGCGGCGGTACAACATGCCCTTCCGGTCGGGAGGGGCGCTCTGCGGATCGAAATCGGTGGATGCGCAGGCGGCCTACGAGACCAATGCGACGATCATTCCGGCGGTCATGGCGGGGGTGAACTTCATGCTCCATTCCGCCGGGTGGCTGGAGGGGGGTCTCGTCGCCTCCTACGAGAAATTCATCCTCGACTGCGATCAGCTCGGGATGATGCACACCTTCGCCAAGGGCATCGACCTGAGCGAGAATGCGCAGGGGATGGACGCCATCCGCGAGGTCGGTCCCGGCGGGCATTTCCTCGGCTGCGCCCATACACAGGCCAATTTCAAGAGCGCCTTCTACCAGTCCACGACGACCGATAACGGCTCGTTCGAGCAATGGGAGATGGAAGGCAAACGCGACAGCGCCCAGCGGGCCAATGCGATCTGGAAGCATCAGCTCGAAACCTATGTCGCGCCGCCTCTGGACGAGGACAAGGACGCCGCGCTTCAGGCCTATATGGCCGAACGCAAGGCGTCGGAAGCGGATGCGTTTTCATAGCCGAGGCCTCGCGCGGGGACGCATCTGTCAAGATTTTGTCATCCCCGCGAACACGAACGCGGGGATCCTTCGCGTGCAATACCAACTGCCCTGGCTGCCCGTGTCGACGGCTTTTGCGATTTCCCGAAGATGAAGGTCCATGGCCTGAGCATTGGCAGGCAGCATGACGAGCGCAGCTGTAGTGGCCCGTTCGGCGCAGGCTGCACCGACGATGAAGGCCCCTTCGTAGCGGGTATCTTGCGATGCCCCATACGGCGGACTTGTTCTTTCATGTTGGAGCATCGTCGCCTCTGATCCGTGTTGAACCGATGGATGCCGTCGGCACGACCCAGTCCCGAAGCGTCCGACGGCCCATCCCTCCGACCTGAACGAGATCAAACCCCCGTTGGGAATCCCGCAACCAGAAATGAGCCAAGGCGTTGAGCCTTTGGTATCAACCCTTTCTTACGAATGAAGAAACTACAAAGCCTCGCGCGGTCAAACAAAAGGGACTTTCGATGGTCTGGCGAGGGCTTTTCAGGGATGACCCCTCATACGATCGGTCATTCTACGAGGAGAATGACCGACGTAAATTCGCACAAAGGCGGTTCTTCCTCTTCGTCGCGATCCAGACTTACGCTCTCTTCGGTGTGCTCGATCCGCTCACGGGGGAACAGTCATCTGCTGTTCTCATCCAGATACGGATCGTCACGGTTATCCTGTTGTCATTGTGCTGGGGCATATTCGCCACCGCAAAGGATCACCGCGTTCGCGAAACGTGCATTCTGGCCTTTGCGTCGATTTGCACGATCTCGATCCTGTCGATGATCGTCTGTGCCCGTGGACCGGCCGCCGACTACTACCCTTTTGCCATTGGTGCGATCCAGATTTTCGGCAGTGGTTTGGTCGTGCCTCAATTCCGTACGATGGCCATCACCGCACTCTCGGCCTATATCGGGTTCTGGTCGATAGCTCACATGGCAGAGACATCCATGACATCGCTCTATGCCAATGGGTTTTTCCTGACCGTAACGACGGCATCTGTCATCGTCGCGGCCTACACGCGCGAAGTTCTCGAACGGGATCAGCTTCGAAAGGAGTACGAACTCGGCGAGGCGCGTGATGAGGCCCTCTCGAACAGTCGGAAAGCGATCCAGGCCACGCGCGCCAAGAGCCACATGATGGCTAATGTAAGCCATGAGCTGCGTACACCCATGAATGCCATCATCGGCTTTTCGGAAATGATGAAAGTGGAAATGTATGGCCGCATAGAACAGCCGAAATACCGCGAATACATCGAGGATATCCATAAGAGCGGCAATATCCTGCTGACGAACATCAACGATCTGCTCGATATCGCCCGGATCGAAACGGGAAAGATCAATTGGGAAGAAACCCTCTTTCCAGCCATCGATGCGATGGAGATCGCGGTAAAATCGAGCCGTGAGACCTTGTCGGACGACACGATCCGTATCGTATCGACGGATGAGAGCAACGGCGCTCATGTTCGCGCTGATTTCAGCCGGTTGTGTCAGGCGCTGATAAACCTGTTGAACAATGCCGGAAAGTTCAGTCATTCCGGTGGAGTGATCGAATTGACCTTCGCTCCCGTCGCGAATGGATGGGCTTTTCGTGTCAGTGACGAAGGATGCGGGATCCCGGCGGAAGACCTCGAACGGATACGAGAGCCTTTCGCGCAGGTCGGGCCAGACAGTTTCAGCGCCGCCAAGGGCGGTCTGGGCCTCGGTCTGGCGATCACGAGCGAGATTGCGCGCTGGATGGATGGTACGCTCGAAATCGAAAGCTCGCTCGATGTCGGCACGACCGTCTCGCTGCGCCTGCCGAATGAACGTGTCGAACCCGAGCTTCAGTGGATGAGTGCATAGGAAGCCATTATATTTCCACTGGACATTTGTTCGGGTGCGCGAAACCATCCCCTCATGATCAAACCGGGAGGATATCATGTCAGCCGATGACACGACACGCGGAACCGACCGCCGTACGCTGCTCAAAGGGGCCGCGATCGGGGCTGTCGCTGCCGGTACCGGCCTCCTCGGCACGACCCGCTACGCACAGGCGCAGAGCTCTGCTCCGATCAAAATCGGTTTTCAGGTTCATCGCACCGGTATCGGCGCAGCCTATGGGCGCTGGTATGACCGCACGACGAAGGCTGCTGCCAAGCTCATCAACGACGGTGGCGGCATCAACGGTCGCCCGATCGAGATTATCGCCGAGGACGACGGCACCGATCCGAAACGCGGTGCTGAAGTGATCGAGAAATTCGCCACGAAGCACGAATGCGACGTGGCCTTCGGGACGCTTTTCAGCCATGTCGTGATCGGTTCGGCCCCGCGTGCAGGGGAGTTGAAACTGCCCTATTTCGTGGTCTCCGAAGGCCACCACGTGGCGAGCGGAATGCTCAATCGCTACACCCTGCAACCCGGTATTACCGACGTGAAATCGCAGGTGCAGTCGATGGCACCATGGGTCGCCGACAATCTGGGCAAGAAGGTCACGATGATCTATCCAGATTTCGCTTTCGGCCACGACCATCGCGATTATTTTTCGGAAGCCGTCGAACGGCAGGGTGGCAACGTAATCGCCAAGATCGCCATCCCCCCGCGCGAAACGTCGTTCTTCAAATATCTGCCGAAGATTCCGAAGGAAACGGAAGTTCTCTATCACGTCATGGTCGGCCCCGGCGTCCTGACCTTCGTGAAGGAAATGGGGGAGTATTTCGGTGACGAGCGCCCGGAAATCTTCGGCTTCATCGATTCTCTCGAAGCGGTGGATATCTCCTCTCCCGGCCTCGAATTCCTCGAAGGATCGCATTTCTGGGAAGGATATCCGCGCTATGCCGGTGCGGACCAGACCGAACACGACAAATTCTACCGCGCCGCCGTCGGCGTGGACGATAACGGTGCTTCCCTGTCGGACCCCAAGGACGTTTCGACATACGCCCATATGTTCGGCTGCTGGGAAACGCTTCATATCCTGAAGGCTGGGATGGAAGCGGCGGATTACAAAGGGCCGAAGGATCGCCAGGCGCTGATCGAAGCCGTCGAGAACATGGACGTCTTCCCCGAAAGCCGCGCCCATCCCCAAGGCTCGAAGCTGTTCAACGGACGGACGCATCAGGCATTCGGCCATCAGCACATCAGCCGGGTCGAGGGTGGAAAACTGGTGCCGGTCCACAGGACATCGATCTTCGATACCTACTACGAGGATGAGGTCGATTATACGAAGATGAGTTTTTAACACGTTGTCATTCCG